>ENA-ORPF01003033-ORPF01003033.1-human-gut-metagenome-genome-assembly--contig:-NODE-3033-length-10505-cov-7.050909_pt1 | contig 10505 bp, 9 predicted proteins | sample MGYA00242140_ERZ509070 | MGnify/ENA primary metagenome ERZ509070 (study PRJEB26280, sample SAMEA2338713) | human gut metagenome | biome: human gut; feature: human-associated habitat; material: faeces... | reverse complement strand
TTGGTACACGGTTCGTAGCGTCATTGTCCGGCGGCACTGCCGCCATGTCTTGGGCTTTGCAGCTGGTCGGTGTCCAGAATCAGCGTCACCGGGCCGTCGTTCAGGGACTCCACCTTCATGTCCGCGCCAAAGCGGCCATGCTGGGGCGGGTAGCCCAATTCCTCGCAGACGGAGAGAAACGTTTCATACAGGGCATTGCCCAGCTCCGGGCCGGCGGCCTCGGCGAAACTGGGTCGTCTGCCCTTGCGGCAGTTGCCGTACAGGGTGAACTGGCTGACCACCAGCACTTCTCCCCCCACCTGCTCCAGTCCCAAATTCATTTTTCCGTTTTCGTCCTCGAAAATGCGCAGTCCCAGGGCTTTTTCAGCCAGCAGACGGCATTCCTTTTCCGTATCCTGAGGGCCGACCCCCAGGAGAATCAAAAAACCCTGACCGATTTTTCCAACGGTCTCGCCATCAATGGCAACGGACGCATATTTGACACGGGTTAGCACAGCTTTCATCTTAGTTTTGTCCTCTCCGGGAGCCGGTCACGTCGCGGATGTTCAGCAGACGATTGCGGATGTTGTCCAGCTCCGCCACATTTTTTACTTCAAAGCGAATCAGACAGGTGCTTCTGCCGCCGGGCAAATCTTTGGCGCTCAGCTCTTTGACCCGCACCCGGGCGGCGGTGAGCACCATGGCCACATCCAGCACCAGACCGTCCCGGGTCAGGCAGTCCAGTTCCAGCGTGGTTTCAAAGGGCTGCTCCTCCTGGGAAGCCCAGCGCACCCGCACCCAGCGGGCAGCCTGCTTGGGGTCGTCCCGGTGCTGGGCATTGGGGCAGTCCGCCCGGTGGATGGACACACCGAAGCCCTTGGTGATGAAGCCCACAATGGAGTCGCCTGGCACGGGGGTGCAGCACTTGGCGAATTTAATCATGCAGGAGTCAATGTCCTCCACGATGACACCGTTGACCGCATGGCGATTCTGCTTGGCGGCCTCGGAATCCGGGTTGATACGCAGGGGCGTGGCAGCAGCTTTCTCGGCGGTTTGCGCCTTAACGGCCTTGGAAACATCGTCCCGGATGCGCCCCACGGCCTTCACGGCGGTCAGGCCGCCGTAGCCGATGGCGGCGTACATATCGTCCCAGCTGTCAAAGGACAGCTTTTTCAGCAGGTGCTCGCTCAGTTCCTCATCGCCCAGGGCACTCAGGGGCAGTCCCATCCGCTTGAACTCGGATTCAAAGGAGGCCTTGCCGTGGACAATGTTCTCGTCCCGCTTCTCTTTTTTGAACCACTGCTTGATTTTGGTGCGAGCCTGGTTGCTCTTGCAGATGTTCAGCCAGTCCCGGCTGGGACCCTTGGCGGTTTTGGAGGTGATGACCTCCACAATGTCGCCGTTGCTCAGAGGGGTATCGATGTTGGCGATGCGGTTGTTGACCTTTGCGCCAATCATGGAGTTGCCCACACCGGAGTGAATGGCATAGGCAAAATCAATGGGGGTGGAGCCGGAGGGCAGGGAGACAATTCTGCCCTTGGGGGTAAAGACGAACACCTCGTCGTCGAACATATCGACCTTGAGCGAATGGATATAGTCGTCCGCTTCGACGTCCTGCTGATTTTCAAGCAGACGCCGCACCCACTCGAACTCCTTCTCCGAGCCCTCACCCGCGTGCTGCTTGTATTTCCAGTGCGCCGCGACGCCGTATTCCGCCGTCTGGTGCATCTCCCATGTGCGGATCTGCACCTCGAACGGGATGCCCTGCGAGCCGATGACGGTCGTGTGCAGGGACTGGTACATGTTGGGCTTCGGCGTGGAGATATAGTCCTTGAAGCGGCCCGGAATGGGATTGAACAGGTCGTGAATATGACCGAGAACGTTATAGCAGTCGGCAATATTGTCCACGATCACGCGGAACGCGTAAAGATCGTACAGTTCGTCGATGGTCTTGTTCTGCGCACGCATCTTGCGGTAGATGGAATAAGTGTGTTTGATGCGGCCATAGATCGACCCGTGGATGCCGACGGAGGCCAGCCGGTCGGTGATCTTCGACTGGATGGCGTTCATGAAGCTGTTGGCACTGTCCTCGTTCTTTTTGAGATAGTCGATGATCTCCTGATAGCCCTCGGGATCGAGATACTGCAAAGAAGTGTCTTCCAGTTCCCACTTGATTTTCTGCATGCCGAGCCGGTGCGCCAGCGGCGCGTAAACCTCCATCGTCTCCATGGACTTGGAGATCTGCTTGGCGGGCGTCTGGTATTGCAGCGTCCGGGTATTGTGCAGCCGGTCGGCAATTTTGATGAGGATGACGCGGATGTCCTTCGACATGGCCATGAACATCTTGCGCAGATTCTCCATCTGCGCCTGCTCGGAGGAGGAGAAGTTTGCCCGGGTCAGCTTTGTGACGCCCTCCACCAGCTCCGCCACGGTGGGGCCGAAGATTTTTTCAATGTCCTCATGGGAGGCGTCGGTGTCCTCGATGCAGTCGTGGAGCAGGGCGCCCAGAATGGCGTCGCAGTCCAGCCCCATCTCCGCCACGATCTGGGCGACCGCCAGCGGGTGGATGATGTAGGGGGAACCGTCCTTCCGTTTTTGCAGCTTGTGCTTCTGGTTGGCGTAATCCACGGCACGGTCGATGAGCGCCATGTCCGCGCCAGGCAGGTGCTTTTTGATTGCGTCGCACATGGACGCGTAATGTTCTTCAAAGGATTCCATTTCAAACTCAGCTCTCTTTCGCGTGCAGCAGCCGCTGCATGGTCTGGCTTCGGCTCAGGTCGGCCTTTCCTTCTCCGGGGGTCAGCCGGATGGAAACATATTTATGCTGCCGCTGGACGGTGAGCAGTCCCACGTCCCGGAAAATATCCAGACAGGTGAGCATCTGCCCCAGATTCAACGGTTGTCCCGACCAGCGGACGATCTTGCGGCACAGGCACATGGGTGATTCCTGCACAGGGTTCGCGGCGTCCAGATACCGCCACACCAGCGCCAACATCTTCCGGTCAGGCAGCAGTGCCGCGGCCTCGCCGGAGGTCAGATTTCCCCGCTGCATATCCCGGTAAGGCGCGGCGTCGGGCAGGCACTCGGCATTGCAGCTGGGGCGGATGTCGATGACGTTCATCTGCACGGTGCGCGTCCCCCGGAATTCGTTCACCTGAGGGGTAAAGGCCACGTCCACTAAGTCCCCCGGCTGGATGGACACCGTCTGGGGATTGGCGGAAAAATAAATGGCGTTCAGGTACGTATGTCCGCTGCACAGGCGCAGGCGCATATGCCGTCCGCCGCCCACCATGCTGATGCGGTCGATGGTCAGATTCTTCATCATCAGCACCGGCTTGGGGCAGCCGTTGCCGCAGGGCTCCAGCATTTGCAGGGAGTCCACATTGTGCAGGGTCAGCAGCTCCGGGGAAACGGCGCAGTCCACGTCCAGAACGGTTCGCGGCACGTCGTCGGTGTAATACTGGGCGGCCAGCGCGCAGATCTGGCGGCGGAATTCCGGAATGTTGGCGCGGGAAATGGTAAAGCCCGCGGCCAGCTCATGGCCGCCGTAGCTTTCCAGCAGCGGAGACAGCGCACTCAGGGAGGCAAACAGGTTGAAGCCCCCGTGGCTGCGGGAGCTGGCCTTGCCGTGCTCGCCGTCCAGACAGATCAGGAAGGTGGGGCAGGCGTATTCCTCGGCAATGCGGCTGGCCACAATGCCCACCACGCCCTGATGCCAGCTTTCATCCGCCAGCACGATGGCCTCCGGGGGCTTGCCCATGGGCAGCATGGACACGGCCTGCCGGTAAATTTCCGACTCCACGGCCTGCCGCTGCCGGTTCAGCTCGCACAGTCCCCGGGCGGCCTCGGCGGCCTTGTCCGGGTCGTCGGTGAGAAACAGCTCCACCGCAAGATCGATCTGTCCCATCCGTCCGGCGGCGTTGATGCGGGGCGCCAGCATGAAGCCGATGGAGGACGCGCTGACGGTCTCCGGGGCGCAGCCGCACTCCGCCATCAGCGCCGCGATGCCTGGGCGCTTGGTATGCGCCAGAGATTCCAGACCTCTCGCCACGAACACCCGGTTCTCCCCCTGCAGGGGCATCACATCCGCCACGGTGCCGAGGCATACCATGTCGGCGTATTCTTCCAGCACCGTTTCCTGAGAGCCGCACAGGGCGGAAGCCAGCTTGAAGGCCACGCCCACGCCGGAGAGATTCTTATGGGGATAGCCGCCATCGCAGCGGTGGGGGTCTACCACGGCAACCGCGGCGGGCAGCGTCTGCTTGCACTCATGATGGTCGGTGATGACGAGATCAATGCCCAGCTGCTTACACAGCTCCGCCTCATTGACGGCGGTGATGCCGCAGTCCACGGTGACGATCAGCTTGACGCCCTCGGCGTGAAGCTGGTGAATGGCGATGGGATTCAGGCCGTAGCCCTCCTCCAGACGGCCGGGAATGTAGCTCACCACATCCGCGCCGTGGCGGCGGAGAAAATCCGTCAGCAGGCAGGTGGCGGTGATGCCGTCTACGTCGTAGTCGCCGAACACGGCGATCTTCTCACCCCGGGACATGGCGAGTCCCACCCGTCCGGCAGCCTTGTCCATATCCGTCATCAAAAAAGGGTCAAGCAGGGGCGCATTGCAGTCTAAGTAAGCTCTGGCCTGTCGATCATCCCCGATCCCCCGGGAGGCCAGCACCATGGCGGCCAGCGGAGCGTAGCCGCTGCCAACCAATGCGTTGACAGCCCCCGCCTCCAGCTGGGACACCTTCCAAATTCCGTATTTCACGATTCATGCACATCCAGTAATAACATTTTCCCTATATTATAGCAAAAATGAACGGGATGTACAATAGGCAGTTGGGAATTTTCTTGTTTAAGGGATTTCAGGGGTATCTCCCCGCTCCCGCCCCGGCGTGACCTGCATGATGGTCACGGCGAGCAGAGGGGCAAAGATCATGCCGCCCACGCCCCAGAGCTTGTAGCCGACGTACAGCGCCATCAGCGTCACCAGGGGGTCAAGCCCCAGATGCCGCCCCACCAGCTTCGGCTCCAGCATGGAGCGGGACAGGGTGACCACGGCATAAACGCCCAGCAGGCCGATTGCCCTGGCGCCCTCTCCCTGCAAAAAGCAGATCACCGCCCATGGTACCAGCACGGTGCCGGTACCCAGCACGGGCAGTGCGTCCACCAGCGCGACCACCAGCGCCCACAGCGGGGCGTAGGCGATCCGCAGCACCACGAACCCCAGGGTCAGAATGGTGAAGGTCACGCCCATCAGCTTCAGCTGCGCCGTCAGCCACCCGCCCACGGCATTTTTCATACGCTTCAGGGCGTCCGCGGCGGGCTTGAGCTTTTCCTCGGGCAGACGTTTTTTCAGCCAGCTTTTGATCTTCGGCAGCCGGGCGGAGATCAGGAAGGAGGAGATCACCGCCGTTCCCAAACTCAGCGCACCGTCGGGAATGTGGCTCAGAATGTTTCCCGCCAGCCCCAGAATATACCGGATGACCTTGTCCAGCAGGGATGTTCCATTGGAGAAGAAGGAGGTCACGTTCTCGCTGAGCAGGGGCTGCACGCTCTGGGGCGTGTGGGACGCCAGCTCCAGCAGCCAGCTTTGCAGCAGGCCGATGCCGGATTTTGCCGTATCCTCCAGATCGGGCAGCACCCCCGCCACCCTTCGCAGCTCCCGCAGAGCAAAGGCGCAGAGAATCAGCACCAGCATGGCAAGAAAGCAGAAGGCCATACTGACGCCGATGCCGGAGCACACGCACCGTGGGACCCGCCGCTTCTGGAGGAAGCCCACCATAGGCTCCGCCGCGAAGGCCAGCAGCGCCCCCAGCAGAAAGGGAAAGCAAAGCGGCAGAAGAAACCGGGCAGCCAGCCACACGGCAAAAAACGCCGCCAGCACGGATATGCTTTTTTTCACTGCGGGACGCAAAAAGATTCCTCCTTTCCGACAAAAACTCTGATAATATGGGGTTGCATTCTAAGAAAAGTATGTTACAATACATTGTGGAGAAACAGGTGTTGTTCTGTCACACACAAATTGAACCAGTTTTAAGGAGGTCCGACATGTCGACCAAACCCAAATACTATATTGTAGAGTCTTCCGCCCTGCCGGAGGTTTTCCTGAAGGTAGCGGAGGCAAAGCGTCTGCTTTCCACCGGCGAAGCGTCCACCGTCAACGAAGCCACCCGCATGACCGACATCAGCCGCAGCGCGTTCTACAAGTACCGGGACGCCGTGCTGCCCTTCCAGAGCATGATGACCGGCCGCATCATCACTTTCCAGCTGCTGCTCCACGATGAGCAGGGACTCTTGTCCGAAATCCTGGGCGTCTTTGCCGACGCCGGCGCCAATATCAGCACCATCAATTCCATCGTCCCCACCAACGGTACGGCGGTCGTGACCATCTCTGCGGAGACCATCGACCTGACCATGACGCTGGAGGAACTGATGAACCGCCTCTCCGCCATTCAGGGCGTGCTGAAGGCCGACGTGCTGGCCGGATAACCCCATATTCTGAATTGCAAAACCGCCGCCGCTGTTTTCTGCGGCGGTTTTCTTCAGGCAGCACCGTGCAATTCGGCAAGAAGTCTCAGCCAGGATTTTTGTTCCAATTCAAAGTTTCAAAAATGGAGGAATACTGTATGTATTTCCCATTTTTGAAACTGCGGAAGTGGGGCAAAAAGGCGGCTGAGACTCGCAGACGCAATTGCGCGGTGCTGCCTTCGTCACACTTCGCCCATCCCTGACATACGATGAATCGGGAGGGGTGCGATATGCTCATCGTGCAGAAATATGGAGGAACGTCCCTTGCGGGAATGTCGCGCCTGCGCGCCGCGGCTCGTAGGGTCACGGGGCTGGCCCGGCAGGGAAATCAGGTCGTCGTGGTGGTTTCCGCTCAGGGGGATACCACGGATATGCTCATCGAAAAGGCCACTCAGGTCAACCGCCGGGGCTCCGCCCGGGAGATGGACGCATATCTTGCCGCCGGGGAGCAGATGTCGGCAGGGCTGATGACCATGGCCATCGGGGCTATGGGTTACAGCGCCGTCAGTCTCACCGGCTGGCAGGCGGGCATCCGGACCGACGGCGTCCACGGCAACGCCCGGATACAAAATATCGACGTCGCCCGCATCCGCCGGCAGCTGGACGCGGGAAAGATCGTGGTCGTGGCAGGCTTTCAGGGCGTCGATCCCGAGGGGGACATCACCACGTTGGGGCGCGGCGGTTCGGACACCACGGCGGTAGCTCTGGCTGCATGGCTGAAGGCCGACCGCTGTCAGATCTTCACAGACGTGGACGGCGTCTATGACCGGGATCCCAGAATTTACTCCGACGCCACCCGTTTCGGGCAGATCAGTTATGCGAAAATGATGACGCTGATCGAGAATGGCGCGCAGGTGCTCCACGACCGCAGTGTGGAGCTTGCCAGAGAGCACGGGATACCGATAGAAGTTCTTTCCGCCTTCACCGGAGACCCCGGCACCATAGTAGGGGATTTAGAATCATACTACCCAACCAAAACGTAAGATATTCCCCGCAGGAGCAAAAAAAGCGTGTAAAAAAGCAACCGTCCCGGACCGTGCTGACAGCACAGTCCGGGACAGAAAATTTTATGGGAAATTTGTGGACTTCTGCTAACAAGAGTAAGACCACGTATTGTACGTGAAGTATTCCATATAGCACCCTCCGTAGAATCGTATGTCAAAATTTCCTCTGAATCTCCGCTACGCCGCGGCTCAGCACATTTTCTGCATTCTCCCCCAGCGCCTGCTTCAGCAGCGCGTATTCCGACAGGCTTCCGTGGGGGACTGCCCACGCTCCGGCGTCGGTTCCGGGGGCGATCAGGCCGCCCATGGCCGCAAAGGCGGCCACATTTTCCATGGCGCTTTCCAGAATCGCCGCTACAGCGGCTTCGTCAAAGCGTCCCATTCCCCGCAGATTCCCGATGGTGGACAGCGTAGGCACCCACACCGTTCCGTTTTCGCGCATGGCGTGGAGGGCGTCCGTGTCCAGATACGCGCCGTGTTCCACGGAATCCACCCCGGCCAGCGCTGCGGCTTCCACCGTCCGGGCGCCGTTGGCGTGGGCCATTACGGCAAAGCCTTCCTCGTGGGCAATATGGATCAGCTCCCGGATGGTTTCCGTGGGAAGGCCGTCCTCGGTCAGCACACCGAAGCGATCAAAATCCATCAGACCGGAGATCATGATTTTGATAAAATCCGCGCCGTCCGCCCGCTTTTGGGAAACCATAGCGGCATACTGGGAGAGATTTTCGTACTTTTCTCCGATGAATCCGCCGTAGTGACCCTGCGCGCACAGCGGAGACAACGGCGTGCGGTAGGTGATGCCGTACTCCCCCGCCAGCGACCGGGCTTTCGCTCCCACGCCCCAGCGGTCGCCGCCGTCACGGAGGTAGGCAAAGCCCAGCTTTTGGTAAGTTTCCAGCACCCGGCGAACCCAGACTTCATCCACGCCCCCGGAATGCCGGGCGATCGCCCGCTTCCAGTCCGCGCCGTCCAGAACCATGTGAATATGACAATCGCACCGCACGGGAAAACACTTCCTTTCAGGCTCAGTATAACAGATTTCGGCAGACTGTGCAAGCACGGTCATTTTTCATAAGGTTAGTTGACGCTAACCAAATGCTGTGCTATAATGTGGTTAAACTTTCAGAAAGAAGGGTTATTATGATTCAAACGACTGTGCAGGTATCCGGTATGGCCTGTTCCATGTGCGAAGCCCATGTGAACGACGCCGTCCGCAGTGCGCTGAACGTCAAAAAGGTTACCTCCTCCCACGTGAAGGGCGAGACCGTCATTCTGTCCGACGAGCCGCTGGATGAGGGTAAGCTCCGGGAGACAATCAGCGCCACCGGCTATCAGGTGGGCGGCATCAACTCCGTGACTTATGAAAAGAAGTGCCTGTTCTCCTTCCTTCACAAGTAAGACATACCACAAAAGCCGACAGCGAAAACCGCTGTCGGCTTTGTCTATCAATAGCTCATATTGAACTCCAATTAAAATCCTTAAAAAAGATTTTAATCAGGAAATAGTATCAGACCGTCAGGTTCTGAATCCACTTGCCCTGTTTCAGCATGACCGTACCAATGACGCACTTGATGAAGTCGGTAGCCTGACAGATAGCGTACAGCGGCAGAATGGGCAGGTTCGTAAACCGGCTCAGGCAGAAGGCCAGCGGCACGCAGAACACCCACATGAAGCAGCTGTCAAACAGGAAGGTTACGAAGGTCTGTCCGCCGGAGCGGAGGGTGAAATAGGTGGCGTTGAGATAGGAGCCGAAGGGCATCATCACGGCGGAGATCCAGATCAGCTGCGCCGCCAGATGCCGCACGGCGTCGGTGGTGTTGTAGATGCCGGGGAACGCCTCGGAAACCGCCGCCATCAGGCCGCCGAACACGACGCCCGACGCAATGGACACGGCGATGAGCTTCCGGTTGGTGTCCCGCACGTCCTCCTCCGAGTGCCCCGCGCCCAGCATCTGCCCCATGATAATGCCAACGGAATTGCCCATGGAAAGATAGACGACGCTCCCCAGATTGAACAGGGTGCTGCAAATGTTCATGGCAGGCACCACGTCCAGCCCGCAGGTGGAGTAGCACTGGTTCAGGACGGCCATGCCGCTGGACCAGAGGAATTCGTTGACCAGCAGGGGCATACCCTTGATGGTGATGGATCTCAGCAGCTTGCCGGGGATGTACATGGAACGGTAAGCGCCTACGATAAAGGCGTTGCGGGCTTTGTGGGAATGCGTCCACCCCGCCACGATGGCAAGCTCCACGTACCGGGAAATGACCGTGGCGATGGCCGCGCCCTCCACGCCCATTTCCGGCGCGCCGAATTTGCCGAAGATCAGGATGTAGTTCAGCACCAGATTCACGAACACCGCCGCAATGCCGCCCAGCATGGGAATGAAAGTCTCCCCGGTCTCCCGGAGGGTGCTGGAATAGGTGTTGGTCAGGGCGAAGGGCAAAAAGCCCCAGAGCATGATGGCCAGATATTTAAGGCCGTGATCCAGCGCCCCGGCGGCAGTGGCGGCGTCGCCCTCGCCGGTGAGGTAAAGCCCAATCAGACTGGAACCGCCCAGTAGGAAAATGGCCGCGCCCACCAAAGAGATGACGATACAGATCAGGAACTTAAACCGGAAGGTGTGGCGGATACCCTCGTCATCCTTGGAGCCGTAGAACTGGGCGGTGAAGATACCCGCGCCGGAGCTTGCGCCGAAGACGCACAGGTTGAAGACGAACAGCAGGCCGTTGACGATGGAAACGCCGCTCATGGGAACGGTGCCGACCTGCCCGACCATGATGTTGTCCAGCAGGGACACAAAGTTGGTGATGCCGTTCTGGATGATAATGGGGACGGCTACCCCAAAGACCCGGCGGTAAAACGCCTTGTCTCCGATGTAACGATGATGCATAAAAACCTCAAATCAGAATTTTTCATACTATTTCCTGATTAAAATCTTAGGGCCTATCTGAAAACCGAAAATATGACCAACAGCGAGGGATTTTTCGCCTG
>ENA-ORPF01003032-ORPF01003032.1-human-gut-metagenome-genome-assembly--contig:-NODE-3032-length-10508-cov-4.278293_pt1 | contig 10508 bp, 10 predicted proteins | sample MGYA00242140_ERZ509070 | MGnify/ENA primary metagenome ERZ509070 (study PRJEB26280, sample SAMEA2338713) | human gut metagenome | biome: human gut; feature: human-associated habitat; material: faeces... | reverse complement strand
AGCCAACGCCGCCTTGGGCGGCGCTGGCGCAAGCATCGCATTTTGATGTCAAAATACTGCTTGCTGGGGTAAACCCCAGTCCCCCATGCCGCCCGCGGGCGGGAACTTCTCGGCAGCATTGCCGGAAAGTGAGTGTAAAAATCGGGTTCGGCAATATGGCCGAACCCGATCACAGCGGACTGCCCTAAAGCGCTTCAGACAACATTGTCAAAAGCGGTAGACGCTGAAAACCGGGTTCGGTGAATTCACCGAACCCGGTCAGACTTTTTGACAAGGTTGTCTGAAAGTAAGGGTTGGCAATCTTGCCAACCCTTACTTTACCAGATCGTCTCCCGCACCGCTCGAATCAGCGTCACCACCCATGACAGCGCCGCAAGACCCACCAGCACAAGGAAAATGCCGTCCGCCAGAGCGGTATGGGCCAGATACCACGGGCGGAATACCGTGATTACCAGTGCACCGTACAGCAGCGGCGCAGACAACCGTAGCACCTGTGCCAGACGGACGATCCCGCCCAGCAGCGCCAGCCCCAATGATAAAACAGCATACATCATGTTCCGAGCCTCCTTCTTAGATTTGTGGTATGTTACCATCGGCAGATAGACTTTATAAGGGTCTGTCTGCCGATTTTTTCGCTTTGGGTGTCAATAAGACACCCTTGATTGGACGGCGAGGGTGTCTATTGCACACCCTGGATTTCAATTTTTTTTGCAAAATTTTTGGATTTTTTGTTATTCACCATGCTGTTTTTTCGGGAGGGGTAGTGAGGGGGTATCTGAAAAAACAGAAAACCGCTCTCGGCAACATTGCCGGAAGCGGTCTGGAGGTGGTTTATGAACAAACAGACACATCGGACCTGCGTCCGCATGAGTGCCAAAGAATACAACCGGCTCATGGAACGAAGCAGGGCGGCAGGGCTGTCTGCCAACGCATGGCTTATGGAGCAGCTCGCCGGCAATCGTCCCATCATCAGTCGGAACGGCATCATGTCGGACTTTCTCTGCCTGCTCAATCAGAAGGGGCGGGAGATCAACACCGTGGCTCGTGCCTTCAACAGCGGATATGGCACGGCAGAGGGGCTCCAGCAAGCACTCGACTGTCTGAAGGACATTGCCCAGGCAGCATACGAGGTCAGGAAGGAGGGATTCACCCATGCGCCGTAAGCGCAAAAAGCCGCTTCCCAGAGGGAAACTGCGGGACAACAGCAAAAGCATCTCTGTCCGGATGACAGAGGAACAATTTCAAAGGCTGGAACGCTATCGGGAACTGACCCGCCTGCCGGTCACCACCTATTTCCGCAAGCTCATTGCAGAGAGCGAGATCGTGGAAAGACCCAGCCGGATCAGGTTTCGGCTCCACGAGGAAGTCAACAAGATCGACTCCAATATCCGCCAGATTCTGCGGAATCCCCGCGCAAAGGAACTGGACCGGGAGGCGGCGGACAGAATCCGTTTCCTGCTGGAACACATTCTCGAACAGGCCTACCACATAAACGCATACCATGATCTGAGCCACAAGGACGGGCAGTAAACACCCGCCCGTTCGCCCTGTGCCGCACCGTGCGGCGTTCTTCCGCACCGGGCAGCGCCCTGCCCGTCCCCTCCGGCAGAGGCCCCCACAGGCGGCGTGTGGGCAAACTCGATCCAAATAACACAAGGAGAGCCTATGGAGCAAAAAGCCAATATCACCATCGATAAGGAGCATATCACCGTGGAGCGGACGCAGACAGCCTGCGGGCGGGAGATTCGGGTCATCTCCGTGTTTCCCCGGCATGGCAGCGAAACCGTGGAGGACAAACTGAAAGCCCTGGCGGAACTGGATTTCCGGCAGGGAAAGCTGTGCGCGTAAAGTGCTGGACATTTCAGACCGTTCGGGGTATTGTGGTGTCGCAATGCTCTGAACGGTTTGACAAAGAAAAGGAGGACTGTATGAATCAGTCAAACCAAATCAGGAAAACCGCTCTTTACTGCCGTCTCAGCCAGGACGATGGGATAGAGGGCGATTCCAACTCGATCCAGAATCAAAAATCTATCTTACGGAAGTTCGCGGAAGATCACCATTTCCCCAGCCCCTGCTTTTATGTGGATGACGGTTTTTCGGGAGGAAACTTCCAAAGACCGGCGTTCCAGCAGATGATCTCAGACATGGAAAACGGCGAGATTGGGATCATCGTGACCAAGGATCTCAGCCGCCTCGGTAGAAATCAGCTCCACACGGGACTCTACATCGAGGAACGATTCCCCATGTTCGGCGTCCGCTACATCGCCATCAATGACAATGTGGACACCGACAGCAGCGAGAGCAATGACCTCATGCCGTTCAAAAATTTGTTCAATGAGTGGTTTATTCGGGACACCAGCCGGAAGATCCGTGCGGTTCTGAAGGCCAAAGCGGAACGGGGCGAACGGCTGGGGACCAGAGCGCCCTATGGCTACCGAAAGGACCCGGACACGAAAAAACTAATCGTGGATGAGGAGGCGGCAGCCATCGTCCGCAGGATCTTTGCTATGTGCGCCGGCGGCAGCGGCCCCAGCCAAATTGCCCGCATTCTCAAGAAAGAGCATATCCTGACGCCTACCATGTACGCCTACAGCAAGTACGGCATCACGCACGTGGGGCTGGATACACAACGCCCATATCACTGGTCTGGGGATACTGTGGCGGATATGCTGGAGAACGAAATCTATCTGGGCAACACCGTCAACATGAAGTACAGCACGAAGTCCTACAAGGACAAGCGTAGAGCAGAGCATTCACGGGAGGAATGTCTGGTCTTTGAGAACACCCATTCCGCTCTCGTTACACAAGAAGTTTGGGACATTGTACAGCGGGTACGAAAGAGCAAGCGCCGAAGAACCAATATGGATGAGCAGAACAAGTACTCCGGCCTTGTGTTCTGTTCCGACTGCGGCTCCAACATGGTGCTGCACCGGGCGCATACCATGTCCGCCAGCTATAATCACTTTACCTGCCGCACCTACAAGAAGGATGGAGAAGCCTGTACGGGCCACTATATTCGAGAGTGCGTTCTAGATGAAGTGGTGCTGGAGGACTTACGGAGAGTAACGGCCATGGCACGGGAACATCCGGAAAAGTTCGCCGCCTACATTGGCAGCAAGCAGTCCGCCGAGCTTCAGCGGGAGATCCGCAGGCAGGAGAAAGAACTGGCCGCCATGCGGAAGCGGAAAATGGAATTGGACACCATCTTCAAGAAGCTGTATGAGGATAGCGTGCTGGGCCGTATCACCACGGAGCAGTTCCAAATGCTCTCCGGCAGCTACACGGAAGAACAGAGCTGCATCACAGCCGGTATTCCACAGAAAGAGAGTGAGATCCAGTGCCTGCGGGAAACGGTGAGCGGGACGGACAGCTTCCTTGATAAGGCGAAGCGGTACACGGATATCACGGAACTGACGCCGGAGCTGCTGCGGCTGTTTATTGAGAAGATCGTGGTGCACGAAAAAGAGGTGAAGTGGTCTAAACACGCGCCGCAGACCGTGGAGATCTACTACAACGGCATCGGCTTCATAGACAAACAGCATCAGGACATGGAAAGCCTGCAACCCCTGAAAACAGAAGAACCCCGACAGGCATCGTAAACACGATAACCTGTCGGGGTATCCCCGGAAGCAGTTGTTACCCCTGTCAGTGGGGACCAAAACCCTCCGGGCCTTTTTGCGTCAAAAAAACAAAAATCCCCCATAGGGGGGATCGACTCTATCATAGCGCACCCATGCCCCATTTGCAAGAAAAACTTTTCCGTCCTTCGCCATTTCTCCTATTTATCCAATCGCGATGCTTGATTTCATTGAATAATCTGCAAATTTGCAGCATTGACCGCCGGGACTTGCAGCGGTATAATCAATGCTGTTTTTTAGTGCGTGTGAAGAAATACGAGAGGAGCGAAGCAGCATGAAGTATATTTTCGTCACCGGCGGCGTGGTGTCCGGCCTCGGCAAGGGCATCTGTGCGGCGTCCTTGGGGCGCCTTTTGAAGCAATGCGGCCTGCGGGTCAAAAACCAGAAATTCGACCCCTACCTGAATGTGGACCCCGGTACCATGAGCCCCTACCAGCACGGCGAGGTCTACGTCACCGAGGACGGCGCCGAAACCGATCTTGACCTCGGCCACTACGAGCGCTTTGTCGACGTCTCGCTGGACGGCAACGCTTCGGTCTCCTCCGGCAAGATCTTCTGGAGCGTCCTCAATCGGGAGCGGCAGGGCGGCTATCTCGGCGGCACGGTGCAGATCATCCCCCACATCACCGATGAGATCAAGCGCCGCATCTACGCCATGGAGGACGGCAGAACCGATATCATCATCAGCGAGATCGGCGGCACGGTGGGGGATATCGAAAGCCGGCCGTTTTTGGAGGCCATCCGGCAGGTGGCGGTGGAAAAGGGCCGGGAAAACGTCCTCTTTATCCACGTCCCGCTTATCGTCTCCATCCCCGGCAGCGGGGAATTAAAAAGCAAGCCAACCCAGCATTCCGTCAAGGAGCTTTTGTCGGTCGGCATCCAGCCGGATATCCTGGTCTGCCGCACCGATGCCCCCATCAGCGAGGACATCCGCCGCAAAATCGCCCTGTTCTGCAACGTCCCGGAGAACTGTGTCATCCCCAATGTGACCGCCCACACCCTGTATGAGGTCCCGCTGCTGCTGCAAAAGGAGGGCCTGTGCGATGCCGTCTGCCGGCGGCTGGGGCTGGGGGAGAGAACCCCCGACCTGACCGAATGGACGGCGATGGTGCAAAGGATAAAGGGCGTCCACCGCCATGTGGAAATCGCCTTGGTGGGCAAATATACCGGCCTTCGGGATGCCTACATCAGCGTGGCGGAGGCGCTGTTTCATGCCGGCACCGCCTGTGATGCCGAGGTGACCATCCGCTGGGTGGACAGCGAGACCCTCACCCCGCAGAACATCGCCCAAGCGCTTTGCGGCTGCGGCGGCATCCTTGTGCCCGGCGGCTTCGGCGACCGCGGCATCGAGGGTATGATCCAGGCCGCCCAGTACGCCCGTGAGAACCGTATGCCCTACTTTGGCATCTGCCTGGGCATGCAGATCATGGTGATGGAGTACGCCCGCAACGTGCTGGGCTACGCCGATGCCAACTCCAGCGAGTTTGCCCCCGAGGGCCAGCACAATGTAATTGACCTGATGCCGGACCAGCAGGGCGTGGAAACCAAGGGCGGCACGATGCGCCTGGGCAAGTACCCCTGCACCATCACCCCCGGCACCAAGATGGCCGAGTGCTACGGCACGCTGGAGATCGACGAGCGCCACCGCCACCGCTATGAATTCAACAACGAGTTCCGCGCTGAGTTCGAGGAGAAGGGCCTGGTCATTGCCGGCACCAGCCCCGACGGCCGCCTGGTAGAAGCTGTGGAGATTCCGGGCCGGGACTTCCACCTGGGCGCCCAGTTCCACCCCGAGTTCAAGAGCCGCCCGAACCGCGCTCACCCGCTGTTCAAGGGTTTCATTGCCGCTTCCCTGAAGTACCAGAACGAGCATACCCCCACCGACCATCCGGCTTCGATTGGGGAATAAGCACAACCTTTAACGCCTCCATCTGTGAGACATTTCCCTTAGCTCTTACTAAAGATTTAGGCTCTCTCCCCCACCCGCTTCGCGGGACCGCTTACGCGGCCAGACCCCTCTGTCGCTTCGCGACATCTCCCCACACTGTGGGGAGTCACCCTCGCAGAGGGAGCCTTATAGGTGCTTACAGTTCTTGGATCGCTGCTAACACCTGGGCATGGGCCTCCTCTACGGGAGGCCACAGGGCAGGGTCGGTCAGGGGCTTGGAGCCGCGCACAGCCTCGCACAGGGCCGAGGATACCTGATACAGATGCTCCATCCCTAAATTCTGGGCCACGCCCTTCAGCGTGTGGGAAGCCCGGAACGCGGTCTCCCAATCCTGGGCGGCCAGGGCGTCTTTCAGCTGGCCAAAGCTGGGGTCGTTGGGGTACTTCAGCACAAACTTACGCACGAGGGCTTCGCTGGGAATGCGGCGGAGGGTGTCATCGTAATTGCCGCCAATGCGGGTGTAAAATTCCTGCAGGGTCATGATCGTGAATACTCCTTTTAAACTTCCTTATTCTACATCAAAATCCCGTTGTGTGGGGGGGGGTAAAATAGACACGGACACGTGGTTTCTCTCGTGCTTGGCGTCGTACATTTTCAGGTCGGCACGGTGGATGGCATCGGCCAGCGGGTGGGCACCGTACACGCCGCCAATGCTGACGGTGGGCTTGAAGTTCGGGCAGCCCGGCACGGTGATGCTCTCCACCCGGCGGCGAATCTCCTCCAGGCGGGAAGCAAAAATGTCCGAGGGGATGCTGGGGAAGAACAGCAAAAACTCGTCCCCGCCGTAGCGGATGAGGATGTCGCTGCTCCGGATGCAGTCGATAATGCCGCGCACGATCAGGCGCAGCGTTTCGTCGCCGGCCTGGTGGCCGTAGGTGTCGTTGGCGGCCTTAAAATTGTCCACATCGATCATCGCTACGCCCTCGGCATTGGCGAAAGCCTCGCTCTGCTCGGTGTAATAGCGGCGGTTGTAGGCGTTGGTCAGGGGGTCGCGGTAGAGGGCCTGGCTGTAGGCGCTCATGTTATCGCTCAGCAGGTTGCGGCCGTCCACGGTCAGCAGCGGGTTTTCTTCCAGCTTACTTACCAGTTCCAGTACGCAGGGGGTGCCGTCCACCTCAATATACTTGGAAAGCACCTGATAGGTCTTGCCGTCGTTGAACTCCAGCTTGGAGATCTGGCTATGCTGGGTAAAGGCGCGGAAGGACGAACAGTTGCTGCAGGGCAGGTTCTTGTTCCACACCGCATGGCAGGGGTGATTGGTGGGTTTCAGCTTGCCGGTTTCATCAAAAGTCCATACAGTATTCTTTTTCACATCCACCAGGCGCACCACGTCAAAGATCTGTTCCATGCCGCGCATCATGGCCTGCACGCCCTCGGTGGTGCCCAGGTTGACATTCTCGCCCTTGTCCGGCAGCTCTGTGCCCTGCACGGGGTGACATTCACCCACTGCGCCGAGATAGACCGGGTTGGTATCGTCCGACCAGATGGCCCGGGCGTAAACGCGGAACCAGCGGTACTTGCCGTCTACCGGCAGCTGGGCGCGCATTTTTACCTCGGGATTCTGCGGAGTAGTGGCATGCAGCCGTTTTTGCAGCTTGCGCATATCATCCGGCGAAAAGAAATACTGCGAGGTCGCCTCGGTCAGCTGCTGGGTCTGGGGGCCATGCAGATGCCGCACTGCGTAGTCCGACAGGGTCAGCACATTGGTGGCGGCGCTGTAGTCGAACTGCACCGAGTGGGTGTGGTGGAGGAAGAAATCCGTCTTGATGGAGGATGCCGACAGCGCACGGCTGGTGTTGTCCTGCTCGGGCAGGTTGCTGTTGTGCAGCACCTTGGCGGAAATTTGCTGGGCTTCGGCCAGGTAGTCGTGGTCCATCGCGCCGCTGTGCAGTTTGCTGCGCAGATCCTCGCTGATCTCCACCAGGCACTCCATCAGCAGGGGATTGAAGGTGCCGCACTCGCCGTTTAAGATCATGTGCAGCGCGGTATCATGGTCAAAGGCTTTTTTGTAGCAGCGCTCGCTGGTCAGGGCATCGTAGACGTCGGCCAGCGCTACGGCCTGGGCACCGATGGGTATGTCGTCGCCCTTCAGCCCGTTGGGGTAGCCGCGGCCGTCGTAGCGCTCGTGGTGCCAGTGGCAGATCTGACGCGCGGTTTTGACCAGCGGCGCGTCCTGCTCGAACGGCAGCTCGTGCAAAATCTTATCACCGATGGTGGTGTGGGTCTTCATGATCTCGAACTCTTCCTGCGTGAGCTTGCCGGGCTTGTTCAGGATGGTTTCGGGGATGTTGATCTTGCCGATGTCGTGCAGGGCGGACGCCATGGTGATGAGGCTGATCTCCGTCTCGGTCAGCGGGTACTTGTCGGTCATCGTGATGAGCTTGCGCAGGATCATCTCGGTGAAGGTGCGGATGTGCAGCACGTGCATGCCGCTCTCGCCATTGCGGAACTCGACAATATGGCTGAGGATGGTAATCATCAGCGAGTTGGATTTTTCGTTTTCGTAGATCTGGTCGGCCACCAGCTGCATCAGGCGCTTCTGCTTGCCGTACAGCATCAGGGTGTTGACCACACGGCGGGGCACCACCGCCATATCAAAGGGGCGGCTGATATAGTCGGTCGCGCCCAGATTGTAGGCGCGCTCTACGAAAGAGGTGGCGTTTTCGGCCGAGATCATGATGACCGGCAGTTCGTCGATCCAGTGATATTGATTCATGGCAGTCAGCACATCGAAGCCGTCTTTTACCGGCATCATGATGTCCAGCAGCAGCAGATCAATGCCGCTGTTTTTCTCGATCATTTCGATGGCCTGCTGTCCGTTTTCTGCTTCCAGGATCTCGTATTCCTCGCCCAGCATTTCGGTAAGGATGGCGCGGTTCATCTCTGAATCGTCAGCTATTAAGATCCGTTGTTTATCGCTCATTCAGTACCCCAGTTTCTCTTGCGGTAAATTTAACAGTTTTATACCTTATTATAGTATACGATATGACCAAAAAGCAATAGAAACCGGTAAATAAAAGTCGAAAACTGTCAAATGAGACAAAAAAAGGGGGATTGGATGCCGATAAAAAAGGCCCCCTCTGGGAGGGGGTTCCCGCGAAGCGGGTGGGGGGAGGCTGTCTCGCAGAGGGAGCCTTTCCATATCAAATAACGTAATCGTTCCCCACCTGATCCGTGTCCATCAGGTCGGCCAGGGTGATGCCGTCGAAAAAGTCCTGGATCATCGTGTTCAGCTTGCGCCACATGGGCAGGGTGCGGCAGTCCGCCATGCGGGGGCAGTCCACATGCTCCTGCTCCAGGCAGGCCACGGGGGCCAGGCTGCCCTCGGTAATGCGCAGGATGGCGCCCACGGTGTAATCCTCGGGCGCACGGGTCAGCCGATAACCGCCGGACTTGCCCCGCAGGCCGGTGAGGTAACGCTCCTTCACCAGCCCTTTTACGATGGCCTCCAGATATTTTTCCGAGATGTCCTGCCGATAGGCGATCTCTTTTAAGGGGATATAGCCATCGCGCTGGTTCTCGGCAATATCGACCATGACCCGCAGCGCATAACGGCCCTTCGTTGAAATCATCATGTGTGGTACTCCTTTGTTCTATATTCCTATTATACAGGTCGGTAAATGGGAATGCAACAGGGGCGGGCAAAATATTTCTGCAAAAATTCCCTCAAACCCTATTGACAAATAGGAAATTATGCGGTACAATCCAATCAACCTACAAGTGAGGTATGAATATATGAAAACGAATTACATGTTTCGATGTTGATAGCAGCCGCTTAGCCAAAGGCCCCCTCTGTCGCTTCGCGACATCTCCCCGCACTGCGGGGAGTCACCCACCCAGAGGGGGCCGCACAAACGGCATTCTGCCCCCTTTACACAAGGGGGCCTTTTTATTTCCCGCAAAAAATTTTAAAAAATTTCCCTCTTCCTGCAACAATTCTGACACATCCGTCGTTTATAACTATAGAAGCTTCTGAAATACTGCCCTGTAAAGCAAGCGAAAAAACACACAAATTCCCCTGCGAATGTCGAGAGTTTCTTGGTGTGTTTTTGTCTTGTTTTCGCCGGGTTTCCCGGCGTATAATGCTATATCATAGAATCCGCGGAAAGGCCTTTGTCCTGCGGTGTTCCAAAGGAGTTTTCTATGCGCAATTGGTGTGCGCGTCACCCCCTCTACTTTATGGGGCTGTACGCATTGTTTTACTTAACCTTCTTCGCTCTGCTGGAGCGCACGATCCAGACCCCCGATCTGTGGGTTCACTGTCGGCTGGATGATCTGATCCCGTTCTGCAAGTACGCAATCATCCCCTATTCGCTGTGGTTTCCGTGGATCCCGTTTACCCTCTTTTTCATCCTGTATAAGGGGGAACGGTCGGACTTCTGGCGGTTATGCCTGCCGCTGTTTGCCGGCATGACGATGGCGCTCCTGTTTTACGCTATCGTACCCAACGGCCTGGCCCTGCGCCCCCGTTACGTACCCGGCAATGACATCTTTGCCAAAGCGGTGCGGTCGCTGTATCGCACCGATACGCCGATGAACGTCTGCCCATCAATTCACGTGTTCAACTCGGTCACGCTGATGCTGGCTTACTACCGCACCCGCTGCTTCGATGCCCCGCGCCTGCGTTGGATGCGCCCCGCAGCCGCCGTGCTGTGCGTGTCCATCACACTTTCCACCATGTTGTTGAAACAGCACAGCGTCATTGACGTGGTGTTTGGCATGCTGCTGGCTTTTGCCCTGGATACCATTGCCACCGAGGTGCAGCGCACTCCTCAGCCCAGCCGCCGCAACCACCGTGAACGCCAGCCCGAGTGGTTGTAACTATTTCTTGAGCCTCCCCCTGTGAGGGGGCCGCTTATAAAGATAAAAGGGGCTGTTGCACATCCTCTAAAAAATAAAGACCGAAGTAAAAGCCAAAAAAG
>ENA-ORPF01003031-ORPF01003031.1-human-gut-metagenome-genome-assembly--contig:-NODE-3031-length-10512-cov-2.626375_pt1 | contig 10512 bp, 7 predicted proteins | sample MGYA00242140_ERZ509070 | MGnify/ENA primary metagenome ERZ509070 (study PRJEB26280, sample SAMEA2338713) | human gut metagenome | biome: human gut; feature: human-associated habitat; material: faeces... | reverse complement strand
CAAGGTCACCGAGATCGACGAGAAGGGCCGCGTCAACCTCTCCCGCAAGGACGCGCTCAAGGAGCTCGCCGCACAGGATAAGTAAAAAACCGTTCCCTCCCGCACCTGCGGGAGGGAGTTTCTTTATGCAAGCGTGCAGGGAACGAACTATAATTCGTTCCCTGCACGCTGTTTTATACGTTATGTGATTGTATGGGTGCAAGCTCAGACAATCAGCTCCGCATGGCTGCTGCCATCAGGACCTTTGGAGACGACGATTTGGCGGTCAATACGTTCTTTGAGCTCGGATACGTGCGAGATGATGCCGACCAGACGGTTTCCCTCCGTCAGACCCGCGAGCGTCTGATACGCCTTGCTGAGCGCCGAAGAGTCGAGCGAGCCGAAGCCCTCGTCCACAAAGAGCGTGTCGAGATGAATACCTGTGGACATCTGCACCTCGTCGGAAAGACCCAGCGCCAGTGCCAGCGAGGCAAGAAACGCCTCGCCGCCGGAGAGCGTATTGACGCTGCGCTCCGTCGCGTTGATGTGATCGACGATGTCCAGATCTAGACCGCTTCTGCGCTGCTTGTTGTCCGCATTGCGGCGGCGCTTGAGATCATACTGCCCGCCGGACATCTTCTGGAGCCGGAGGTTCGCACGGCTCAGGATGTGGTCAAAATACGTTGTCTGAACATAGGTTTCCAGATCGATCTTTGCCTTGCCCGAAAGTGTTCCGGCGGCAGTTCTGGCAAGCACGTCCATCCAGGTGAACTTCTGCTCCAACGCATCAAGCGCATCACGCTGTTTGATGATCTTATCATGCGCGCGCCCATTGACCGCAAGCCGGGTGTGAACGCTCTGGCGCTGTTCATCAAGTTTCTGACCCCTTTGTATATGCAGCTTCGCAGAGAGCTTGTCCAGATCGGCGTCCGCGCCGGTTTCAAGCTGCTTTTGCAGCTGCTCGATTGCGGCGCGGGTTGCGGTAAGTGTGTTCAGGGAAGACTTTTCCTTCGTCTGCGCGTCGGTCAGCGCCTGCTCCAGCGCATCTGCGCGTGTTTCCAGCACGCCGATTTCCTGCTCGGCGGAAGCCTTGTCCTTGCAGGTAAGCACCTGACGAAGCTCGGCGATCCGCGCGGCAAGGGCATGCTGCTGCGTTTGCAGCATGCCGATCTGCTTGTCCGCCTTGTTCCGTGTGTCCTGCGCAGCGCGCAGCGCATCCTCTGTTTTTGGAATTTGCTTGTCCAGATTTTCTTTGCGGCGGATGTTCTGTTTCGCTGTTTCGATCTGCGCGTTCAGTTCGCCGATTTGTGCTTCAGCGATCTGCAGCTGCTCCTGCGCGGCGGCTTGCGCATCGTCATATGCGGTTTTTGCGCATTTTACCTGTTCCTCTGTGGGCGCGTGCTCAGACAGTACCGCCGGGCGCGGGTGCTCCACGGAGCCGCAGACCGGGCAGGGGATTCCGGCTTGCAGGCTGCCTGCAAGAATGCCCGCCTGCGCGTCCAGAAATGCCCGCTGCATCCGGGTGTATGCCTGAAGCTGCTCGTCTGCCGCCTGTGCCAGCGCGAGATACGCCGTTTGTTTTTTCTGCAGTGTTTTCTGCTCTGTATGCAGGTTTTTATAATCAGAGATCAGATTTTTCAAAGAGTTCCTGCGATTGGAGCATTTGCAGGAGTTCCGCTTCATGGAACACTTCAAACTGGACCTCATTGAATATCTGGATTACTACAGCAACCACAGGATCAAGGCAAAACGGAAGGGCTTGCCGCCTGCAATTCACAGACAACAAGCCCTCTCAGCTGCTTGAACAATTTCTATTAAGATTATTTGTCTAACTTTTTGGGGTCACTTCATTTCCGGTGAACTTTTTTGAATCAGCGCTGCTCAACGCATTTTTGAAAACTCTGCCTGCCTTTCCAGTTTTCAGAGTTCTTCGATATAGGAAATGCTTCCCAGTGTCCGGAGCAGGCACATGCTCTCCTCGTGTGACCGTGCGACGCGGCTTTTGAGCGTGATGGTGAAGGTCACCGAGTCGACGCTTTCGGCAGAGTCCGGCTGCAAAAGGAGATTGCTAGGATCAAAATTCTGTTCGCGCACGCTTGCCAGAAAATCACGGATAGACGTATTCTTCCGCAGCTCGACAAAGGCATCGATCTGCCGGGACTTCCGGCGCATCCGGAAATCCAGCTCGTGCAGCACCGTGAAGATCACGAAGATGCTCAAGCAGGCCGGGGCCGCGACCTCATAGAGCCCGATGCCGAGGGCAAGTCCCGCGCAGGCGCTGGTCCAGAGACCGGCCGCCGTGGTCAGACCCTTGATCTGGTTGCGCTTGGTCACAATGATCGTACCAGCGCCCAGAAAGCCGATGCCGTTGATGACCTGGGCCCCTAAACGCGCCGGGTCTCCAGACTGGTAAGACTGGTAAAGAAACTGGTTCGTCATCATGACGACGCAGGAACCGAGACAGACGAGCATATACGTCCGCAAGCCGGCCCCGCGGTTTTTCATGCCGCGCTCCATGCCGAGAATGCCGCCGAAGAGGACCGACAGAATGATCCGGGTAGCGATTTCGGTGTACGTTAAATCCCGTAAACTCAGCATGGACCGTATCAAACCCCGTGGTTGAAGCAGGCAACGAAATGGTTGGGCGAGACCTCGACCAGCGGCGGAATACCCGCGCGGCACTTCTGCTCACATTCGAAGCAGCGGTTGGCGAAGCGGCACTCATCGGGAAGGTTGATGGGGCTCGTGATTTCGCCCTTTAAGGAAATGCGCTGGCGCTTGTTGTGAAGGTCCGGGATCGGGATAGCGGACAGAAGCGCCTTGGTGTACGGATGGATGGGGTTTGCGAAGAGCTCCTCTGACGGCGCTTTTTCCACGATCGAGCCCAGATACATGACCGCGATCTCGTCGGAGAAATGGTTGACAACGCTGAGGTCATGCGTGATGAAGATGTACGTCAGACCCATCTTCTGCTGAAGCTCTTTGAGAAGGTTCAGGATCTGCGCCTGAATGGACACGTCCAGCGCGGAAACGGGCTCGTCGCAGACGATCAGCTTCGGCTCCATCGCAAGAGCGCGGGCAATGCCGATTCTCTGGCGGCGGCCACCGTCGAGTTCGTGGGGATAGCTGTTGATGAGGCGCTCAGCAAGACCAACCGTGTCCATGAGCTCTAACACGCGGTCTTCGATCTGGTGCTTGTTCGTCAGGATTTTATTGAGCCGGATGGGCTCGGAAATGATCTGGTTGATCGTCTTCTTGGGGTCGAGCGAGGAATACGGATCCTGGAAGATGATCTGCATATCCTTGCGCATGTGCCGCATCTCGGTTTTCGAGAGCTTGGCAACATCCTTTCCTTCAAAGAACACCTCGCCGGAGGTCGGCTCCAGCTCGCCGGAGAGAATTTTCAGAAACGTCGACTTGCCCGCGCCGTTGGCGCCGATGACGCCGTAGCAGTTGCCGGGGGTAAACTGCAGGTCGACCTGCTTAAAAAGAACACTGCCGCCAAACTGCATGGCAAGATTGGAAATGGTAATCATGCGGTTTCTCCTTCGAACAATTCTTATTTCCGATAGTTTACCACAAAACGGCGCGGAAAGGAAGAGGATGCGGAAAAGCTCTTGAAGGGCAGGGGAAAATCTGCTATGATGGCGCTGAAAAAGCCGTGCTTCCGGCGGCAGGAAAGGAACAAAGCTATGAAGATCACATTCCTCGGTACGGGAAACGCGCAGGCAACCGCCTGCTACAACACCTGCTTTGTCATGGAGGAGGCGGGGCGTTGCCTTCTGGTCGACGGCGGCGGCGGCAATCTGCTGCTGCGCAGGCTGCAGGACGCAGGCTACAAGTGGCAGGATATGCGCGATATCATCGTCACACACAAGCACATCGATCATCTGCTCGGCATCGTCTGGATGCAGCGGATGATCTGCCAGAACATGGCGCGCGGCAAATATGACGGAGAAGCGCGGCTCTATGCCCACGAGGAGGTCATCCGGATTCTGCATCAGCTTGCCGAGATGCTTCTGACGCCGAAGGAGCTGAAATTTGTCGACGAGCGCTTCTTCTTCATCGAGGTCAAAGATGGCGAAAAGCGCAAGATTATCGGCAGACCCGTGCAGTTTTTCGATATTCATTCGACGAAAGCAAAGCAGTTCGGCTTTACCATGACGCTCGCGGACGGGCGGAAGATCGCCTGCTGCGGCGACGAGCCGTACTGCGAGCAGGAATACGAGTACGTCAAGGGAAGCACGCTGATGCTGCATGAGGCGTTCTGCCTGTATTCCCAGCGCGATATTTTTGAGCCGTACAAGAAAAACCATTCCACGGTCAAGGATGCCTGCGAGCTTGCGGAGAAACTGGGCGTTCCAAACCTTGTGCTCTATCACACAGAGGACAAGAATATCGAAAATCGGAAGGCGCTTTATACCGAAGAGGGGAAAGCGTATTACCACGGCAATCTCGTTGTGCCGGATGATCTGGAGACATTGGAGCTGTAACGGAGAAAAGAGGCGGCAGAGGGCAGGGACCTTCTGCCGCTTTTTGCCGCGTATGGGCGGGAAATTGTGCAAAGCCGCTTTGCACCGGACAGCGGTTTTTTGACGACACTTTTACGCTTTAAATCACCTAAAAAATTTTTAGGGTACAATTTTTTGGTCACTTGTCCGGCAAAACCGTCCGGATAGGGCAAACATGGATGAACAATCAGGGAAAAAGTACAGATTTGTAGAAATTGTACAAGATACGTTTCCAAAAATTGCTCTGTTTGTAAAAAATGAGGACAGCTTACGGAAAAATATTGATTTTCAGACACAAAGTCGCTAGAATAAAAATGTGGTTCAGATGGAAAGCCGGCTCCGTCAGAACGACACATTCCCCAGCAAAAGTTTTTTAGAAACAATTGAATTGGGAAAAGGAATCGGAGGAAAACTTTATGACGTTATTCGAAAAGCTTCTGGGCCATACCCTGATTACAGCAGACAACATCTGGGGTCTGATGGGTGTCATGTGTATCGGCGTCGCGCTGTCCATCTTCCTCGAGCAGAAATATCAGTGGGCATCCAAGGTCTCCGGCGCTATCATCGCGCTGATCATGGCTATGGTGCTCGCGAACCTCGGCGTTATCCCCACCAACTCTGCGCTTTATGACGATATCGTCTGGGGCGTCATCGTTCCGATGGCAATTCCGCTGCTGCTTCTGCAGTGCAACCTCAGCCGCGTCTGGAAAGACACGGGTCGTATGCTGATCGTCTTCCTGATCGGCGCAGTCGGCACGGTTGTCGGCGCTTTCATCGCATATTATGTCCTGCGCGGTCCGTTCGGCGACGCACAGGGTCTTGCAAAGGTCGCTTCCATGATGACCGGCTCCTACATCGGCGGCGGCGTCAACTTTGCGGCTATGGCTTCTCAGTATGCTGCCGGTGACGATCTCACCGCGGCTGCAACCGTTGCAGATAACCTGCTGATGGCTGCATACTTCTTCGTCCTGATCGCTTGCGCGGGCTCCAAGTTCTTCCGCAAGCACTTCCGTCATCCGCACATCGAAGAGGTCGAGGCGGGCACTTCCAAGGAAGCTGCGCAGACGCAGGCTGCTGCGTTCTGGTCCCGCAAGGACATCTCCCTGAAGGACATCGCTTATAACTTCGCATACGCCATCATTGTCGTCTGGGTTTCCCGCATCATTGCAGGTCTGTTCTCCGGCTTCGCAGGCAATGCGTTCCTGGACTTCATCGGCAAGTTCCTCGGCAGCCAGTACGTCTGGATCACCACGATCTCTGTCATCGTTGCGACCTTCTGCCACAAGCAGGTTGAAAAGATGCACGGCTCGCAGGAAATCGGCACCTACCTCATTTACCTGTTCCTGTTCGTCATCGGCGTTCCGGCAAACATCATGACCGTTCTCACGAAGTCCCCGCTGCTGCTCGTCCTGACGGCAATCATGGTCCTCGTGAACATGCTGTTCTGCTTCGCCGGTGCGAAGATCTTCAAGGCTTCCCTCGAAGACTCCATCATCGCTTCCAACGCCAACATCGGCGGCCCGACGACTGCTGCTGGCATGGCGATTTCCCAGGGCTGGACGAGACTGGTTGGTCCGGCTATGCTGGTCGGCGTTCTCGGCTATGTCATCGGCAACTACGCCGGCACGATTGTCGGTATCATCCTCGGCGCATAACAAACGGCAGCATGGCTGCCAGCTGCAATGATTCGCTCCGGCGTGCCTCTTACCGGAGGCACGCCGGTTACTTTTTGACGGGAGGAAAATTATGTATTTTGATGCACATTCCGATATCTGGTGTGACGTGACGACCCGCCGGCTCAACGGCGAGACGAACGTATTTGACCGCTGCCACCTCGAGCGCATGCGCAAGGGCGGCGTGGAAGGCAGCATCTTCGTCATCTGGGTTGACCCCCCGTATGACGTGGACTATGTCAAGCGTACCGAGCAGATCATGGCTGCGGCAAAGGCGGAGATCGCCGAGTGCCAGTCGTTCCGGATTGTCCATACCTATGACGAAATGATGCAGGCAAATGCCGACGGCAAGATCTACATCTTCATCGGCATCGAGGGCATGGCAACGATGGGCAAGGACCTGAGCTGGATTGACCGCTACTACGACTTCGGCTGCCGTCACGGCATTCTGACCTGGAACGAGGCAAACGATCTCGGCGCGGGCGCACTGTCCGGCAAGGACTACGGTCTGACCGACGTGGGCAAGGAGGCAGTTCGCCGCATGCAGGAAAAGGGCATGCTGCTCGACGTTTCCCACCTGAACGACAACGGCTTCTGGGATCTGGTCAAGATCACGCAGAAACCCTTCGTTGCGTCCCACTCCAACAGCCGCGCGCTTTGCAGCGCACCGCGCAATCTGACCGACGATCAGCTGCGCGCGATTCGCGATGTCAACGGCGTCGTGGGTCTGAATGCGTTCAACCTGTTCATTGACGACGATCCCAAGAACCAGACGGTTCAGCGCCTTGCCGAGCATGCGGCGCATATGATCGACGTCATGGGCATCGACCACGTCGGCTGCGGCTTCGACTTCTTCGAGTTCATCGACAACCCCGACACCATGAGCACCATGACCGACACCGGCAGCCCCTGCACGAAGGGTCTTGCAAACTGCTCCGAAATTCCGAACCTCTTTGCCTGCTTTGAGAAGATGGGCATGAGCAAGGAAGAGATGGAGAAGATCGCACGGCTGAACTTCCAGCGTGTCGTGAAGGATGCCATCGGCTAAATTTTTAAAGAAGCTGGCGCTTCTAAATACATGCAGACGAAGAGCGCGGAAAAAGCGCTCTTCGTTTTTTAACGCTTTGTGAATTTTGCGCAAAGGGGTTGCAAAATCGGAAGGGCGCGGTATAATAAGCTTAGCACTCGATGGAACGGAGTGCTAATACTACCAATACGGGACGTGAAGATATATGGCAAAGAAACAGTTCAAGGCGGAGTCGAAGCGGCTTCTGGATTTGATGATCAACTCGATCTATACCCATCAGGAGATTTTCCTGCGGGAGATTATCTCGAACGCTTCCGACGCCATCGATAAGCTGGCGTATCAGGCGCTGACAGACGAAAAGGTCGGTCTGAACCGCAGCGATTTTGCAATCCAGCTGAAGGTTGACGAGCCCAGCCGGACGCTCACCGTGAGCGACAACGGTATCGGCATGGACAAAGACGAGATGGAAAACAACCTCGGCACGATCTGCAAGTCCGGCAGCCTCCAGTTCAAGAAGGACATGGAAAAGCAGGAGGACATCGACATCATCGGTCAGTTCGGCGTGGGCTTCTACTCGGCATTCATGGTGGCAGACACGGTGACGGTGATCTCGAAGAAGTACGGCTCCGAGGAAGCGTGGAAGTGGACCTCCTCCGGCGCAGACGGCTACACGATGGAGCCTGCCGAGCGCGAAGGCGCCGGTACGGACGTGATTATGACGCTCAAGGCAGATGCCGAGGACGAGCAGTATTCACGCTTCTTAAAGACGTGGGAGCTTCAGAAGCTGGTCAAGAAGTATTCGGACTACATCCGCTACCCGATCAAGCTCGAAATGGAAAAGTCGCGGGTGAAGGAGGAGACGAAAGACTCCGAGAAGCCCGAGTATGAGACCTACACGGAGAACGAGACGCTCAACTCGATGGTGCCGCTCTGGCAGCGGGCGAAGAAGGACATCACCCCCGAGGAATACAACAATTTCTACAAGGAGAAGTTCTTCGACTTTGAAGACCCGATTGCGACGATTCATGTGAGCGTCGAGGGCGCGGTGACGTATAAGGCGCTGCTCTACATCCCCGCCAGAGCGCCGTATGATTTCTACACGAAGGATTTCAAGAAGGGCTTGCAGCTGTATTCTTCGGGCGTCATGATCATGGAAAACTGCGAGGAGCTGCTGCCGGACTGCTTCCGCTTTGTACGCGGCGTCGTCGATTCGCAGGATCTGAGCCTCAACATTTCGCGTGAAATGCTCCAGCATGACCGCCAGCTCAAGTTCATCGCAGCGAACCTCGAAAAGAAGATCAAAGCAGAGCTTGCAAAGCTCATGGAATCCGACCGTGAGAAATACGAAAAGTTCTACGCGGCATTCGGCATGCAGCTCAAATATGGTGTGCTGAACGACTACGGCGCGAAGAAGGAGCTGCTGCAGGACCTGCTTCTGTACTGGTCGCATAAGCAGAACAAGCTCGTTTCGTTCAAGGAATACGCGGACGCAATGCCGGAGGAGCAGAAGTACATTTACTTTGCCAGCGGCGAAAACCGGCAGCGCCTGTCTCAGCTGCCGCAGCTGGAAAAGCTCACGGAAAAGGGCTTTGATGTGCTGCTGATGACCGACGAGGTCGACAGCTTCGTGCCGCAGACGCTCGGAAAATATGCAGACAAGGATTTCCGCTCCGTCACGCAGGAGGACCTTGGTCTTTCCACAGACGAGGAGAAGAAAGAGGCTGCCGAGCAGGCAGAAAAGTCGAAGGCGACGCTGGAGTTTGTCAAGAAGACGCTCGGCGATGCGGTCAAGGAGGTCCGTTTGAGCGACAACCTCGGTACGCACCCGGTGTGCATGGTGCCCGAAGAGGGTATGACGTTTGAAATGGAGAAATACTTCCAGCGCCTGAACCCCGAGATGGGTATGAAGGCGGGCAGAATTCTGGAACTCAACCCGAACCACAGACTGTTCGGTCTGCTGCAGGTTGCTGTTGCACAGGACGAGGAAAAGGCAAAGAAGATTGCGAAGATTCTCTATGCGCAGGCGCTGCTGATGGCGGACCTGCCGCTGGAAAACCCCGGCGAGTACACCGACCTTGTGTGCGAGCTGGTGCAGTAAACCAATACAGACAGAAAAAATCCGGATGCTTTGCATCCGGATTTTTTTATGCTTCAGGAAATCAGGCGATCTCGCGTTCTTTCTTGTTCTGCAGATACTGAATGACGAACACGCCGCCGATCAGGACCAGACCGACCAGGTCGGAGATGGCACCGGGGATCATCAGACCCAGACCGCCGACGAGGCAGACAATACGGTACAGCCAGTTCATTTTGCGCAGCACGAAGCCCTCCAGACCCGCTGCAACGCCGAAGATGCCCAAAAGCGCCGACAGGACGATCTGGATAACCTCCCAGACGCTCGTGACGTTGACAAAGAGCATCGCGGGGCTGTAGGCGAAGATATACGGGACAATGAACGCGGCAATGGCAAGCTTGGTTGCGTTGATGCCGGTCTTCATGGGGTTGCCCTTGGCAATCGCAGAGCCCGCATAGGCAGCCAGCGCGACTGGAGGCGTGATGTCGGCAACGATGCCGAAGTAGAATACGAAGAAGTGCGCCGCGACCAGCGGGAAGCCCATCTTAATGAGAATCGGCGCGCAGGTGGATGCCATGATGCAGTAGTTCGCGGTGGTGGGGACGCCCATGCCGAGAACGATGCAGCAGACCATGGTCAGAATCAAGCCGATGAAGGTTGCAGAGCCTGCGAGCTGGACGATGGCGTTAATGAGGATCGAAGCGAGACCTGTGACGGTGATGCAGCCGGCAATCATGCCTGCAATCGCGCAGGCAACGGCGACGGTGATGGCGCCCTTTGCACCAGCCTCTAACGCTTCAAAGATCTTTTTGAAGGTGAGGCGCTCGTCCTTGTTCAAAAAGCCTACGATGACAGCTGCGAGGATGGAAACAGCTGCGGAGAACTGCATGGTCTTTGCGCCCGAGGAGACGAGCCAGACCAGAAGCACCAGCGGCGCAAGCAGATAGATCTTTTTGCCGAGGTCTGCCCACTTGGGCATTTCGTCTTTCGAAAGACCCTTGAGCCCGAGCTTCTTGGCTTCCAGATGGACGGCAATGAAGATGCCCGTGAAATAGAGAACTGCCGGCAGAATTGCCTTGACGGCAACGGTTGCGTAGGGGAGGTCCATGTATTCCGCCATCAGGAACGCTGCCGCGCCCATGATGGGCGGCATGATCTGACCGCCGGTGGAGGCGGCAGCTTCGACCGCGCCAGCGAAGTCCGGATGGTAGCCGGTCTTTTTCATCATGGGGATGGTAACGGAGCCGG
>ENA-ORPF01003029-ORPF01003029.1-human-gut-metagenome-genome-assembly--contig:-NODE-3029-length-10518-cov-3.710121_pt1 | contig 10518 bp, 8 predicted proteins | sample MGYA00242140_ERZ509070 | MGnify/ENA primary metagenome ERZ509070 (study PRJEB26280, sample SAMEA2338713) | human gut metagenome | biome: human gut; feature: human-associated habitat; material: faeces... | reverse complement strand
TGATTTAATAGAAACAATTGATCACATAGATATTGCTCCTGTTTCGGCAAAACAAGATGCAGATATATTGATATATGACAATTGGGATGATATTGGAAGAGAAACATCAAAAGCAGAAGTTGCAGTATTAAGAACAACTAAATTGCTGTTATTTCATAAATATAATCTCTTAAAAAATGCTTGTGAGAAGTTCTCAAAGATAAATTTAGTTATTATAGATGTAGAGTCATTTACCGAAGAAGATTTTCAGACGTATGATAAAATACTAAAGGATTTATCAAAAATAATTGAGGAAGTAATTATTTCAGGAAAGTCTATTCAGTTTAATTTATTGACTGATAGAATGTTTCTAAAAAAGATGAATAATTGTAATGCAGGATTCGAATCAATAACTTTAGCTCCTAATGGTAAATTCTATATTTGTCCGGCTTATTATCTTGATAATGATAAAAATAATGTTGGAGATGTTGAGTCTGGATTAAATATTCCAAATAGCCAACTGTATAGATTAAATAATGCTCCGATTTGTAGAAATTGTGATGCTTTTCAGTGCCATAGGTGTATTTGGTTAAATGAAAAGACGACCTTAGAAGTTAATACTCCGAGCCGAGAACAGTGTGTATTAGCACATATAGAAAGAAATGCAAGCAGAGAATTGTTACTTTCTATAAGAGAAAAAGGGGAGTTCCTAAAGGAATATGATATTCCTAAAATTAATTATTTGGATCCATTTGATTTAATTGAAAAAAAATAAAAATGAAGAAATTAGTAGGTCAAGTTACTATTGACGAAAAAAAAGAAATTCAATTCTTATTTGAGAGAAGAAATGGCTTAAATGAGTTAGCTAAAATTTTGACAGTCGAAAATGATGCTCTATATGAAAAACTTGTAAATGATTTAGGGGAAACTAACTCTAAATATCAACAATGGTGGAGTGATATGGCTGCAAAATATCAGTGGGAGAGTTTTGATAATGGAAATTGGGAGATAGATTTTCAAGATTGTAAAATTTATTTAGTTGTTCAAGAATGATATTATGTGCTATTGGTGCAACTGAAATAATATTGATTTGTGCAGTTGTTTTATTGATTTTTGGAGGAAAGAAAATACCAGAGTTAATGAAAGGAATGGGTAAAGGTATTCGTGGATTTAAAGAAGGTATGAATGAACCATCTGAAGAAGAAATAAATAAAAGAGTAGAGGAAGAAGTCAACCGAAGGGCTGATGAAATAATGTTTAGAAATATAATAAATAAAGAAGAGGATAAAAGTGATAGACAAGAAGGAAAATAATGAACTATTAACATTTGGTGGACATGTTAATATAATGCGGAAAATGATATTTCGTATATTAATTGTCGTCGTTTGTTTTAGTATTGTATTTTTTTGTTTTAAAGATGAAACCTTTGATATTTTATTAGCTCCTCATAAATCTGATTTTATTACATTTTCTTTTATTGAGAATATTATTGCGTTGTGTGGCTTTGATTTCCATTTTGTTGAATATGATATACAATTAATTAGTACAGAGTTGCCAGCGCAGTTTTTGACTCATATAACAGTTTCATGTATCATGGCATGTTTAATATCATCTCCGTATGTTATATATGAGTTATTTCGTTTCGTTACTCCTGCTTTATATGTTAGAGAAAAGAGATATTCGTATGTAGTCGCTGCTGTGATTTTTATATTATTTTTAACGGGATTATTTATGAGTTATTTTGTAATATTCCCAATCTCATTCCAATTTTTAGCAACGTATCAAGTTGATGAAGATATTCTAAATACGATAACTTTAAGTTCTTACATTTCTACATTTTCAAATTTAACTTTTTTATTGGGGATAGTATTTCAATTACCTGTATTATCGTTTATATTTGGGAAAATGGGGCTTATAAATGCTAATTTATTGAAGCGATATAGAGCATTTGCATTGGTGATGATAATGGTAATTGCTGCAATAATTACACCTCCTGATGTATTTACTCTTATTTTTGTTACAATTCCTTTATATGGTTTATATGAGATAAGTATAATAGTGTTTAAGGTTATAGTAAAAAATAATGATGTTTGAAAATCTTAATTTATTAAACTATTTATAATTGTTAGATCTATGTGTTCTTTTTAGTTTGATTTTAATTTTAGAATTAATTATATTTTAGTTGCAGAAAACCCAAAACGGAAATAATACTGTTTTGGGTTTTCTGTTTGCTACCAGAATTTGTTGTGTAGTGGGTCATATTCGTAACCAATCAGTTTCATTCTTTTTATAAGGTCCGTTTTGCTTACCTCCAAGTCTTCGCAAAGCGCATCAAGATTTTTGTATTCGTCTCTCAATTTTGTGTTGAGGAAACTGAGTAGCATGAAATCGTCTTTTGGAAGTTCCATAAACATATTATTTTATCGGTTTAATTTCCCAGATTGAGCCATCAATAAGAGAAGTGTATATTGTTCCGTCCTTTGCTATTTCAAAACCGTTCATAGCGGAAGAACCTAATTTGTAAGTCCAAAGGAGTGATTTGTTTTTGATGTCAATGGCAGCGAGTACGCCAGTCTTTGATCCAAGGTACGCAATACCCTTGCTTTCAGCAACAATACATGGTGTGTGCTCATATCCGAAGCCTGCGTCAACAACAAATGCTGGTTCTGGAGTAGTGCAGTCAGTTCTGACAGCAATTAGTTCACCGTCCATTGTCTTTGCCAATACGTATTTCTTGTCTTGAGATATTCCGAGGCTCTCTCTAACCTTATATTTGCCGTCGAAATTAGTTCTCCATATAACTTCGCCTGTCTTTTTGTCGAGGGCAGTCATATATCTGTCGGGAGCAACAACAAACACTCTATTACCCGCAACAACTGGAACGCAGTTGCCTGGACCGAGCATATTTGCAGATTTTCCGTTATTCCATTTCCATTTCAGTTTGCCGGTTTTTTTGTCAACGCAGCGAAGGTAAGTGTCCCATGCGCCGAAGAAAATGTCGTTGCCGTCGATTGTTGGAGCCGCCTGGCAATAATTGTTCAAATCATTTATAGTCCATTTGATGTTGCCGGTTGTTGTGTTCCAACATTCAAATTTCTTGTATCCACCCTGATAAAGGTTTCCGTTTTCGATTACTCCGTCAGCAACGTATGGGCCAGCAGATTCATTTTCGCGGATAATGCGGCCAGTCAGCTTGTCGCACCAAATAATGCGTTTGTCAGACGCTGGAACTATGAGATAGTTGCCTGCAACGGCAGGACGTGAGAAAAGAGATGCGTTAGTCGTGAATGACCAGGAAATATTACCGTCAGCCTTGTTGAGGGCTTTCACTTCACCAAGAGAGTTCCCGAAATAGATTTTGTCTTTATCGAAGGCAAGACGTGTGAATATTGAAGCATCATCTTGATAAAGTCGCTTGATAGAATATCCTTTAGGCATCACGCTTTCCTTTACCTTTGCGTATTCAAATTCAGGATGCTTGTCATTCATTTTTATGGCAAATTGAAGAGTCTGCTCTTTTCCAAGGTCTTTATTGTAGATGAATAGTGAATCGCTCTTAACTTCAACGTTTGTGTATCCGTAAGCGAATCCTTTTTTAGTCATATCAAGAGCACGGCACATAAAGCCGTCGATGTCACCGCCTTTATAGTGTCGGAAAGTGTGGTAGTGACCGCAGAGGTGTGCGACAGTTGGAAAATTTTGCAAAATGGCGATGTAGTCTTGCCAGTTGTCAAGGTCGCTGTTAATAGGGTAGTGGTTTATAGATATTACCTTTTTGCCTGGCTTTACTCGGTTAGAGAGTTCCTTTTTCAACCAGATAAGGTCTTCTTGTTTGATATGTCCGTCACCCATTTTCATATAAGGACCACAGTTGATTCCTATATATATGATGCTGTCAGATTCGAAAACGAAGCGGTCATCGCCCCAGATGTCGGTAAAAGTCTTTGTGGCACTCTGAGACCAGTTGTTTTCGTGGTTTCCGGGAACGATATAAATAGGCTTTTTCAGATTGTCAAAGATGCTTTTGATGTTGTGCAATTGTTCGTCGCTACCCTCATTTGAAAGGTCTCCCGCAAGAACTACGAATTTAGAGTCGTTAGCGTTGATTTCTTCAACAACTTTTTTTAGTTGGACTTCGTTTTCATTACCAGGAGTAACGTGGATGTCGGCAAGTAGTGAGAAAGTTTCGGCATTAATACAAGGCGAAAAGCCGAAAGCCAAAAGGAAAGTTGCCAGTAAAGTCTTCTTTAATGTCATGTTATTTTGTTGTTTGTATTTGTTTTGCAAAGATAGTGAAAGGAGAGTGCAGTGGCAAGAGAAAACGCAGTTTTCGACTTGACAAAGCCGAACCGCATCCTATCTTATCCAAAGATAGTGAAAGGAGAGAGCAGTGGCAAGAGAAAACGCAGTTTTCGACTTGACAAAGCCGAACTGTATCCTATCTTATCCATAGAGAATGCAAATTGTCAAAATATTATCATATCGATTTAAATGTGGAAAAGCTAATGGTTAAGTAATGTTAAAATAGCAATCCTGTTTAAACCATTATAGAATTTCTTAGTCAAAGCATTGACTTCAGAAACAAAAACAAAACAATAGCAAACTTGATTAATTCAAGGAAAGATAAAATAACATAACTTTTTCGTATCCGATTTAAAAGGCGTTCAGAACTGAGAAGTAATGAACGCCTGTTTTATTTTGGTTAAATCTATTCGCAGTAAATCATCTTTTTTGTCATGCCTCCGTCGATTGTTATTTCTTGCCCGTTAATAAAGTCATTGTTTGGATTTGCAAGGAACACGCATGCGCGGGCAATATCTTCCGGCTTTCCAACTCTGTTGGAAAAATGCTGTTCGTGGTCAGCTGGTTTTAAAGTCTCGTAATTGTTACATTCTATCCAACCAGGAGAGATGCAGTTCACTGTTATACCAAGTGGTGAAAGTGATGCTGCGAGGGCATGGGTGATTGAAACTATACCACCCTTAGATGCAGCATATCCTTCTGATGCAGGTTCGCTCATCAGGTGACGAGTAGAACTGATATTGATGATTCTACCGTAATCGTTGCGTTCACTTTGATTTTTACGGTGTATGGCAAGTATGCGGGATATTATAAATACTGGTCGCAGATTTGTTGAAATTATATTGTCGAATTCTTCCAGTGTTGTTTCTGTTATGTCTTTGAAGGAAGATATCCCAACATTGTTTATAATAATATCTATGTCTTCCCAATTCTCTAAAATTCGCTGCATACAGTTTTCAAGAGCGTTTGCGTCTGTAACATCAACTGGAAAGAATTGAGAGCCGGTTGCTTCTGCCGTTGCTGTTCCTGCCTTTTCATCAATGTCACAAAAAGCAACGCGGCAACCTATTTCTCTGAATTTAGATACTATAGTCTTTCCAATGCCGTTTGCTCCGCCAGTGACAAAGACGCGTTTTATAGGGAATTTCACGATGTATGTGCCAGGTTTATTGCCTGTCGGAGTTATTTTTTTCTTTGTATATCTATTTTTCCCTGATTTGTATTCTTCGAATTTCTTTTCCAAATAATTGTCAGCCATAATTACCAAGCGTTATAGTGAATTTTTTCAGGTTTCCATTTGTCTTTTGGCAGGTGTTCGCCTTTTGGGTATCCAATAGGTATAACGTTTAATGGAACTATGTGTTCCGGCAGTTTTATAGTGTTTCTAACAATTTTAACGTTATCAGAAGGATATACACCAGTCCATACGGCGCCTAAGCCAAGTGCATGCGCAGCCAAAAGTATGTTTTCAGAAGCAGCCGAGGCATCTTGAACCCATAAACTCTGCATGTCGCCTTCAAGGGCTTTCTGCATATTGCCGCAAACAATGATTGCTAATTGTGCTTCTTTTAGCATTTTTGCGCTCGGAAGGCTGTCGCAAAGTTGGTCAAGTAATTTTCTGTCGTTTATGACGACAAATTCCCATGGCTGGCAGTTCATTGCCGTTGGAGCAGCCATACCAGCGCGAAGCAGTTGCTCTACCTTTTCTTCTTCAATAATTTGTGAAGTGAAGGAGCGGACGCTTGTTCGGGCCATTATCGTATTAATCGTTTCGTTGCCGGTATTTTCTTCTTTGCTTGAGAACAGGTGCAGACAGGCAACGCCTAATCCAACAGCCAGAAAGATATTTATGATGATTGGAATTCTAATTCTCATAACAATTATTATTTGTAGTATTTTGCTTTTATTTCAGGTATAGCCTTGTTAAGGTCCTCAATTCTCTTTGCGTCGCTTGGGTGAGTGCTCATAAATTCAGGAACTTTTGCATTGGAAGTTGCAGACATTTTTTTCCAGAAATTTATTGCTACGTCAGGATTGTATCCAGCCATTGACATAAAAATAATACCCATATAGTCAGCCTCTGATTCGTGTTTGCGTGAGAATGGAAGCATAACGCCATACTGAGCGCCAAGTCCGTATATGCTGCCTGCAATGGTCTGTACCATTTGGCTTTTTTCAGAAACTGCAGAACTAAGTATTTGTGCTCCATATTGAGCCATTATCTGCTGGCTCATTCGCTCGTTACTGTGCTTGGCAACGGCGTGAGCAACTTCGTGACCAACAACTACTGCCAGCTCATCATCAGAAGAGACTATATTCATCAGTCCTTCATATACAACAATTTTTCCACCTGGCATGCAGAAAGCGTTAACTTGCGGGTCATTGACAAGGTTAAATTCCCATTTGAAGTTGCTGATTTCATTTGCAAGACCGTTTGTACGCAAGTATTCTTCGGTAGCCGCAGCAATTTTTTTGCCAACTCGGGTAACCATTTGCGTTTTCTTGGCTGAAGTTGATTTCTTGGCAGTTTTAATATAATCGTTATACTGTGCAAGACTTGAAGAAAGCACTTCACTGTCGGAAACAAGCAGGATTTGCTTTCTTCCGGTAACAGGAACAGAACTGCATCCGCTTAAAATGATTGCAAGAACTGCTGCAATTATTGTTAGTTTCTTTTTCATATCTTTGTGTTTTTAGTTATTGCATTTTAATATATCTTGAGGTTCGGCAGGGGTATTCATACTTTTGATTCTCCATTCTTTAGGGTATAGGTTGTTAGCCCTGTTGCCAATGCTTTTCATCCATCCTAAAGGAGTGTTTTCATAGCAAACGATAAAGTGTTTCGACTTGCCTGAATTGTCTGCAGTTATTGCCTCTCCACGAAGATATGCAATTGCCTGCTGATAATCAACATTTACAAGTTCAAATTTTTGTCTGTTTAGGTTGATTGATTGTGAAAGCGCATGCTGCGGTATAATGTCTTTACCTTTTATTGTAGCCAATTCTATTCCGAAGTAAATCACGTTTGCAAGATTTAGAATGTGTTTCATCGGTGTGAACAGACTGTTTGGAATGGCGTTGATATTCGTTCCGTCAGATGTTATTTTCATCATTGGAGTAGTCATGTCATAGCACTCTTTTGGAATAGGAAAATTCTTTGCTTTGTCCTTCAATGATTTCGGCAAAGCGGGATTATAGTCGCCAGGTTTCTTAAGCACTGCCATAAACAAACCTTCCCCGTTAGCCTTGTCGGGCATAAAGCGGTAGCAAGGTGCGTTGCTATTAACTGCAGGGTCAATTCCCCAGCTCTCTTTTGTTTCAATTTCTATCGGAGTTGCGTCATATTCCTCAATCAGGTATTGAATGATTTCTTCATTTTCCTTACGGTTGAAAGTGCATGTACTGTATATAATATATCCACCTGGTTTCAAAGCGCCCCAAATATCGTCGATAATGTTTTTTTGTCTTTCAGCGCATTCCTCAACAAGTTCCGGCGTCCATTGCTCGCGGGCAAAAGCATCTTTACGGAACATTCCCTCTCCGGAGCATGGCATATCAGTAGCGATAATGTCAAAGAAATTTTTTATTTTACCGATTTTTTTTGGTGTGTCGTTGAGGACCATGCAGTTTGGCGTTCCCCATTTTATGATATTTTCTCTTAGAATTTGTGCTCGAGAGTAGTCAATTTCGTTTGCAACAATAAGAGAGTTACCAGTAAGACAGTCAATGGCGGCTGTAGTTTTTCCCCCAGGTGCTGCACATAGGTCAAGGTAGCAAATATCTTTGCCCAAAGCCAATTCTTTAAGGACTTGGCAGATAAACATTGATGATGCATCCTGGACATAGTATTGCCCTGTGTGAAATTTTGCATCGAAAGTGAATTGCGGCCTTTCTTTTAAGTAAAAGCCGTTATCGCACCATTTGACTTTCTCAAGACCTGATGCCTTTGCCGGTTTGCGACTGTTTATCCGTATAGATGTGACAGGTTCTGACAGAATTGATTCAAGAATCTTTTCTGCTCTTTCTGGAAAGTTAGAATGTATTTCTTTAATGAAATCCTGTTTCATATATTTTATTCTCTATAGTAAATTCTTTTAATTCTTGGAGCGACAGAAGTCAGCACTTCGTATGGTATTGTGCCTATTTTGTTGGCAACTTCTGTTACAGATATGTTTTTACCGAAAATCTCGACTTTGTCTCCTATCTTGCATTCAACATCTGTAACATCAGCCATAAAAATATCCATACATATATTTCCAATTGTAGGAACTCTTTTGCCATTGATGAAAACTTCTCCTACGCCTTGACCGAGTAACCTGTTGAAGCCGTCTGCATAGCCGATTGGTATTGTTGCTATCTTTGACTTTCTTTTCAATACTCCATGACGGCCATAGCCAATTGTTGTTCCAGCCTCCCATTCCCTAATCTGGATTATAACCGATTTAAGTGAGGAAACTGGTTCAAGGCAATCATCATAACCATTTCCAAGAGTTGGGATTCCGTAAAGCCCAATACCTAATCGTACCATTTCATATTGATACTCTGGAAATCTCAAAATGCCGTCAGTGTTTAGAATGTGCCTGATTATCTGAAAATCAAAACTGCTGCAAAAAAAGTTTGAGCATTTTTCAAAGTATTCCAGTTGCATTTTTGCATAGTCGGTTTCTTCAAAATCATCTGCTGTTGCTAGATGTGAGAAAATGGAACTTGGTTTTACTGCATTTTGTGATTTTAGAGTGTTTATTAATTCAGGAAGCTCTTCGTAGATAAAGCCCAATCGGTGCATACCAGTATCTAACTTAATATGTATAGGGTAGTCTTTGACACCATATTTCTCCGCTTCATTAATAAACTCGTGGCACATCTCATAACTGAAAATTTCAGGTTCGAGATGATAGTCAAAAAGCGTTTTGTAATTAACAACTTTAGGATTTAATACCATAATAGGCATCGTTATCCCAGCCTTGCGTAATTCAATGCCCTCATCATGAGCAGCAACTGCAATATATGCAGCCCCTTGAGACTGTAGCGTTCTTGCCAATTCAAGAGAGCCTGCTCCATAACCAGAAGCCTTTAGCATACAAACTATTTTTGTGTCTGGCTTAAGGTGTGAACGGTAGTAGTTAAAATTATGGGTAACTGCTTCTAAATTCACTTCAAGGACAGATTCGTGCTGTTTCTCCTCAAGTATTTCGTAAATTCTGTCAAATTTGAATTCTGGAGCACCTTTAAGAAGAACAAGTTCGTTTGAAAAGTTGCTTGGCTCCATTTTGGCAAGAAACGCGTTAGTGTTCTCAAAGAATAGCGAATGGCTGGGAAAAAGGTTTTTATGAGAAGAAATATCTTTACCAATACCTATTATCCTGTCTATTTTTTTTGCCTTAAAAAGTTTGGCAATTTCATTATAGACTTCGTTTGTCGGGATGTTTTCTTTCAGAACGTCGGATAAGATAACTGTAACGCTTCTTTGTTGGGCTTTTCTTCTAAGGGCAAAGTCAATGCTTGGGGCGAGTGACAGATAGTCGCTTGTATATGTATCGTGAATTAGCAAGCAGTTATTAACCCCTTCTATAACATCGATTCGGGAACCTGTCGGTGATAAGTTAGCAAATTTTTCTCTGATATCATCATTGAATAGAATTCGCATTGCCAATAAAGTTGCAAGGCAAGTTATTGCATTTTCAATATCAGCATCTTCAGTGAAAGGTATAGTAATCTTTTCGGCAAAGAAAAGATATGTGAAGTTTATATCTGTTGATTTTTTGTGTCGGATAATTGAAGAAATGAATAGCGGAGCGTCGGAAATCGTTTTTGACCAGCATATTTCTTGAGTACCGAATGACAAGTCAATAAGTCCGTTAACAATAACGGAGTCATCGCTGTTGTAAATTATATAGTCACTTCCTTTAGATAGTCGGAGTTTCTCAATGCATTTTTCTTCAATAGAAGTAAATCCTTCTTTGTGTTCGTCGCCGATATTGGTGATGACAGTTGCAGTTGGACAAATCATTTTTGCAAGGGAATGCATTTCATCTGGCTTTGAAATGCCAGCCTCTATGATTGCCATTTCAGTATTGTCGTCAATGTCCCAAAGGGAGAGTGGTACTCCAATTTGAGAGTTATAACTGCGTGGACTTCTGACAATGTTGAATTTGTCGCGAAGAATTTGGTAAAGCCATTCTTTTACAATTGTTTTGCCACGACTGCCTGTAATTGCGATAACTGGAATATTGAATC
>ENA-ORPF01003027-ORPF01003027.1-human-gut-metagenome-genome-assembly--contig:-NODE-3027-length-10523-cov-2.447841_pt1 | contig 10523 bp, 7 predicted proteins | sample MGYA00242140_ERZ509070 | MGnify/ENA primary metagenome ERZ509070 (study PRJEB26280, sample SAMEA2338713) | human gut metagenome | biome: human gut; feature: human-associated habitat; material: faeces... | reverse complement strand
AGTTTGTCAATGGATTTCTTTCTGCCCCTTGCCATGCCGCTTGAGAAAATCTCGCCGTCCTGCATGACAATCATCGGCTTAATGCCGAGCATATTGACCGCACCGCCAAGCACCTTGCCGATTCTTCCGCCGTGAATCAGATAATCCAGACTGCCTACCGTAAAGATAATTCTGCCGGTTGATTTAATCCGTTCCAGTGCCTGCACACTTTCCAGCGAAAGTCCTGCCGCTTTCATCCGCGCAGCTTCCCTGACAAAAATTCCTTCCTCAACCGTATTTAATGTAGAATCAATCACTTCAATCTTTGCATCCGGATAATCTTCCAAGAGCATATTTCTGGCATTGACCGCTGAATTATAAGAGCCGCTGAACTTCGTGGTAATACAAATACAAAGCACGCCCTCGCCTGCTTTTACGATCGGTGTAAAAACATCTACATAGTCCTGTACGGACGGCATGGATGTCTTTGGGAAAACCGTCGGATTTTCTACCATTTCTTTATAGAAGTGGCGGACTTCAATTTCCGCACCCTCTTTTTTATATACATTTTCCTCAAACGCAACATAAAACGGTACAATCTGAACTCCGATTTTATCTGCATTTTCACCGTAAAGATCACATGCCCCGTCTGCTATAATTTTATATTCCATAATTCATCCTCATTTCCGTGTATCACATTAACTTCATATCATGTAATGCCAATCTGCATTACGTAGTATTAAATACTATATTACATATACTACTATATTTCAAGTCAAAAATCCACTTTTTACCGGATAAATCTATAAACTTTTTATAAGTTTTTAAAATAACAAAACAGCGGCATCTTTATATTTCGATACCGCCGTCTTTATCACACCTAATTGTTATTTTAATGCGGGTAACAGGACTTGAACCTGCACGGTCTCCCACCAGAACCTAAATCTGGCGCGTCTGCCAATTCCGCCATACCCGCAGACAATGTATATAGTACCATATTTTTACAGACAAAGTCAAGGGACAGCCCCACGCCACTGCGCAGGACTGTCCCCTTATTCCGGCTGTCTGCCTGTTTTAATTTATATTACTTTGCAGCTTCTGTTGCTGTGCCTTCTGCTTCTGCAGCAGCTGCTGCCTTAGACTCTGCAAGTCTTGACTGTTCTTCTCTGTAAGCTGCTCTCTTGCTGTCCTGTTCTGCCTGGCTGTCAACAGTTGTTGCTTCCTGTGTAGTGCCGTTTGATGAACCACAAGCTGTTACAGAAAATGCCGTTGTTACTACGAATGCACCAACAAGTGCAAGCTTCTTAAAATTTCTCATTGTTCTTTTCCTCCATTTTTCCTGTTCGAGGTTACACTATAATACACTTTCTTTCGTTGTGCAATAGATGTATGGAAAAGAACACAAACTTTATTAAAGTTTAATTGAAGCTTAATGAAAGCTTTATTTTACACGCAGCATACGCATCGCATTTAAAATCGCAATCACAGATACACCGACATCTGCAAATACCGCTGGATGGTGTAAAGCTCCACCATGCTGTTGGAAATGGGGGTGCCGGTGGCAAAGACAATGCCGCGCCCTCCGGTGATCTCGTCGAGGTAGCGGCACTTCATAAAGAGGTCTGAGCTTTTCTGCGCCTCGGTCTGGGCAATACCGCCCACATTCCGCATTTTCGTGTAGAGAAAGAGGTTTTTGAAATAATGGCTCTCGTCGATGAAGATACGGTCAACGCCCAATTCCTCAAAGGTGACCACATCGTCCTTGCGGCTCTGGTCGTTCAGCTTGTCGATCTTGGCTTGCAGGCCCTTCTTGGTTTTCTCCATCTGTTTGATCGTGAAATTCTCCGCTTTTTCTCGCTTGGCTTCGGAAATGCCCATCATGATTTCGTCGATCTGCTGTTCCAGAATGGCCCGCTGGCGCTCTACGCTCATGGGGATCTTCTCAAACTGCGAATGCCCGATAATAATGGCATCGTAGTCGCCGGTGGTGATCCTACCACAGAATTTCTTGCGGTTTTTGGTTTCAAAATCCTTACGGGTAGCGACAAGGATGTTCGCTGCCGGATAAAGCTGCAAAAACTCAGTGGCCCACTGCTCTGTCAGGTGGTTTGGCACCACAAAAAGAGATTTCTGACACAGGCCCAGCCGCTTTGACTCCATCGCCGCCGCGACCATTTCAAATGTCTTGCCCGCGCCCACCACATGGGCCAACAGGGTATTTCCCCCGTAGAGAATGTGCGCGATGGCGTTGACCTGGTGCTTGCGGAGCGTGATCTCCGGGTTCATGCCTGAAAAGCTGATGTGACTGCCATCATACTCACGGGGGCGGTTGCTGTTGAACAGAATATTATAGGTCTTACAGATGGCTTCGCGCCGGTCAGGGTCTTTCCAGATCCACTCAGCAAAAGCGTCTTTAATGAGTTCCTGCTTGCTCTGGGCGATGGCGGTTTCTTTCTTGTTGAGGACAGCGGTTTTCCTGCCATCGGCATCGTACACATAATCAAAAATGCGAACATCTTTCAGGTTCAGGGTGTCCTCAATGATCTCATAGGCGTTGATGCGCTTGGTCCCGTAGGTGCTGAACGCCTTCACATTGCCGGGGTCCATGCCCTTGCCCTCCATGCGCCACTCGCCGGTGATGTTGGAGTAATGCACCTTGATGCGCCGTTGAGTGCTGCGCGGAGTTCCCAGCGTTTCAAAAGTAAACTGACGTACATATTCCGTATCCAGCCATGTAGCGCCCAGCCGGACGGAGATCTCGCTGGCGGTGAGGTCGGTGGGCTGCACCTGCGCGAGCGCATCAGCGTTGATCTGATACTGCGGGTCCTGTTCCGCCTTGCCTTGGGCAACCGCCAATTTCTGACGCACATTGCCGGAGAGGTATTCATCCGCAGGCAGGTATTTCTCATGCCCATCGTTTTCGCCGGTGTAAGCGGGGTTCAGGAACACCACGCCGGTCAACTCAGAAAACAGCGTTTCTTCGTCCTTGCCGGTGAGCCTGCTCATATAGTCCATATCCACATGGGCTTTCTCCCCGATGGACAGGGCCAGCGCCTCCACTGCTGTGTCTACCTTTTCAGCGGGTTTGTGACTGCGGATGGTGCGCTTGGTGAACAGGTCGGCCTTCCGTTTCAGGTTCCGGTCCTCGTCCAGAATTTCCAGTGAACACAGCAGGAAGTAAGAACTGTCCTGATCAAACGCGATGGCGTTACCGCGGGAATTGATGAGTCCATATTTCCGGGTGAAGGCATCGTAGAGGGTATTCAGCTTGGCTTGCTGCGCCTTGATTTCTTCATCGGGATAGTCCTCGGTCTGGTATTCCAACAGCGTCCGCACACAGTCCCGCAGCTCGATCATGCCGCGGATTCTGCTCTCCGCCGTCTTGGATACCTCCACCGGGTTCATGCGGCTGTTTTCCCGATAATAGATCTGACCGTCCACCAGCGTATAGGAAAAATTGCGGACAGCGGGGTCGGCCTCGATGGAATGATCCTCGCCCTCCAGTTCCTCCTCCCGGTCATAGGCGGCGATTTCGCCGTGGATATTCTGAACGGCCTCCGCCAGCAGTGCTTCCAACGGCTGCTCCGGGTACGGCTCACAGGTGGGCGTGGGGCCGAACGGCCCGGACACCATCTTCATCTCGCCCAAGATCATATCCGGGTGGTCGATGAAGTAGCTGTTCATCTGAATGCCATCCTCGTTGGTGGCAAGGTGTACCCATTCCGGTTCTATATCCACCATTCGTTCCCGCTTCTGCAAAAACAGAATGTCTGAAACGACCTCGGTGCCCGCCGCGCCCTTGAACGCATTGTGGGGTAGCCGAATCGCCCCCAGCAGTTCCGCTCGCTGCGCGATGTATTTTCGTGCGCTGGCGGTGCGCTTGTCCATGGTGTAGCTGGAGGTCACAACGGCGATAACGCCGCCCGGTCTGACCTGATCCAGCGCTTTGGCCACGAAATACTCATGGATGGGGAAATTCAGCCGGTCATAGCGTTTGTCCGGCACATGGAACTGACCGAAGGGAACATTGCCGATGGCAACATCGAAAAAGTTATCCGGGAAGGAGGTTTTCTCATAGCCCTGCACCGCAATACTGCTTTTCTGATAAAGCTGGCGGGCGATGCGGCCAGACAGATCGTCCAGCTCCACGCCGTAGAGCTTGCTGCCGCTCATGCTTTCCGGCAGCATACCGAGAAAATTGCCGATACCGCAGGACGGCTCCAGAATGTTGCCCTGCGTGAAGCCCATCTGCCCCAAGGCGGCATAGATGCCGCGGATGACCACAGGCGGCGTAAAGAACGCCGTCAACGTAGATTCGCGGGCGGCGGCGTATTCGGCGTCCGTCAGCAGTTCTTTCAGTTCAGCGTAACGAGGATTTTTCTCGTCAAAGAAGTCCGCCAGACCGCCCCAGCCCACATACTGTGCCAGCACCGCCTGTTCCTCCGCTGTGGCGCTGCGGTTCTCCGCCTCCACCGCTTTCAGGGTACGGATCGCATCCAGATTGCGCTGAAAACGCTCCAGCGGCGCGCCCTCTCCGATATGGTCATCGGTGATGCGGTAGTTCCGGCCATCCGCGTCCAGCGGATAGGCAAGCGCGTTTTGCTTTTTCTTTTTCGGCGGGGTAAGCGCCGCAGGCGGCTCGTCCGTCTGCGGTGCTGCGGTTTCCCGCACCATGCCAGCGCAGCGGGGGCCGCCTGCTCTACAATTTTCCGAACAAAGGAGATCGGTTCCGTGCGGAAGATGGGAAAGCCGACCTTTTGGACAAAGGTGATGTCTTGAAAGTTGACAACGCCGTGCGCGGTATCTACGCGATCCACAAGGAAGGTCCTGCCTTCAATCTCAAAGACTGTTTCGCCGGGAACAAGATTTTGTGCGGCAAATTCCTCATCGGTGAGGGCAGCTGGTGTAGACAGTTCGTCCGGCTTCATTGTGCCAGTATCCGACTCTCCTTGCGTCGGTGCTGCCGTATCTGGTGCTGTCTGTACTGCTGTGTTTTGCTCTACCGCCTTTACAAGCTGTGCGTCATGCCGGTGGTTGAACAGGCTGAAGGTGCCGTCCACATATTCGGAAAGCTGCTCCTTTGCGCGGCGGACGGAATCATAGGAACGGTCACTCTCGTCCGTCCCGTCCAGCCGGGAAGTCAGCACCGCCAATATTTCCGCAGCCTTGCCCTTATCTTGCAGCTGTTCCTCGATCATGGGAAGCGCATCGTAATAATCCGTGCCCTTGGGATAGGGACGCGGCACATCGTCAGGCGCATTGTAAAAACCGTTATAGACGGTTCGAGCCAACTGCCCACGCTCATATTCCGGGATTTTGGCGATAGCATCCTCGCCGGGGAAGCGTTTCTGCGCGATCAGGCGCTCATACTCCTTGACCACATTGGGGATGGTCAGATGGACGGTATCATATTTCTTGAAATTATAGTCGCGCTCATACTCCAGCCCTTTTGATGTTTTCGTGTGCTGGTATCCGGCACGGCCACCGCCGCTGTACTCGCCAAAGCTGCCCTTGATGAATTTTTGGTGTTCCTCCGGCGTGTGGGGATAGCAGAAGTGAGAATATACGGCCAGTCGGCTATCCAGATGGTCACAGAGGAAAAAACCGTCGATCTCGTCCTGCGTGATGAACATTTTGCATTGGCGCAGGAAATTGGGCTGGGCGTTAAAGTGCCGATTCGGGTAGGGCAGACCGTCCAGCACAACACCGATGCGGTGGGTGTTGTAAGCGGATAGTCGCCAGCGCATAATGTCGCGGTCTTGGGCATAAGCGTCAAGGAAGGCATGATATTCCTGCGCCAGCGTTTGCAGCCCACCCTCAGTTTTTGCAAACGCCACCATGTCCTCGTCCAGCTCCGGGTAGCCCTTGTGCTGGTCATGGATGGCCAGCGTCTGCGGGAATAGGCCCTGCGCGCGGCCATCTTCGTTCAGGTCACGGGCGGTCATTAAGAGTGTGTCCATCGCTTCGTGCAGTACCTTGTCCGGAGCCTGCGCCAGTTCGGACGTGGAGAGATAAGTCCCCGCCTCCAGCAGTTCCAGAATACGAGCCGACGCCTGTTCCCATGTGACCATGGTTTTGCTGTACCCGGCGCGGACGCTGTCGCCTTGGGCGAGGTGGATGCCATCCTCCATGAACCACACGGCATATTTGCGGCCTTCGTATTCGATGCCGCGCCCGTTCGCCCTGCCAAACTCCCGGCGCAGAAATGAGATATTTTCCTGCCCTGACCGCTCCCGCATATAGAACACTGCGATGCGCTCCGCGCTGTTGGGTTCATTGCCGCCCGTGCAGAGCGCCAGATCAATGACCGCCTGCGGCACCGTGCGGGCCGGGGCCAGAATGCCAGAGGGCGCGTCTGCCGGAGCCTCGTACACCGGGGCGTCGCCGCCCATGTCGAATAGGGCAAGCTGCTCCGCGACGATTGGGGCATTTTGCAGGCCCAGCTTGATCTTGTACTCGCCGCGCTCGATCAGGCCCTCGGTCATTTCGGTGATGACCGACCATGAAAAAACGGACTCCGAGGTGCGGGAGAGGTAGCTGCCCTCCCACATCAAAAGTCCGTCTTTCTCGGCATGGTAGCCTGTCCGAACACCGTCGGTCAGGACTTCCACCCATATATCGTTGTAGCTGTTTTTTAAGAACTCTGTGCGCTCCGCAAGGCTCTTGTGTGCCTGAAAGTATTCAAAGATCTCCTGCCGCTTGTGCTTGCGCCCGCCGTCATCCAGCAGATTCGCTTCAATGAGATGCATATCCAGAAAGGCGGGCAGTTCTGCGGTATTTTGCTGTGCGGTGTCATGCTCCAGCGCAAAGGCTGCTGCCTGTTCCTGCGCCTTTTCGTCCGGGTAATCACCGTAGACACGGAGGCACTGGCGTGTTTCGGCGTCATAGACGGCAGCGCCGTCATAGGCAAAACCATCTTCCTCCATCGTACCGGCAACATAGCCCTGCGCCGCGGCCTCCGCTTCTTCCAGCGTTTGATAGTCCAGCTTATCGTCAAAGCCGTTTTCAATATGGTGATAGGCTGCAACCTGATAGGGTGCGGCCATCTGCGCGGCGTAGCGGTCAATGGCTTCTGCGGTCAGCCATTCCGGTTTTTCCGGGAGGGCATCATACAACTCCCGCATTTTCTTGATCTGCGCGTGGACATTGCCTGCCCACAGGTGCTTTTCACTCCGGCCCCCTGCGCCGAGGAAGTAATCACAGTCAGCGCGCAGGCGATCCAGCAGCACATAATCCCCGCTGTGATCGACAAAGGCAGGAAGCTCATCACTTCCTGCCTCTGTGGGTTCTTCGGTTGTCAGTTGTAGATCAGGTCGCTGAGCACCAGTTCCTCCGCGCTGTGCCGGAGATTGTTCATCAGGCCCGTCCAGCGCAGGGGATCGGTCGCTTTCAGTTCCTCCGTCACGCCCTCGGCCTGTGCCATCTGCGCCACGGTCTGCTCCACCATCTTTCGCGCGGTCTGCTCGATCTCCGCCAAATGCTCCGTCAGCTTGCCGCTGGTCTTGAGGTTGGTGTAAAGCACCCTGCGGTGCTTCTTCAGGTACGCTCTCCGCAACTCCGCGTACTTGCCCAGATGCGCCTCCGGCGTCTGCGGCATCAGCAGGTTCGGCACCTGAAAGCCATCCTGCATCCTGTAAGTGATCTCCATGCTGTTCGCTCCTTTCATGGGGTGTTTCGTGTTGTTCTGTGTGGTCATCATATCTGCTTTTTTCACGGTTTGCAAAAAACTGATCCCGCTGAGCCTGCATGACTGTGCGGCTGATCTCCCGCAGCCCCATCTCCGCGATGTCGCTGGTGGCGATGCCAAGGGCGTTGATTGTGGGCGGTGTGTTGAATTCGTAAACATGGGCGAATTCGTCAGCGGTGAAATAATCGTCCGCCCGCAGGCCCAGCCGGGTCATCAGCATATAGGCCACGCTGACCTCCAGCGCGTCCCGGTAGAACACCTCTAAATTGAGGTCGTCCAGTTCCTCCAGCAGGCTGTCCTCCCGGCAATCGCGGAGATCTTGCAGGTAGTCTGTGATGTTATCTGCCACGGCATTGTGGCAGGCAGAGCGCACGGCGTCCGCAAGATTTTCTTTTTCGGCAAGGTTGCCAAAGGTGGCCTCCAGCGTTTCAATGACCTCCGGTTCAAAGGCCGGGTGCATCGTCCAGATGGGCAGCGGACGGGCAAAGCGGGACGCATGGGTGTCCGAAACATCAAAATAGTATTTAAGGGTATTCCTGCGACCCTTCGGGTCGAAAACGGCAATACCCTTACTGTCTTTGTTTACCCAACGCTTAAAGCGCTTGTTCCAAGTGTCAAGCTCTGCGACGGCGATAGCGTCGGGGCGTTGTGCATAGATTAAAAGCTGTTCATCAAAGCGGCATTTATAGTTGCGGCAAGCAGCAGCTAAAAAGCTCTGCCACGCCTGCGGATTTTTTGCAACCGCAATACCTATGCGCCAATACAGCTCCGTAATTAGCTGATACTTCGCAGCCATTGAATTTGCACCTCCTTATTCCGCTTTCGTTATTCGGTCTTTCTTACTCATCGGCAGCACCGCCGAGAAAGGAAATGACCTTGTTTGCTTTAATGCTCTTTTGCAGGTCGTTGATAAGGGCAATGTCCGCAACCGTGATACTCTGCATAGAGAGAATATCGTCCATAGTCATAGCGGAAATTGCTTTTTCATCGGTAAAGCCTGCTTCCAAAACCTTGTTCAAGACTTTGACGGCTTTCTGATTAACAACCATATCGCAATCCTCCTTTATCGTTCATAGTCGCTTTTCCTCGGAGCTTTCTGGGGCGGCTGCTCCGCCTGTTTCGGCTCGTAGGTCGCCCCGTTCTGCTGCATACGCTCGGCAAACTCGCAGATATGAAAAATGTTGTTGCCGACCTCGGTATGACATTCATCTATAAAGCGACAGGAATATTCTCGCTTTTCTCCCCAAGAGTTCGTTACGATTATCCTGCCGCCGTCTGGGATACGGAACAGCTCCTTATAGTTCGGGTCAATAAATCGGATACCTTGCTCAGCTTTCTGAATGTGCTTATCAAGCCATTCCTTTACAAAGCAGTAGCAATAAAAATTGTAGTCGCCCCTTGTGGGGTTACAGCGCAGCAGATAGGCGTGTTTTTCCGTATCCACTCGGAAACCGTACTCCGTGCAATAGCTCCCCTTAAAGGCGCTGTCCACATACTGCCTTGCATACGCACTCATAGCGGAACGGCTTTTCAGCAGTCCGTATTTATCGGAGCGCAGAGCATTGATAACTTCGTCAAACTCCGCCTTGAACTCGTCCGTTTTCCATTGTGTTCGGGTATCCGTCCAAGTGGTATAAAAGCCGTATCCAGAGCTGTCAAAATCTCCACGCAGATGACCGATATTTGCAGTCTGTCCCTCAAGCTGCATACTCTGAGCATAGGTGTATTTTTGCTCGGCAGGGGTTAAGGCTCGTATCTCCATATTAGCGTTCCTCCCGACTTTTCTGCTTTTTCTCTTTTTCCTGCGCCTTGATTTTGGAAAGCGCTTCCTTTGCCCAATCGGGCATACATTCGGGCTTGATTTCGCCAAGCACATCGTACCTTTCCCATCTGGCTTGTTCGCCTGTGGCAAGGCAAGTGCCGAACACCGCCCGACCTCTACCGCCGATAGCTCCGTTTCCTCCGTCAGCTAACACAAGCTGATAGGCGGGATGCTGATATTCATAGCGTTTCGGCTCGGAATTGATAACGACGACCTTGCCCACAATGTTACGCATACCGTCATCGGGGATACAATGCTCCTTTGTAAACACGGTCTTATCAAAGGGGAATTTGGCAAGCTCCGCTTTGGTGCGGTCAATCTGCGACTGTACTCGGTCAACTAAAATCTGCATTGCTTCCAGATAATCGTCCGAAGCCACACCCTCTGTCGGCCACGCCGCTGACAGAGGGTTGTGGTAATCGCAGCAGCACACCATAAAGGGATATGGGTCTTTTTCATCTACGCCGAACACGACCTCTTTATCTCCGATATAGATGCTCTGGATAATCTCGTAATCACCGAGTTTTCTCTTTTCCTCACTCATTCGGCTGCTCCTTTCGTTCTTTTTTCTCTTTCTGCTCATCTAAAATCTTTCGGATACAGACATCGCAGAAAATAACAGACCCGTCCTTATATCGGGAGTAAGGACAGGTCTTGCAGTCATATACCTTTTTATCGCTCACGGTCATCACGGCTTTTCTGGCTTTTATCGGGCTGATTGTAGGGCATACGGCACTCCCGCCGATAGCGTTCATTTAGCTTCTTTCTTGCTTCGGACAACTGATTGCAGTAATATCCCCAGAAATAATCCGAGCCGTTTTTGCAGTACCAACACACATAGGGGTTGGGGGCTTGGGCGTTATGACCGATAACAAGCTCATTACTCCCGATAGTATGGCTCTCTATAATTTCATAACCGCTGTTTATCCGTTTTTCCTCCATTTTGCACCTCATTCCTTTGCGTATTTGCGGTACGCCTTTTCGCCTGCGGCACGAAGCCGCCTTACACGGGCGTTTCCCATAAGCTCTGGATAA
>ENA-ORPF01003023-ORPF01003023.1-human-gut-metagenome-genome-assembly--contig:-NODE-3023-length-10537-cov-3.399447_pt1 | contig 10537 bp, 8 predicted proteins | sample MGYA00242140_ERZ509070 | MGnify/ENA primary metagenome ERZ509070 (study PRJEB26280, sample SAMEA2338713) | human gut metagenome | biome: human gut; feature: human-associated habitat; material: faeces... | reverse complement strand
CTCGTTGGGCTGCCCCTGGAATAACCTCCCCAGACACAGAAATCCTGACACTCCCGTACCCTCAGAAGAATGAACGCAACTATGAGGCCGTTTCCGCCCCACGAAGCGTCATGTTTTTGTAAGATAGCAGACCACCCTATAATTGATCGATCAGCAGGCATCCCCTCACTCAAAAAAACGGATGCTTATCCGTGCAGCTTGCCGGTCAAGCAATGCTCAGTTTTCATTCCCAGAACAGCTTCCAAGCAGTTGTCCTGAGCCACCAAAGAAGATTTATGGACGCAGATAACAAAAACACTCTTCCGGACGTTCAGTCCGCGCGCGACGGCCGCAACATCGCCATCGACCGCGTCGGCGTTCGCGGCATCACCGTTCCCATTACGGTGGAGACCAAGGAAGACACCCTTGCCACCGTCGCCACCGTCGCCACCGTCGAAATGACCGTGTCGCTTCCTGCAGACAAAAAGGGCACGCACATGTCCCGCTTTGTCGCGCTCATGGAAGAGCATTCCGAACCGCTCAACGTGGACGTCGTCCGCTCTCTCATGGCCGACATGCTCAAGCGTCTTGACGCCGTTGACGGCACGATCGAGCTTCGCTTCCCGTTCTTCATCCGCAAGTGCGCCCCCGTCAGCAAGCTCACCAGCCTCATGAACTACGAGGCCGCCTGGATTGCCGACAGCCGCGGCGGCGTCATCACCGTCCGTCAGGAAACTGCCACTCCCGTGACGAGCCTCTGCCCCTGCTCCAAGGAAATCTCCCGCTACGGCGCTCACAACCAGCGCTCCCGCCTGACGGCCTCCGTCGAGCTTTCCGCTCCGATGAGCCTCGAAGAGCAGATCGCCTATAGCGAGGAGGCCGCCTCCTGCCAGCTCTGGGCCCGCCTGAAGCGCTCCGACGAAAAGTACGTCACGGAATACGCCTACGATCATCCGAAGTTCGTCGAAGACATCGTTCGCGACATGGCCGCCGCTCTCAACAAGGAAGAGCGCGTCGTCGCCTACCGCGTCGAGGCTGAAAACTTCGAATCCATCCACAATCACTCCGCCTACGCCTACATCACGCACGACAAGCGCTGATGCCCGCCAGGCACTGATACGTTCACAGCGTCGGCCTGTTGTCTGAACGGACGGCAGGCCGTTACGTTTTCCCGATCCCTTTCAGATGTGTCCTCACTCCCGAAAAGGTACACTGTGACGATCAGGAAAACGAACCCATCACTCACACGACACTCATCATGCTCGCTCAGCAAAAAGAGGCTCTGACCTCCCTCATTTCCGCCGCGCTCGAAACGCTCGGCGTCACCGGCGTCACCGTCATTCTCGAACGCCCGAAGATGCCCGAACACGGCGACGTCGCCTGTACGGTCGCCATGCAGCTCGCTCGCGCCCTCAAGAAGAACCCGCGCGAGATCGCCACGCAGATCGTCGAGGCCCTCAAGGCCAACCCCGAAAGCGAAGCTCTCATCAAGTCGGTCGAAATCGCCGGCCCCGGCTTCATCAACCTCCGCATTCAGGACAACGCCCGCCAGGAAATCATCCGTCAGGTCCTCAAGGCCGGCACGTCCTTCGGCTGCGGCGACGCCCACAAGAACCAGTCCGTTCTTCTTGAGTTCGTGTCCGCCAACCCGACCGGCCCGCTTCATCTCGGCCACGCCCGTCAGGGCGCCCTCGGAGACGTGCTTGCCAATCTTCTCGCCACTCAGGGCTGGAAAGTCACCCGCGAGTTCTACTACAACGACGCCGGCGTTCAGATCGGCAATCTCGCCGAATCCATCCGCCTGCGCGCCCGCGAGCTCAAGGGTGAAGCCGTCGAACTTCCTGAAAACGCCTATCACGGCGAATACGTGATCGCCATCGCCCGCGACTACCTTGACTGCAAGCCCGTGCATGCGCATGACGGCACGGTCATCGAATCCAAGGGCGACCTTTCCGACACCGACTGCATCCGTCGCTACGGCGTCGCCTATCTGCGCAACGAGCAGGACGACGACCTTGATGCGCTCGGCGTACACTTCGACAACTTCTACCTCGAGTCCTCGCTCTACGCCTCCGGCCGCGTGCAGGCCGCCGTGCAGTCCATGATCGACTCCGGCCGCACCGAAGAACGCGACGGCGCCCTCTGGCTCAAGACCACCGAATGCGAAGACCTCGGCATTCACGACGACAAGAACCGCGTGATGCGCAAGGTCGACGGCACCTTTACCTACTTTGTGCCCGACGTCGCCTACCACCTTGCCAAGTTCGAGCGCGGCTTCACCAAGGCCGTCAACATTCAGGGCTCCGACCATCACGGCACGATTGCCCGCGTCCGCTGCGGCCTTCAGTGCTGCGCGCTCGCCCGTCAGATGAGCATCCCGAAGGAATTCCCCGAATACATCCTTCACAAGATGCTCTCCGTCGTGAAGGACGGCGAACCCGTCAAGATGAGCAAGCGCTCCGGCAACTACGTCACGCTGCGCGACCTCGTCGACATGGCCGGCCAGGACGCCGCCCGCTTCTTCCTCGTTGCCCGCAAGGCCGATGCTGAATTCGTCTTCGACATCAACCTCGCCCAGCAGAAGAGCGACGAAAACCCCGTCTACTATCTGCAGTACGCCCACGCCCGCATCTGCTCCGTGTTTGCGAACGCCAAGGAAAAGGGCTACGAAGTTCCGTCCGCCGACGAACTCATCAAGGCCGATCTCTCTAGCCTCGTGAGCGAGCAGGCCATGGACCTGATGGCCAAGATCGCCGAATATCCGTCGCTTCTCACGCTGGCCGCCAAGGACCATGCGCCGCACATGCTCTGCTACTACCTGAAGGAGCTCGCCGCGGCCTTCCACACGTTCTACAACGCCGAACGCGTCGTGATCGAGAACGATGTCGAGCGCAACGCCCGCCTCGCTCTCCTTGCCGCCACCCGCCAGGTGCTCGGCAACGGTCTCGCGCTTCTCGGCATCAGCGCGCCTGAATACATGGCCCGCCGCGAAGATGCTTAATCAAGAGGACTATCCACAGTGGCCCGTACCAATCTTGCTTCCGGCTTTGCCGGCTTTCTGATCGGCGTCGTCACCGGCTGCGCCATCTGCGCAGCGGCGGTGTTCATCACCAACAGCCCGATCCCCTTCGTCGAGAAGGTTCAGAAGGTGACCGCTGACGTCGACCCCGCCCAGAAGCTCGCGGGCGGCATCGATCCGAACCGCGCCCTCAATGAGCAGCAGGAAAAGAGCGCCGAACAGGACGATTCGTCCGGCGTCAAGACCGTGACCGTCGCTCCGCCGGTCCAGTCCCAGCCTCAGTCTCAGACGCCCGCCGCCGGAGCTGGCGGCAGCTACTGGCTGCAGGCCGGTGCTTTCAAGGAAGAGAAGAGCGCCCATGACCTTACGGGCTCCCTCGCCCTCACCGCAGGCATCAGCAATGTGCAGGTGGTGAAGGCGGGCAGCGTCTGGCGCGTCCGCATCGGCCCCTTCGACAACAAGCTGGAGGCGTCTGAAGTCCAGAGCCAACTCGACAATCAGGGCATTCAGACCACGGTGGTCCGCTGAGTCCTCTAGAGTCCAAGCAAAAAGAGCAGTCCTCATGGGCTGCTCTTTTTTTGTTTCATGCGGATCCCCGTCGGCTCAGCTTTCCGCCGCCACGATGTCGAGCACGGCGTCGCCGTAGTTGACGAGCTTCTTCTCGCCAACACCTGAGATGCGTCTCAGGGCCTCAGGGGACGTCGGGCGCTCGCGCACTATCTCCAGCAGGGTCGCATCCTTGAAGATGACGTAGGGAGGCTTGCCGAGGCTCTTCGCCTCATCACTCCTCCACTGGCGCAGCGCTTCGTAGAGGCTTCTGTCACGCTTGGAGAACTCCTGCAGCAGGGCCTCCGTCTGCGAATGCTCGCGGCGCTTCCTGCGCGTTTCCGCCACACGCTTTCTCACGCTGATCTTCATGTTGCCCCGCAGCAGGTCGCGGGCAGCCTCTCCAAGGCTCAGCGCATTGCGCGCCGTCGGATCCACCCAGACGACATGGCGTGCGACAAGCTGGCGAAGCAGAATCCGCCACTCGGCCGCCGACAGGTCCTGTCCGATGCTCCAGGTCGAGAGCTTGTCGTGGGAAAAGCGAGCCACGCGGTCCGTCATGTTGCCCATCAGCACGTCGATGACGTGCTGAGCGCCGAAGCAGACGCCGCTCGCCTCGCGAATGCGGTAGATGCAGGAGATGAACTTTTTGGCGGGCACCGTCATGTCGAGGAGGTCGGGCGGCTCGAGGCAGTTGTCGCAGTGACCGCAGGGCTCGGACTTTTCGCCGAAGTAGGCCAGAAGCCTCTGCCTTCGACAGTCGGGCGCCTCGGCCAGACCGAGCATGGCATCGAGCTTCTGCGTACAGAGCTGCTTGTGCATCTCGTCCGCATCACTCGCATCGATGAAGAAGCGCTGGTTGACGACGTCGTTGAGGCCGTAGGCCATCCAGGCGTCGGCGGGCTCGCCGTCGCGTCCCGCGCGCCCCGTTTCCTGAAAGTAGCCTTCGATCGACTTGGGCATGTCCACGTGCGCCACGAAGCGCACGTTCGGCTTGTCGATGCCCATGCCGAAGGCGATGGTCGCCACCATCACGATGCCGTCCTCACGCAGGAACCTTGCCTGATTGCGGGCCCTCTCCTCTGCGGGAAGGCCCGCATGATAGGGCAGCGCCTCGATACCGCAGCCCGAGAGGTACTGCGCAATCTCCTCGGTCGTGCGGCGGGCCAGGCAGTAGACGATGCCGCTGTCACCCGAATGCTCGTACTTGATGAAGTTGAGGAGCTGCTCCTTGATGTTGCGCTTGTCGACGATGCGGTAGAAGATGTTCGGCCTGTCAAAGCTCGCCACGAACTCCCTGGCGTCGTTGAGAAGCTTTCCGACGATCTCCGCCCTCGTCTTCTCGTCGGCCGTGGCCGTGAGCGCAATGCGGGGAACCTGAGGATAGCGGGTCCTCAGCAGCTCCAGCTCTCCGTACTCGGGACGGAAGTCATGTCCCCAGACGCTCACGCAGTGCGCCTCGTCAATGGCGAAGAGCGAGACGTTGACCCTGTCGAGCAACGAGAGCATAGAACTCATCATCAGGCGCTCGGGCGCCACGTAGAGCAGATCCAGCCTGCCCGACAGAAGCTCGTCCTTCACTCTGGAGGCCTCCTCGGGCGTGAGAGACGAGTTGAGATAGGCCGCCTTCACGCCGACTTCGTCCAGCGCATCGACCTGATCCTGCATGAGGGCGATCAGGGGGGAGACCACGACGGCCACGCCGTCGCGCAGCAGCGCGGGAATCTGATAACAGAGGCTCTTGCCACCGCCTGTCGGCATCAGCACCAGAGCGTCCCTGCCCGACACGACGGTTTCAACCACCTCCTCCTGAAAGCCCCTGAAGGACTCGTAGCCGAAAACCTGATTTAGCACCTCGATCGGGGTATTGAAACGTCGCATATCGTCGGATGAAGTCAAAAAAATTGCCGAAGTCAAACTTCGGCAATTTTAAATCAGCAGGGCGGCGCAAGTCCGTCCCTGCATTTCGGAAGGATTACTCCCCGCGTTCCAGACGCTCGGCGCGCTGGCAGGCGGCGATCGTGAAGAGCGCGTCGCTCGAGGAGTTCAGGGCCGTTTCGCAGGAGTCCTGGAGCACGCCGATGATGAAGCCAACGGCGACCACCTGCATGGCGGTGTTCTGATCGATGCCGAAGAGACCGCAGGCAAGCGGGATGAGCATCAGGGAGCCGCCCGGCACGCCGGAGGCGCCGCAGGCGCAGATCGAGGCCACGAAGGAGAGGAACACGGCCGTGCCGAGGTCAACGGGAATGTTGAGCGAATAGGCGGCGGAAAGCGTCAGCACGGTGATCGTGATGGCGGCGCCGGCCATGTTGATCGTGGCACCCACGGGAATCGAAATGGAGTAAGTGGATTCAGGCAGGCCGAGGCGACGGCAGATTTCCAGATTGACCGGAATGTTCGCGGCGGACGAGCGGGTGAAGAAGGCGGCCACGCCGGATTCGCGGAGCGTCATCAGCGTCACGGGGAACGGATTCTTGTGGGTGCAGAACCAGACGAGGAACGGATTGATGACAAGAGCCACGAAGAACATGGAGCCGAGAAGCACCACGAGAAGCTGGATGTAGCCGATGAAGACTTCGGCGCCGGTCGTGGCGAAGGTGTTCGCAACGAGGCCGAAGATGCCGACGGGGGCGAAGCGGATCACGAGGCGGACCACGAACTCGACGCCCTTGGCGGCGTCATTGAGCACTTCGCGCGTGGCGACGGTGCCATGGCGCAGCACGACGCCCATGGCGATGGCCCAGGCGAGAATGCCGATGTAGTTGCCGGACGAGATGGCGTGGACGGGATTGTCAACGACGTTGAGAATCACGTTGCCGAGCACCTCGCCGATGCCGCCGGGGGTGGTGGCCACAGCGTCGGTCGCCGTCAGGATGAGCTTCGTGGGGAACATGAAGCTCGCCACGACCGCAACGATGGCGGCGGAGAAGGTGCCTATCAGATAGAGGACGATGATCGGCTTGATGTGGAGGTTTTCGCCGGACAGGTTCTGGTTCGCAATCGAACTCATCACGAGCACGAACACCAGAATCGGGGCGACGGCCTTAAGAGCCGTCACAAAGACGGTGCCGAGGAAGCCGCAGCTGACGGCTGCGGCGGGAGCCGCATAGGCAAGCGCAATGCCAAGTACCAGACCGACCAAAATCTGCTTGACAAGCGATGCCTGCAGGAACGGCATCGCAAAATTGAAGACTCGCTTCATTGTTGTACTCCAGGTGACATTCTTCTTTCGTACGGCCTTTTTCTGCCTTCGGCGACCAAGCCTCGGCGGCATTCGTACGCATTTGTTTACATTACCAAAAACTTCACCTCCAACACCCTCTTCTTCCAAGCTTCACAGCCACCAAAATGTCAATCAGATTTACAACTGTTGATTCGCATCAAAGCGACTGGGTGGATTCCGCCTAGGCTCAGCCCGGCCTCTCCGGCCTGCGGCAGCCCTTCGGCCCCTTCCGCGCCGCCCTGCGACTCGCGGTAATATTGGATCTTCGTCAGCTTCTTTCCGCGCCCCTGTCCCATGATGAGAAAGCCTGCAATTGGGTTTGTTCTTGCCTGCGTCTTCCTCGACGCACTGGGCATCGGGCTCATTGTTCCTGTTCTTCCGAGGCTCATCGGATCGCTCGCTGACACGCGCGACCTGCAGACCAGCTGGTACGGCGCAATCATGGTGAGCTACGGCCTGATGCAGTTCTTCTTCGCGCCCATCCTCGGCGCCCTTTCTGACCGCATCGGACGGCGTCCCGTGCTGCTTACGGGCATTCTCGGCCTTTCGATCATGATGATCGTGCCCGCCGTCAGCCAGTCCCTGCCCTTCATCCTGCTCTCGAGACTTGTCGGCGGCATGATGAGTTCCAACATCGTGGTGGCGCAGGCCTACATCGCCGACGTGACGCCCTCTCACCAGCGCATCGCCTCCTTCGGCAAGATCGGCGCAATCTTCGGGATTGCCTTCGTGCTCGGCCCCGCCGTGGGCGGCGTGCTCGGCCAGACCGATCCCAAAATTCCGTTCTTCGTCGCAAGCGCCATCTGCGCCCTCAACTTCCTCTACGGCTTCTTCATCCTTCCCGAGAGCCTCAGGGTCAGGTCGACGGCTCCGCTCTCCCTCGGACGCCTCAACCCGTTCTCCGCCATCTGGAGCCTGGCAGGCAACCTCAGTCTTCGCCCGCTGCTCGTCGTCATCACACTCTTCACGCTTGCACAGAGCCTGATGCAGTGCACCTGGGCGCTCTACACGGAATACCGCTACGCCTGGACGCCGCTCATGATCGGCATGTCGATCTTTGCGCTCGGCCTCTCGATCAGCCTCACGCAGGGCTTCATCCTGCCGCGTCTCGTCCAGAAGCTCGCGCCGGGACACATCATCGTGACGGGCCTCCTCATCGGCCTTTCCTCCATGCTCGTCATCGCGCTTTCGCCGTCGGGCGCGGTGAGTCTCGCCATGGTCTGCCTCTTCGCCGTCATGGGCATCGTGGGGCCGACCATTCAGGGCCTCATCAGCAGGCGCTGCGAAGCAAGCACACAGGGCGTCAACATGGGAGCGGTCAGCTCGCTCAACAGCTTCACGGGCGCCATCTCGCCGCTCATCGGCACTCCTCTGCTCATGATCACGGCGGACCACCACATGCATCCCGTCCTTGCAGGCGCGCCCTACCTTGCCACCGTTCTACTCATCGCCTGCGCGCTCGCTCTGACATTGAAGACGAACGTCGGCGGCGATTGAAGGTCAACGGCCCCTACAGCCCATAACGAAAGAAGCACCGTTGGAAAACGGTGCTTCCTTCATTTTTTACGGCCCGTCCGGTCTCTTGACCGGACGGCATCAGGTGCATCAGATGGACTCGGGCACCATGTCGATCGCGCCGCAGGGACACTCGTTGGCGCAGATGCCGCAGCCCTTGCAGTACTCGTAGTTGATGCGGAACTTCTTGCCGGGACCGAGCTTGATGATGGCATTGTCAGGACAGACGCCGTAGCAGTTGTCGCACTCGAAGCAGTTGCCGCAGGACATGCAGCGGCGGGCCTCGAAGAGCGCAGTCTGCTCGGTGAGCCCCTGGACCACCTCGTCGAACGTCGTCTGACGGCGAACGAGGTCAAGCTGGGGACGCACGGACTTGGGCGCATCCGCGTAGTACCACGTGTTGAGACGGCCGAAGGTCGCGGGCTGGCGTTCTTCGGCGGCAGGCATCGGACGACCGGCAAGCCAGGCATCGATCGAGCGGGCGGCTCGCTTGCCATGGCCGATCGCCACGGTCACGTTGCGCTCGCCCGGCACCATGTCGCAGACCTGCGCCACCATCATCAGTAGAATGGCGTACTGGCACACATTCCAGTTATTGGCCGCCAGCACGTCCTGGGAGCGCTGGTTCAGCACCATATTGAGTACCAGCTTCTCCTCGCCCGGCCGCTTGGTCACATTATAGGTAACGCCGTAAGCGCAGGGGTACAGATGCATCTCACTCAAATCCGAAAATACATAAGTATTCGTCATAATCCGACGGCTGTAGGGATTCTGCTTCAGATCGAAAAGCACCCGATCCATCTGATCCATATCGCCCTCCTTGTAATGACTCTTCACGCCGATCTGGTAACCATAGGCCTTGCCGATGGATCCGGTCTCATCGGCCCACTCGTCCCAGATATGACTGTTCAGGTCGTGGATGTTGTTGGACTTCTTCTGGTAAATCCAGAGGATCTCGTCCATACAGCTTTTAAGCCCCGTCCTTCGAAGCGTCAGCGCCGGAAACCCCTTCGACAAATCATAACGGTTCACCACGCCAAACTTCTTAATCGTATAGGCAGAAGTTCCGTCCTCCCATTTAGGACGCACCTTCTCCCCCTCGGTGCTGGTGCCGTTCTCGATGATGTCCCGGCACATCTCTTTAAATATCTGATCTGCATAACTCATGCGGTATCTTCCTCCCTGTCGCTCTCATCAGGTATTACGCTTTCTGAATCGTAATCCCTTTTCACTGTTTTCTATTATAGGAAATAATCGGACTCTTTACAAGGTGTATCCACCTCTCTGAAAAGTTTTTTCATTTTTTTCAAAAAACCTCTTCAAACTTTCGTTTTTTATATTTCCATTTTTTAGCATTTGTTTTTTTAATTATAGATACTAATTATCTCGATTATTCTATTTTGTATTTTCATATTTTCACATTGTCGTATTTTATTTTGTAGAAAAGTATGAAAAGATATCTATTTTTATTTTTACGTTATGTAACTTTATTTGTTTTTTTAATTCTAATACGTCATTTCCCTTTAATCATTTATTTCCCTTGCTTCTTTCTTTTTTTAATTTTGCAACTTTTATATTATAAAATATCGTTTATTATTCTTTTCATACATTATAATTCATTATTCTAATTAACATGTTTTAAAGTTTCTTATAATAGCTTATTGATTCATAAAATTTATTGGACTCTTAGTTGAAGTATTTTATGTATATCAATTTTACTATACAATTTTCTGAAGTTGAAATAATCATATTTTATATTTTTTCTAAAAGTTCCTTATAAGTTTTATTTATATTTTCCTTAGGGATATTATGTATTTCATTAGCATCTGTTATAAAATATTCACATAACATTCCTTTAAGAATTTTCTTATCATTTAAAGTAATTCCTTGAAAATTTTCTATAATCCTATCATATAATGTAATAGAATTTAATTGTTTTTTAGGTGTCCAATTTCTATACTCATATTCTGAATAATCTTCATCTAATTTGAATACTTTTTCCTCTTTTATTTTGTTTTCTACTTCTTCTGTTAACAATAAAATATTTTTTCTTCTTCTAATAATATCTTGGGTTGATATTTCTTCTATTCTAAAGCATTCTTTAAGTTTTTCTTCAATATTACATGGGCAATAGTTTAAATATTTCAACATTGCAATTTTCCATTTTGCATGTGGCGGATATTTATTATTATATACAAATAATAAGTCTAATAAATTTTCTAATCCTTGATTTAAGAGTTCTTCACCATTAT
>ENA-ORPF01003020-ORPF01003020.1-human-gut-metagenome-genome-assembly--contig:-NODE-3020-length-10543-cov-3.404558_pt1 | contig 10543 bp, 10 predicted proteins | sample MGYA00242140_ERZ509070 | MGnify/ENA primary metagenome ERZ509070 (study PRJEB26280, sample SAMEA2338713) | human gut metagenome | biome: human gut; feature: human-associated habitat; material: faeces... | reverse complement strand
ATCTGCTGCTGCCGGTCGGAACCTTAACGCTGGCGGCGCTTCCCAGTCGGTATCTGCTCGTGCGCAACATGGCGGCAAGCGCGTCGGACGGGAAAGATATTTTATACGCAAGGCAGCGGGGGCTTTCGGACTGTGTCATTCGCCGGGACTACCTCCTGCGCTCGATCGCACAGCCGTTTCTCACGATGCTCGGCATGAGCGTGTCGCTCTGCGTGGGCGGCTCGGTCGTGATCGAAAAAATTTTCTCCATCGGCGGGATGGGGTCGCTTCTGACGGAGGCGGTCTATACGCTCGATTATCCGCTCATGCAGGGCATTTTGTTCGTGACGACGTGCATCATGGTACTGTCGATTCTGCTTACCGATTTTTTGTGTCTGCTCCTTGACCCCAAGCGGAAATTGGAGGGCAGGACATGAGAAAGAAAGGCCTTTTGCCGCTCATTTTGGGACTCTTGCTGCTGACCGTTTTTGCGTTGGCTGCATTTGTACCCGAATTATTTACAAGTTTCAGTCAGAAAGAGCTGTTCACGAAGTGGCTCCCCATAAGCCGGGAGCATCTGCTCGGCACGAATGCGATGGGCTATGACATTTTTACGGAGCTTATCTATGGCGCGCGGCAGACGCTGCTGGTCGGCGTCTTGAGCAGTATTCTGACGCTGATTCTGGGGGCGGGGATCGGGATTTTGGGGAGCTTCTGCGGCTGGATCGGGCAGATTTTCAATGGTCTTATTCAGATTTTTGTTCTGCTTCCAAAGCTCATTACGCTCATCGTTCTGGCGACGTTTTTTGGCAGCTCTGCCGCGCACCTGATCATTCTGATCGCGGCGTTCAGCTGGGTCGGTACGGCGCGCGCCGTGCGCGCAAAGGTTTTGCAGCTGCACACACAGCCGTTTATCGAAAGCTGCCGGATCCTCGGCTATAGCCGCGCCCATATTGCCGTGCGGCACATCCTGCCGAACCTATCGGATGTGCTGCTCTCGCGCTTTCTGCTCGGGGTCAACAGCTGCATCATGATGGAGTCGACGCTCTCGTTTTTGGGGCTTGGCGATCTCTATCGCCCGACGTGGGGCACGATGGTCAATTTTGCGTATAAACGCGGCGCGTTTCTGCGGGGTGCGTACCAATATCTGCTGGCACCCGGCGTGTGCGTCATGCTGCTGTGTCTGGCATTTTACCTGATCAGTCTCTGGCTGACCGCCAGAAAAGAAACCATTTCGGAGGGGTAACATGGGAAAATACTTTGCAGACGTTCATGCGTCGCACGAAAGTCAGCTTCAGAATCTGCCGCATGGGCTTGCCGACACGGACGAAATTCTCGCCTGCCGCGCAAAACCGCAGACGTATGAAAATATTCTGGAGCTGGCAGACGCGCTGTGCTGGCAGCTGCGTTTCCGGGAGGCGATCGACGCTTTGACGCAGGCAGTCAAGCTGGAGCCGGAACGCATGGAAGCTTACCGCAAGCGCGGCCCCAAGTATCTCGATACGCTGCAATTTGAACGGGCGCTCGCGGATTATACGCACTGCGAACAGGCGGACGGCATGAGCATCGAGTCGCGCTACCGCATCGGCATGGCGCAGTATATGCTGCAAAACTATGATGCGGCGACCGCCGCCTTTGCTGGTTCGCTCGCCATCGTGCCGCAGGACGACGATATGTATATTGCGGATGTTTACTGGCTGGTACTTTCGCAGCTTCGTGCTGAAAAAGCGGACGAGGCACAAAAAACGTTGAAGCAGCATTATCGACCCGATCTGTACGTCGGCCACCACACGGCGTATGAAAAAGCCATGCGCGTGGCGGCTGGCTTTGCGCCGATGGAGGATATGCTGGCAGAGTTGGACGCGGAACCGGACGATTTACAGTTTGCCATGACGGCTTACGGCCTTTGCGTACTGTTGGAAGCGCACAGCGAGACGGAAAAAGCCGATGCTCTGCGGCAAAAACTACTCGTGCGCGACGGCTTCTGGTTCTGCTTTAGCTACCTCAACAATTAGACGGTACAAAAACAGATGGATGCAGTCCGCTCGCGGCTGGCAGAAAGAATTACGCGTTTGACGCGTCACGCGAGGAACATAAGGCTATGCCCGCATAAGAACAACCACTGGCGAAGCCGGTGGCTGTGTTTTACTATTCTTTCAATCAGGCGTTTTCTGCCTTTGCCTCGCAGTACAGGCAGCGGTATGTGCGTGTCGCCGGGTCGGTCAGCGTGAATATCTGCGGAAGCTCCTGTTCCACGGAGGTTATGCAGCGCGGGTTTTTGCAGTGGATGACATTTTTGATCCGCGTCGGGAGCTTGAGCTGGCGCTTTTCCACCTGCTTGCCGTCCTTGATGAAGTTCACCGTAATGCCCGGGTCAACATAGCCGATCACGTCCCAGTCCAGATCCAGAATGCGGTCAATTTTGATGATGTCCTTGCGGCCAAGCTTATTGCTGACAACGTTTTTGAGCAGCGCCACCGAGCAATCGAGCTTGTCAAGCTCCAGTACCTTATATAAATACATGGCCTTACCGGCAGTAATGTGGTCAATAACAATGCCATTGGAAATTGCATCAATAATCATCTTTCAGAACCTCCCTTATTCGATACCAAGCATCTTCATAATCAGAGCCATGCGGATATACCGGCCGTTGCGAACCTGCTTGAAATAGCAGGCTCTCGGGTCGTCGTCGACCGCAACGGAAATTTCATTGACACGGGGCAGCGGGTGCATGATGCAAAGATCCTGCTTCGCGTTTTTGAGCTTTTCCGGCGTCAGGATATAGCTGTCTTTCAGACGCAGATAGTCTTCCTCGTTGAAGAAGCGCTCGCGCTGCACGCGGGTCATGTAGAGAATGTCAAGCTCCGGCATCACGGATTCCAGATCGGTCGTCTGCTCATAGGGAATGCTGCTCTTCTTGATGACCTCGTTTTTCACATAGCTCGGCAGCTTCAGCTCCTCCGGCGAGACAAGCACAAACTTGATGCCGGTGTAGCGGCTGAGCGCGCTGATGAGCGAATGAACCGTGCGTCCAAACTTGAGGTCTCCGCAGAAGCCGACCGTCAGATCGTTGAAGCGGCCCTTTTCGCGGTTGATTGTCAGAAGGTCTGTGAGCGTCTGGGTCGGATGGTTGTGTCCGCCGTCGCCTGCGTTGATGACCGGAACCTCCGAGCGCATCGAAGCGACAAGCGGCGCGCCCTCCTTCGGGTGGCGCATGGCAATGATGTCTGCGTAGCAGCTGACCGTGCGCACCGTATCCGCTACGCTCTCGCCCTTTGCTGCGGAAGAGCTGTTAGCGGACGAGAAGCCGAGTGTCTTACCGCCCAGGCTCAGCATGGCCGATTCAAAGCTCAGTCTTGTACGGGTTGAGGGCTCAAAGAAGAGCGTGGCCAGAATTTTACCGTCGCACTTGTGGGCATATGCCTCGGGGTTTGCGATGATATCCTTGGCCTTTTCGACCAGCTCGTCGATTTCCTGCGTACTCAGCTGCAAAATGTCAATCAGATGGTTCATATCAGTTGTTACCTCCAATCCAGGATTCGTCTGCGGGGTTGTTCCGGAACTGAATCAGCCGGACAACGTCTTCTTGCTTGATATAGTTCTGCTCCGCTGCAACAGCAGCGATCACATCAAAATTTGTCAGGCTCACGTTCTTCACGTTTGCCGCGGCCAGCCGCTCGAGACCCTTTTTCATGCCGTAGGTGAAGATGCTCACCACACCGAGCACCTCCGCGCCTGCCGCGCGCAGAACCTTCACCACGTCCAGAACGCTTCCGCCGGTGGAAACGAGGTCCTCCACCACTACGACCTTCTGACCCTTTTCAAGTCTTCCTTCGATCTGGTTCTGCCGGCCATGGTCCTTGCTCGAGCCGCGGACATAGCCCATTGGAAGCTTCATCATGTGTCCGACAATGGCCGCGTGCGCGATACCTGCCGTGCTCGTGCCCATAAGCACCTCCGCCTGCGGATATTCGCGCTCAATGGTCTGCATGATCGCCGTCTCCACCTCCGTGCGCACATCGGGTGCAGTGAGAATCAGGCGATTGTCGCAGTAGACCGGGCTCTTGATGCCGCTGGCCCAGGTAAACGGCTCGTCCGGCCGGAAAAATACGGCGCGGATGGAAAGTAAATCCTCTGCTATTTTGCGTTCTGTTGCGTTCATGCGCTTGTCCCCCTGTTGTTCTGATAACATGATCTTCGTAAATTCCTCCGGTGTCCGGCAGATCAGATCTGCGCCTGCCTGCGCAAGCTCTTCCCGGCTTCCGTAGCCGTACAAAATTCCGGCTGTCCGGATGCCTGCCAGCTTGCCGCCAATGATATCGTGCTTGCGGTCGCCCACAATCATCGCCTGCGTAAGGTCGGTGCAGCCTGCTTTTTGCAGCGCCGCGCGGATTACATTCACCTTTTTTCCTGCTTGCGTATTATCGCCCGGCGCGCCGCAGATCGCTTCAAAATACGGCGCCAGGCCGAAATGCTCCAGCACCTGCACGGCCATGCTCTCGAGCTTCGAGGTTGCCACAAACAGCCGAAAGCCGTTTTTTTGCAGCGTGTCCAGCATCTCGCGCACACCCGGGTACGGCTCGTTCTCTAACCATCCGACGTCATGGTAGTACACGCGGAACTGGTCAATCGCGCCCGGGATATCCTCTTTCGGCATAAACTGACCGAACGTCTCGTCAAGCGGCGGCCCGACAAAAAAGTCAAGCTCCTGCCAGTCTCTCTCCACCCCATACGCGCGCAACGCAAACTGCGAGGCCTTCATAATGCCGGGACCGGAATCGGTCAGCGTGCCGTCCAGATCGAATAAAATGATACGCTCCTGCATCGCTTACCCCACGAACTCTTCTGCGCACCGCAGATACGCCGCAACCGGGTCGGCCGCCTGGGTAATGGGACGGCCAACTACAATGTAGTCAGAGCCAATCTCCCGTGCGCGTGCCGGAGTTGTGATGCGCACCTGGTCGTCTGCCTTGCTGTCTGCAAAGCGGATGCCGGGTGTGACCGTGGCAAAGTGTTTGCCGCAGGCCTCATGAATCTTGCCTGCCTCCAGCGGCGAACAGACCACGCCGTCAAGTCCCGCCAGCTCCGCGTTTTTCGCGTAGTCGATGACGACCTCGGAAAGCTCCTTGTGAATTTCAATCTCCTCTTCCATGCTCTGCTGGCTTGTCGAGGTCAGCTGCGTAACGGCAATAAGAAGCGGTCTCGTTCCGTCTGCGCGGGTAAGACCCTCCAGAGCGGCTGTCATCATCGCGCGCGTGCCTGCCGCATGCAGGTTCACCATATCCACATCAAGCGCCGAGAGCACCGCCATCGCCTTTTTGACCGTGTTCGGAATGTCGTGGAGCTTGAGGTCCAGAAAGATTTTGTGACCCCTTGCCTTGATTTCGCGGACGATGGACGGACCCTCGGCATAGAACAGCTCCATGCCGATCTTCACAAACGGCTTGCGGTCTGTGAACTGATCGAGAAAGGCCAGCGTCTTTTCGCGGCTGTCAAAATCCAGAGCGATGATTACGTCTTTACCCATGGTGTGCGCCTCCTATGATATCTTTCAGATTCTGTATGTTGTAGTTCTGCATTGCCTGCGGAAGATCCCGGACAATATCGCGGCAGGCATAGGGATTCACCAAGTTTGCCGCGCCGACCTCCACCGCCGTTGCTCCGGCCAGCATCAGCTCCAGCACATCTTCCGCGCGCGTCACGCCGCCCATGCCGATGATCGGAATTCTGACCGCCTCATAGACCTGCCAGACCATCCGCACGGCAAGCGGAAAAATTGCTGGACCGGACATGCCGCCCGTTTTGTTTGCCAGCAGCGGCCGCTTCGCGCGCAGGTCGATGCGCATGCCAAGCACCGTGTTGATTAAGCTCACCGCGTCCGCGCCCGCGTCTTCGCACGCCCTGGCGATATCCGCAATGCTTGTGACATTCGGAGAAAGCTTCACAATAACGGGCTTTTTGACCGCAGCCTTTACTGCCCTTGTGACGCTTGCAGCAGCTTTCGGATCCGTTCCGAAGGCGAGGCCGCCGCCGTGGACGTTCGGGCAGGAAATATTCACTTCCAGCCAGCCAACCTGCTCGCATGCGTCAAGCTTCCGGCAGACCTCAACGTACTCTTCGATCGAAAACCCGCTCACATTCGCCATGACCGGCTTGTGAAAAACCTGCTTGAGCCGCGGAAGCTCTTCTGCTATCACCGCGTCCACGCCCGGGTTTTGCAGGCCCACGGCGTTGAGCATACCGCCGGGCGCCTCTGCAATGCGCGGCTGCGCGTTTCCAAGGCGCTGCTCGCGTGTTGTTCCTTTAAAGGAAAAGGTTCCAAGGCAATCGATATCGTAGAGCTCTGCAAACGTGTACCCGTAGCCAAAGGTTCCGCTGGCCGGAATGACGGGGTTGTCGAGCTCAATGCCGCAGAGTGAAACTGCTGCCCTCACCATATCAGTTCCTCCTTTCGGAACACGGGTCCTTCCTTGCAGATCCGTTTCGGTCCATGTGCTGTCTCAATGGTGCAACCCATGCACGCGCCAAAGCCGCAGCCCATCCGCGCTTCCAGGCTCAAAAAGCCCGGCTTTTCCGTCCTGGCGCACAGCGCGCGCAGCATCGGCATCGGCCCGCAGGCACAGAATGTGTCAAACGCTTCCGGCAGCGCATCTGTTACAAAGCCTTTGCTACCCACGCTTCCATCGGCGGTTGCAAGAATCGTCTCAATTCCAAGCGCTTCAAATTCTTCTTTGTAGAAAATCTCGCTCGCCGTATTAAATCCAAGAATTGCAGCCGGTGTTTTCCCAGCCGCAAGGAGTCTCTTTGCAAGGCTATACATCGGCGGCACGCCGATGCCTCCTCCGATCACAAGCGTCTTTTCTCCGCACGCCGTCACGTCAAATCCATTTCCAAGGCCGCACAGCGCATCAATCGTCTTACCAGGCTTCATTTTTGCCAGCGCCCTTGTGCCATCTCCGACCGCGCGGTATAAAATTGTGACACTTCCGTCCTCCCAGTCGCAGACGGAAAGCGGCCGTCTGAGGAAAAAGCCCGGAATACTGAGCTCCAGGAACTGTCCTGGTGCGGTGATGGCCGAGGCGTCCCCTGCCAAACGTAGCCGGTACACATTCGGCGCAAGCCGCGCGTTTTCTGTCAGTGTAAAGCGTACTTCGTTCAAAGCGTTTCCTCCTTCCAGACGATCTTTCCATCAATCATTGTCATCTTGCATACGCCGGTGAGCGTGACGCCTGCAAACGGCGTTGCCCGACCCATCGACAAAAACTGTTCCGGCTCTACTACATAACTCTCGCTCAGGTTGAAGACTGTCAGATCTGCCGGCTGCCCGATGGCAAGCTCCGTGCCGCAGCCAAAGCGGCGCATCGGCGCGTCGTGCATCAGATCCATAAGCTTTCCGAGCGGCAGAACGCCGGGCTTCACGAAGCTTGTGTAGCAGGCGGCAAAGGAGGTTTCCAGACCCACAACGCCCATCGCGCTTTTTTCCAGTCCGCGGGCTTTTTCTTCCCGGCTGTGTGGCGCGTGATCGGTCACAATCATGTCAATCGTTCCATCCAGAAGTCCCTCGATCAGCGCGTCGCGGTCTTCCCTGCTTCTGAGCGGTGGATTCATCTTGAACCGTCCGTCCTCCTGCAAATCATCCTCCGTAAAGGTCAGATAATGCGGCCCTGTCTCGCATGTTACATTTACGCCGCGCCGTTTTGCCTCCCGGATGATCGAAACACTTTCCTTCGTGGAGACGTGGCACACATGATATGCACAGCCTGTCTCCTCTGCCAGGCGCACATCGCGCGCAATCTGGCCCCACTCGCTCTCGGAGCAAATGCCCCGGTGGCTGTGGGTCTTTGCATATGCGCCGTCGTGGATATAGCCGCCGCGAAGCAGGCTATTGTCCTCGCAGTGCGCGGCCAGAATTTTCCCAAGCCTTCTGCACTGCTCCATCGCCTCGCGCATCAGGCTCTCCGACTGTACGCCCTTTCCATCGTCGGAAAATGCAATTACCTCCGGGGCCATCGCGTCCAGATCCGCCAGCTGCTCGCCCTTTTGCCCGACGGAAATTGCGCCGTAGGGGTGCACATGCACGCAGGCGCTTTCCCGGATACGGCGCAGCTCCTCTTCCGTCCACATCCGGCCCGTGGGGTTCTGGGGGTTGCACCAGAACACCATCTTGCACTGGGGATTTGCACATTGCTGCTCAAAGTTCTCATAGTCCAGCTCAAAGGTGCCGTCGGGCTTCTTTTTCAGGGGAGACTGCAGCACGTCCACTCCAGCATACTCCGCAGAGTGGAGGAAATAACCGTAGGCCGGAGTATTCATCAACACCTTCTCGTCCTTGTTGCAGAGTGTTTCCGTCAACTGATACAGTGCCGGAATGATGCCCGGGGTAAAGCAAAGCTCTTCTTCCGGGAAGCTCCAGTCATAGTGTTCCTTGCACCACTTGCTGAACGAGTTGTAATAATCGTGGGTATACACGCCCGTGTACCCAAAGATGCGGCGGTCAATGCGCTTGCGCAGCTCATTCAGAATTTCCGGGGCAACACCAAATTCCATGTCTGCCACCCACATACGGACAAACTCATCATCCTTGTAAGGAAAGACCTTTTCCGGGCCTGAATGGAAGATATAGCCACGGAAACCGTCAGTGTTCAGGGCGTTCGTGCCTTTACGATCAATAATTTCATCAAAGTTATACATCAGAATGCCTCCATGCTAGTATACTCTTTTTTATTACACAATTTATCGTACAATCAATCTTCTGCCTTCAGGGCAGCTGCCACAATCTCTGCACGACGCTGTTCCAGCACCTTTGTATCCACAGATTTTGTCTTAAGAGCAATCGCGGAGAGAACAATCGGGATGACGACGACACAGGTGGCCACGACCATATCACGAGCCGTCAGGTCTTTGAACAGGGTCACAGCGATGACCAAGGCACAAACCCCGCCCAAAATGCTGCACATGTTGTATAGCCACAGCGGGAACCGCACGGCACGCTTCTCAAACTGTTCGGGGTACTTCTTCGGGATAGTCATACAAGCTACATTCAGATAGGCGTTGATGAGCATGGTAGGAATCATCAGCATAGTGATGGCATTATCCACACTCATATCGGTCAGGATAGGGATTAGCGCCATGATGTACACCAACAGGAAGCAGAAGTAGGGGTATCCATCCTTGTTCTTTTTACGGAATGCTGCCGGAAACCATCCATCGTCTGCCATATGGGAAAGAGGCTCACGAATCATGGCCAGAACTGCTAAAAACGAAGAGATGATGGCGCAAACACCGCCGCCGATGACAAAAAATGCAAAGAGCGCATGATTGGGCATGATGGCGCTGGCCGTCACGCTCAGGTTTTGGCCCGCTATCTGCTCATAAGGCAGCACACCCGCAGCAACATAGGACATCAGGCCGTAGACCACAGAAACCACCACGCAGGTAACAATAATACCCATGGGGATCGTTCGCTTGGGGTTCTTGGTAATAGGCACCACACCCACAGGCCCCATAGTCGTGCCCTGGCAGGCCCAGCCCATAATAGCAATGGCGCTGAGGATGCCTGCAAAGCCACTATGACAGAAGCCACCATCATAAGAAGCACTGAAGAAATTCTCTATATTGACATGGGAGAAACCGACCACCACAAACAGCACCAGTGCACCCACCAGAAGGATGGTTGCAATGTTCTGGAACAATGTGACCACACGGTTTCCCTTGATAGTCAGCAAGAAAAAGAGCGTCAGCAAAATTGCACTGCTGAGTTGTCTGTGTTCTGCTAGCGCAGGCCATAAGCTGCTTAAATAACTTGTAAGGGAAAGTGCATAGCCTGTAAATCCAAAGGCCCATATTACATTGGACCAGCCGCCGTATCCTGTCAGCAATGGAGGCAACAGCATTCCTTTCATGCTGTAATCACCGCCCTCGATGATAAAGACGCCAGACATAGCCAGATTATACCAGTAGGCCAGTAACATATAGAAAACGCAGATAATCGTTATGGGCAAAATGGAACGTCCTGTTTTCGCAATGGCCGAACCCAGCGTGACAAAAATACCGGAACCGACCGCACCGCCAACACCAAGACCCACAATGTTCCACAAGCCGATCTTTTTGGTGGATTCCTTGTTCATTGTGTTTCTCCTTTAATAAAAAATCAAACGTATCTTTGCATTTAACCTGCTGCGCAGCTCGGTTTTCTTGGTTTAAATTATACAAATTCTTTCCTGTCTGTCAAAGTCACTGATTGTTCTTGTGACGAGCATTTTGTTATCAAAGTGCTCGTCACAAGAACAATCTTGCGCGTTATTGTCTTCGTTTTTTAATCTTCAAAATTTGAGGCCCAATTTGATGATTTTTGCTATTTTGACGAACGGGATTGTGTACCAGCATTTATCCAACCTGCGTTTCCTACTCGTTCTAATCATATTGAAATTGACATTCCCATTCAAATCCAGTAAACTTCCCTATGAGAAAGTTTCTGTTTTCCATCTTTACCGGGAGGGAAGTCTATGTCTAGAATCGATGTTGAAGTGGGAAGCAAGATTCGCCAGATACGGCAGAGTCGGAG
>ENA-ORPF01003019-ORPF01003019.1-human-gut-metagenome-genome-assembly--contig:-NODE-3019-length-10544-cov-3.476785_pt1 | contig 10544 bp, 13 predicted proteins | sample MGYA00242140_ERZ509070 | MGnify/ENA primary metagenome ERZ509070 (study PRJEB26280, sample SAMEA2338713) | human gut metagenome | biome: human gut; feature: human-associated habitat; material: faeces... | reverse complement strand
AACGGATCGCAGATGCGGCCCGAGCCTGCCGCGTCCCAGGTTGCTCCGGCTTTCGATCTCCCTGCAGGAGATTCGGATTTTCAGGAGCTTGCTGATGACGACGGCGATGTCCCATTCTAAACTGAAGGAGGTTACGTGATCATGGAAGAAACCAAGAAGGAATTTACTCCCCGTCCGGAGCGTGCAGAGCGCCCGCAGCGCGGCCGTCGCCGTCGCAAGGTATGCGCATTCTGCGTAGATAAGGTTGCACACGTTGACTATAAAGATGCCGGCAAGCTGAAGAAGTACATGTCCGAGCGCGGCAAGATCCTGCCCCGCCGTACCACCGGTACCTGCGCTGCTCATCAGCGTCAGCTGACAGTCGCTATCAAGCGCGCCCGTCAGATCGCCCTGCTGCCCTATGTAGCAGACTAAGTTTTTCATCCAGAAGCCTGTCCGTCGCGGACAGGCTTTTTGGATTTGCGGAGGTTTTATGTTTTCCATCACGCTCATCTGTATGGGAAAGCTGAAAGAGCGCTTTTATACCGAGGCTGCGGCGGAATACGCCAAGCGATTGAAGGCCTATTGCGACTTTCAGCTGATCGAACTGCCGGAGTGCCGTCTGCCGGAGGACCCGAACGACGCGCAGATCGCACAGGGCCTGCAAAAGGAGGCGGAACTCATCCGCGCGAAGCTTCCGAAGGGCTGCTTTTTCTGCGTCCTGACGCCGGAGGGAAAGCTGCTGTCTTCTGAGCAGCTGGCAGATACGCTGCGGCAGGCGAAGGGAAGCGGCCGCTCCAGCGCCTGCTTTTTGATCGGCTCGTCGTTCGGAATCGCGCCGGAAATCAAAAAGCTTGCAGATATTCAGCTTTCCATGAGCAAGATGACCTTTCCGCACCATCTGGCCCGCGTCATGGCTCTTGAGCAGCTTTACCGCGCCGAGGCCATTCAGGCGGGCAGCAAATATCATAAATAACAGGAGGAATTTGCGATGTTCCAGATGAAAGACGACATGCAGACCGCGGTCAAGCACAACATCCGCGGCGGCGACGGCAGCCCCAGCTTCCGCTATCTGTTCTCTGCCGAGCAGCTTGGAAACCGTGCGGAGATGATGGCTGTTATTACGCTCCAGCCCGGCGAGTCTGTCGGTGTCCATCCGCATGAGACGAACGGCGAGGCGTATTACATCCTAGAGGGTGCGGCCACCGTCACCGAGGACGGCGAGAGCCGCGAACTGCACGTCGGCGACGCGGAATTCTGCGCCGACGGCCATACCCATTCCATTCGCAATCACACCGATTCCGTCACGCGCTTCCTGGCCGTGATTGTTCCGAACCGATAACCCAAAGCCGCCCCGGCCAGATGAGCCGGGGCGGTTCTTGCGCTCAACGCGGATATATGATATGATACACTTATCAATCAAGACCGGGAGGGTGTCTGTATGAAGCCGTCTACAAAAAATACGATCAAAAGAGCGCTGGTTTCGATTGCTGTATTTGCGGCCATTTACCTGCTATCCGGGCCGATCATCGGCTGGACAGGTTACGATATGAATCTGAAGGGCATCGAGTTTTTGTCTGCCGTGGTCGGCGCCGGCTGCTATTGGATCGGAAGTAACCAAAGATAATGCCGTATTTGCAGAAATTCTGCAAAAGCATTGCCTGTGAGGGGCTGAACCAACATGAAAATTACAATCATTGCAGCGCTTACGCTCATGGCAGCATATTTTCTCGTTTTATACGGCGCGGTCGGGTTTATTCAGGATAAACGCTTTTTCTCGTCCGCGCCGAAGGAAAACTTAGCTGCGATTCCCGATAAAAAAGAGCGGTTTCGCGGCGCACATATCATCGGATGGCTGATAGAAGGTATCGCGGTTCTGATGTTTATAGGTGCGGCCGTTCTTGCTGCATGGGATGGTGTCAGAAGCGGATTTGATGGCAGGCCATGGAACTGGCGCTATTTCATAAACTTTTTCACCAGCCCGAGTTTTTTCTCCGAATACGGGTGATACCGCATCGGAAGATCGAGCCATGTCGATTTTTTGACGATGCTGCGTGCGTGCGTGAACGTGTCGAAGCTTTTTTTGCCGTGGTAGCTGCCCATGCCGCTGTTTCCTACGCCGCCGAAAGGCATGTGTGTAGTAGCAAGATGGATGATCGTGTCGTTGATGCAGCCGCCGCCGAAGGAGCAGGTATCCAGCACGCGGCGTTCGGCTGCCTTGTCAGACGTGAACAGATACAGTGCCAACGGCTTTTCCCGGCTGCGGATGAAATTAATGGCCTCGTCCAGTCGGTCAAATTCCAGCATGGGCAGGATTGGCCCGAAGATTTCTTCCTGCATAACGGGGCTGTCCGGGGAAACTCCGTCCAGCAGCGTGGGCGCAACGAAGCGCGTTTTTTCGTCAAATTCTCCGCCGACCACAGCTGTCTGTCCCTCCAACAGCGCCGTCACGCGGGCAAAGTGCTTTTCCGAGACGATCACGGGCATTTCGTCCATTTTGCCGTCCGGGAAGAATTCGCGCAGCGCCTGCCTGTATGCCTCGATGAACGCGGATTTGACCGATTTCTCAATCAGCAGATAGTCCGGCTCCACGCAGGTCTGACCGGCATTCAAGACCTTGCCGAACGCGATGCGCCGCGCGGCCAGCTTCACATCGGCGGTTTTATCCACGATGGCGGGGCTTTTGCCGCCAAGTTCGAGCGTGACGGGCGTGAGGTGCTTGGCCGCAGCCTCCATCACGACCTTGCCGACGGCGACGCTGCCGGTGAAGAAAATGGTGTCAAAGCGCTGCGATAACAGCGCGCTGTTTTCCGCACGTCCGCCTTCGACAGCGGCGATATAGCGCGGGTCAAAGTTCTCGGCAATCAGCTTCGCAATGGCCGCGCTGGTCGCGGGTGCATAGGCCGACGGCTTTACGACGGCGCAGTTGCCACCGGAGATCGCGCCCACCAGCGGCGACAGGCAGAGTTGAACGGGATAATTCCACGGCGAGATGATCAGCGCAACGCCATACGGCTCCGGCGAGACGAAGCTTTTTGACGGGAACTGCGCCAGCGGCGTCGGGACGGTGCGCTCACGCATCCAGCCCTTCAGGTGCTTCAGATGAAAACGCACTTCCTCCAATACCATGCCTGTTTCGCACATGTAGACCTCCATGGGGGCCTTGCGGAAGTCCTGATACATGGCCTGCTCCAGCAGCGCTTCGTTTGACCGCAGCGCCTGCTGTAATTTTTTCAGCTGCTCCATTCGGAACGCATAGGAACGCGTTGCGCCGGAGAGAAAATATGCCCGCTGTGCGCGGACGAGTTCTTGAATATCCATATGGATTCTCCTTTTCAAAACGCCGGAAGCAATCGCTTCCGGCGTTTTTGAATCACGTTACTTGCTGAAGGAAAGCAGCTTCTGATATGTGGCTTCCCATTCCGGCGTGTGATGCGGCTCATAGGTGCTGACGGCCTCGGAACGGCGCACAACGGTGCGCAGTTCGTCCATCGTCGTAATATCGCCCAGCGCAATGGCCTGGGCCAGCAGATTGCCGATGGCTGCACCCTCGATGGGGCCGGTGATGACGGGCCGGTCGATGGAGTCCGCGACAAACTGATTGAGCAGCTTATTCTGGCAGCCGCCGCCGACGATGTTCAGCGTATCGATACGCTGGCCCTTGATCTCCTCCAGACGCTCGAGCGCCCAGCGGTATTTAAGCGCCAGCGATTCATAGATGCACCGCGCGATCTGCCCGACGGTTTCCGGTACCGGCTGGTTCGTCTTGCGGCAGAAGTCCTGAATTTTCTCGACCATCCGGCCTCCGGCAAAGAATTCGCCGTAATCGGGGTCGAGGACAGAACGGAAAGACTCGGCCTTTTTTGCTTCCTCGACAATGTCGCTCCAGCTGAGGCTCATGCCGGCCTTCTGCCAGTCTCTCCGGCACTCCTGAATGAGCCACAGGCCCATGATGTTTTTGAGAGGCCGGAAACCGCCCTGAATCGTGCCTTCGTTGGAGAAATTCGCGTCGCGCACGGCGTCCGTCAGAATCGGTTCGTCCGTCTCCACACCGAACAGCGACCAAGTGCCGCTGGAGCAGAACGCGAAGCTGCCCGTGCCGGGGAGAGCAGCGACGGCGAAAGCCGTGTCGTGCGTGCCGACAGCGGCGAAATTTGCCTGATTCATGCCGAGTTCTGCGGCCAGTTCCGGACGGAGTTTTCCACGCAGCGTGCCCGCACGGTCAAGCTTCGTAAAGATTTTCCTCGGCAGGCCCAGCGCGTCGATCGTCTGCCAATCCCAGTCCTTCGTGGTGGGGTTATAGAGCATGGAGGTCGTTGCGTTGGTGTATTCCGTCTTTGCTTCACCCGTCAGGAAGAAGCCCAACAGGTCGGGCAGCATCAGCAGTGTCTGCGCTGCGTCCAATGCGGGGTCGTGCTGCCGCTTGCGGCGGTAAAGCTGGTAGACGGTGTTGAAATTCATGGTTGCGATGCCCGTGCGGGCGAAAAGCGTCCTAAAATCGACGATTTTCCACGCCTCTTCCATATCTGCGTCAACCGCGTAGCGGTACGAACGCGGATTGGACAGCAGCTGACCGTTTTGGTCAAGCAGGCCGTAATCAACGCCCCAGGTATCGATGCCGATGCAGTCGAGTTCGCCGACATTTGCATTCTTAAACGCAAGCAGACCCTGCTTCAGCTGGTTGTAGAGATACGGCAGATCCCAGTAGAACACGCCGTTCATCTCAATGTAATTGTTTTCAAACCGATGCAGTTCGCGCATGGTGATTGTCTCGCCGTCGAACTGGCCTAAAATCGCGCGGCCGTTGCTCGCGCCGAGGTCGAACGCCAACAGGTTTCTCATGGTGTCATGCCCCTTTCGTTTTGGCTCAGCAGATGGCAGAGCCGGTCTTTTCGTGCTCGATCAGCTTCCAGGTCGCGTCGATCAGGTTGGAGAACAGCGGGTTTTCCATGGCCTTGATGACGAACGACTGGCGCGGGGAGTTGATGTCCTCGCCCGAGACCTGGAACAGACCGTTTTCGTCGCAGAGACGGCGAAGTCTGGTCAGCTGCTCCGGCGTGTTGCGTGTCGGCATATAGGTGACAGCGCGGATGCCGCAGCTTTTGACGCAGGCGATCACGTCGTCCAGGTAATCGTCCTCAAACTTCTGCGCCTTCTTGTCGCCTGTGACGGAGGCCGTCACGTCGCCAAGATACGCGTAGCACAAAAGCGCGTCGATGTCATTGCACAGCTTGGCCACGTCGCGCACGTTTGGGCATTCCTCCGTCGCATCGATATAAATTTTCGGCACGAACGCCGATTTTAAAATGCCCAGCAGGTCATACTCGTAGAACGGGTATGCCGTGTCCAGCATCTGGGCCTGCTGCTTGGCAGACAGGTTCAGACCGATGGAGGCGAGGTAGTCCACCATTGGCTGGCCCTTTCCGGCTTTTACAACCATTTTCTTTGCCAGCGCGTACATGAGATGGCGCTCGGTTACGCCGCCGTCCTCCTTCGCCTCCGACAGCGGGAGCACGTCGCGGTCATAGTCCAGCGCGATGCCGTCCAGCAGCGCGTTGATTTTTTCAACCATCGCGCGGTTCCGGCGGCCTCTGGCTGCGCGGTAGGGCGCGAACCATGCGTTGAGCGTTTCAATTTTGTCGTGCGGAACGGACTGGATGGTCATGTAGCTGACGCCGACCTGATCGGGGTTGTTCGTGCGCTTGCTCTGCATCGCCGTGCTGTCCATCGATACGCGGCACTCCATGCCGACGGTCACCGGCATGCCGACCAACTCTGCCGCCGCGAGGAATTCCCGCGCGCCGGAAATAGAGTCGTGGTCAATGATGCCAGCTGTGCACAGGCCTTCCATCCGCGCGGCATAGACCGCGGCGGTGGGGGAGTAGGGCGAGAACGAATAGGTCGTATGAATATGATTGTTGATGTACTGCGGCACCATGGGCGGGAATTCGGTGGTCTTCAGAATCTCTTTGAGATTTGCAAGGCGTTCTTCCCGCGTGGGCGCGTTGAGTTTGTTCAGAATGTCGATCTCGATCATCGCGCGGCCCTCAGTTCAGCATGACCTGACCGCCGGTGACGGGGATGGCCTGACCAGTCTCGTACTTCTGCTCGACGCAGTACATGACGGCGCGCGCCACATCGACAGGCAGGCAGCCGCGGTTCATCGGAACCTTGGCCTCGTAATAACGGCGCACGTCCGCGACGGTCTTTGCGCCGGGAACCTTGCCAGCCTCGAGATACTGCACGAACAGACCGCGCACCGGGTCGGACCACAGCGGGCCATCGAGGAAGTTGCCCGGGCAGACAGCGTTGACCTTGATGTTGTACGCGCACAACTCCAGCGCGAACGACTGCGTCAGACCGATGCCGCCGAATTTGGAACCTGCGTAGGCAAAATTCTTGTTCGAGCCCTCAAGGCCGGACTTGGAGTTCAGCGTGACGATATCAAACATGGCCTCGGGGTCCGCCTCGTGCTCGGCCTCCATGATGATGGCGGCGTATTTTGCACAGAGGAAGAAGCCTGTGTAGTTGACGCTGGTGACGAAGTCGAAATCCTTCTTTTCCACATGCGCCAGAGGGCCGGAGCGGACGACGCCCGCGTTCGAGAGCATCAGATCAAGCCCGCCGAACTTCTCAACCGTCTGCGCGACCATGTTCGCAACGGATTCTTCGTCGGAGACGTTGACCGCGATGGCAACGGCGCGTTCACCCATTTCCTCTGCAACCTGCTTTGCCAGCGGTTCGTTCATATCGGCAATGACGATGGTTGCGCCTTCTTTATACAGTTCCTCCGCAATGCCCTTGCCGAAGCCCTGGGCCGCGCCGGTCACGATGCAGATCTTGCCGCCGAGCCGGCCCTCGCCAGCCGGACGCTTGCCCATATTGGCCTTTGCAATCTCGCACCATTTGGTCATATCAACAGACATAAAAGTACCCTCTTTCTTGAAGTGTACCTCTATTATACCTGCATCTGTATGTTGATTCAAGACCGTTTGATTTTATTTTTCTGGTTTGTTGCCCGTTTTGCCTAAAATGAGGATGCAAAGCACGATCACACCCGTGACCAGAAAAATGCCGGCCATGCCTTTGCCCATGATGGGCAGCGTCTGTAAGAATGCTTCATAATTCATAGTCTTTTCCTCACACTAAAAGATTCAGCAGCAGACCGCCCGCGATGACGGATGCGACCTGCCCGGATACGTTGACACCCACGCACTGCATGAGCAGATAATTCTGCGGGTCTTCCTTAATTGCCATTTTGTAGACGACGCGCGCGGACATCGGAAACGCTGAAATGCCGCAGGCGCCGATCATGGGATTGAGTTTTTTCTCCTTCGGCAGGAACAGATTGATCAGCTTCGCAACCAGCACACCGCCCGCTGTGTCGAAAATAAACGCCACCAGACCCAGCGCCATAATGAGAAGCGTCTGCTTTGTCAGGAAATACTCTGCCTGCATGCGCACGGCGATGGTGAGGCCCAGGAAGAGCGTAATGAGATTTGAAAGCGTCTTCTGCGCCGTCTCGGAAAGAGAATCCAGCACGCCGCACACCCGGATGAGGTTGCCGAACATCAAAAAGCCTACCAGCGCCACGCTTCGCGGCGAGACGATGCCGCAGACGGCGGTGATAATGATCGGGAATAAAATCTTCGTGCGCTTTGTAACCGTGTGCTGATGGTATGACATGCGGATCAGCCGTTCGTGCTTTGTGGTCAGCGCGCGGATGACAGGCGGCTGCACAAGCGGCACGAGCGCCATGTACGAATACGCCGCGACCATGATCGCGCCCAGATAGTTGGATTTCAGGAAATTCGCCATGAAGATCGCCGTCGGGCCATCTGCCGCGCCGATGATGCCGATGGCCGCCGCATCCTTGATGGGGAAGCCCAGAAGGGCTGCAAGGCTGAAGGTGAAGAAAATGCCGAACTGCGCCGCTGCACCGAAGAACATCAGCTTCGGGTCGTTCAGCAGCGGCTCAAAATCGATCATTGCCCCGATGCCGACGAACAGCAGAAGCGGGAACAACTCGTTTGCGATTCCCGCGTCAAACAGCACGTTCAGAACGCCGATCTCCTCCACGCCGTCGATGATCTGTGTCACCGCGCCGGACAGCGGCAGATTGACCAGAATCGCGCCGAAGCCCATTGGCAGCAGCAGCGCGGGCTCCATATCCCGTTTGATTGCCAGATAGATCAGGATCCCGCCGATCAGCCACATCACGGCCTGCTGCCAGCTGAGATTGCTGATGTTTGAAAATAACTGTGCCACAAAAAATCCTCCTGTTTTGTTTTTTGATAAAAAGAAAAGACCTTTACCCAAGCATACACAATGCTTCGGTAAAAGTCTCACAATTTCAGTCGGCTGCGGGCATTTCTGCCGTACTGACGCAGCCGACGCGGGGGAAACCGCCTGCTACTCCCTTTTATCGCACCTATTAAAGCAGAAAAATGCCCGGCCGTCAAGTCGGCCGGGCACATCTTAGCGGAATCTTAAGGAAGTTCTGATTCTGGGGTTCCTTAGTAGCTGCTGATGGGGAGCGTCTCGTCGTCCGAGCCCTTTTGCACGTCGCGGATGATGATATCATAGCTGTAATTCTCATTCACATGGACGGTCACGCGGTCCCCCTTTTTGTGGCCCATGACGGCCTTGCCGACGGGCGATTCCTTGCTGATGAGGCCCTTGAGCGCGTTCTGCCGCAGGGTGGTCACGAGCTGGATGTTCTGCTCTTTCCCCAGCTTTTCGTTATAGAGCACCACGTGGTCAAAAAGGCCGACGGTGCCCTCTTTTTCGTTCACTTCGATGACCTTCGCCGTCGCGATCATGCGCTCCAAGTAACGGATGCGGCTCTCGTTGCGGTTTTTTTCCTGCTTGGCGACCTTGTACTCGTAATTCTCGCTCAGATCGCCGAACGCGCGCGCCGTCTGCACATCTTCGATGAGCTTGGGGCGAAGCTCCAAACGGCGGTGCTCCAGCTCTGCCTTCATCTTGTCAATGTCGACCTGTGTCAGTTCGTCATACATGGTGTATTCGCTTCCTTTTTTGCTCAATAACTGCCGCTCTGCGCGTGCTGACGCTTGACGCGCGCGATCTCCCAGCGCTTTTCGCTGTGTGCGCGCTCATCGGCGTGGCGCTGCTCGTTTCTCTCCCACTCGTCGGCGCGGTGCTGCTTGTGGAGCGCCTTGATCTCCAGCGGGTCGGGGCGCTTTTTCTCCGTCTGCCCGCGCAGCGCATCAAGATCCTCGGCTGTGCGCTTTGCCTTTTTGATCAACTCGTCGGGCGATGCCGAAACGCTGCCCGTTTCCCGATCGTTGACCTTTTTGTCCTCGTTGGCGACAACCGCCTTAAACCCCCAGACAAGTGCGATGATAATAAGGATCAAAACTTCTCCCATTGTCCGCGCTCCTTTCTCTTACAGCCGGTCCAGAATGTCCCTGCGTTTTTCCTGATACTCCTCTTCCGTGATGAGCCGACGGTCGTAAAGTGTCTGCAATTCCTCGAGCCGCGCTTCGGCGTCGGACTTGCCGCCCTTTGCGCCGTCGTCCGACTCGTCGGTGATCTCGTAGCCGCCGTTGTACTTCACAACGCCCGCCGCCAGCAGAAAATTGTAGATGCCCATGCCGAAGGCCATCAGGCACCAGATGGCCTTGAAGCCGATCATCACGCCGATGCTCGGAATGGTAAACAGGCCGAACACGCCCATCGCGCATGCGATGATGCCCGACAGAATGCTCGCGCTTTTGCTGGGCTTATAGTGGATGTTTCTTCTCATGGTGACCTCCTCACAGCTTCTTTCTGCGTTCGTCGTACTCTTCCCTGCTCAGAATGCCCGCCTCGTAGAGCCGCTTGAGATTTTCAAGCCGGTCCTCCCTGCTGTCGGTCTCCGCACTCTGCGGCGCGGCGTTTTCCACAGGCTTTGGCGAAACGGGGATCTCTTCTGCCTCTTTAGACGCAGAATCGTCAGAAATTGTTTCTGCCCGCTCCTTCTTTCTCCACGGCATCGCCGCGCGGACAAAGCAGACCGCCGCACCGAGGCCGAAGAAAATTGCACCGGAGCGTCCGCTCTGTTCCTTCTGCTTCCGATCGTTTTCCACCATTTCCTGAACGGTGCGGTTCATCTCTTCATCGCCGAAGTCAAAGTCGCTCATATCGATCACAATGCTGTTTGTATTGTCAGCCTCCGGTGCGATCTGCGGCCAGATCAACGCCAGCGCCGCACCCAGCAAAATCACGCCGAGCACGATCATGCCCGGGCGGGTATAGATAGCGCGCAGCACCTCCATGTTGTTCTCGTGCCTGCGCTGCTGCTGGCGCTCCATTGCGTTGCCCAGCGACTGCAAAATATTTGCCATTGCCATGCCCTCCTCCTTTTGGCTCTATTCTACCGAAGAGAGGTTTGTCTTTCCAGCAAGCTGGGGTTTACATGGGTTACTTTGACATGTAACTTTGATGTTACATCGGTTTTTTCAGCGCAAAAGCGCTGAAGGGGGGCTCCCATTGGCATGGGAGTGCGCAGTCAAAGGGGGTATTCTCTTCTCGAAGAGAATACCCCCTTTGTATCCCCCAGA
>ENA-ORPF01003018-ORPF01003018.1-human-gut-metagenome-genome-assembly--contig:-NODE-3018-length-10545-cov-2.944137_pt1 | contig 10545 bp, 8 predicted proteins | sample MGYA00242140_ERZ509070 | MGnify/ENA primary metagenome ERZ509070 (study PRJEB26280, sample SAMEA2338713) | human gut metagenome | biome: human gut; feature: human-associated habitat; material: faeces... | reverse complement strand
CGGTCATTCTGATTACCCATTATATGGAAGAGGTTATTTACGCCGATAAGGTGATTGTCATGGACGATGGCAAAATCGTCATGGCCGGTACGCCGAGGGAAATCTTCTCTCAGGTGGAAACGCTGAAAGCCTACCGTCTGGATGTACCCCAGGCCACACAGCTTGCCTGGGAGCTGAAAAAAGCAGGTCTTGATCTGCCCGACGGAATTCTGACAAGAGAGGAACTGGAAGCATTATGTCACTTAAATTAGAGCATGTACAATATACCTACAGTCCTTCCACAGCCTATGAGATTCATGCGCTGAAGGATATAAATCTGGAGATCCCGGACGGTCAGTTTATCGGCCTCATCGGCCATACCGGATCGGGAAAATCCACGCTGGTACAGCATATGAACGGTCTTCTGAAGCCGACATCTGGCCGTGTGCTGTTTGATGGCCGCGATATCTGGGAGGACCCCAAATTCACCCGCCAGATCCGGTTCCATGTCGGTCTGGTGTTCCAGTACCCAGAGTACCAGCTGTTTGAGGAAACAGTCTACGCCGATATCGCCTTCGGCCCCAAAAACATGGGACTATCCAAAGACGAGATCGACGCGCGCGTCCGCCGCGCAGCGGGCTTTGTCGGCATTTCCGAGGCGGAACTTTCCAAATCCCCATTTGATCTTTCCGGCGGCCAAAAGCGCCGCGCGGCCATCGCGGGCGTGATTGCCATGGAGCCGGACGTGCTCATTCTCGATGAGCCGACGGCGGGACTTGATCCCGCGGGCCGCGAGAGCATTCTGAAAAATATCCGCGATTATCAGGCCGCGCAGCATGCGGCCGTTGTAATGGTCAGCCACTCAATGGAGGAAATTGCCTCCAATGTTGACCGACTGATCGTCATGGAAAAGGGGACTGCCGTCATGACCGGCGCACCGTCCGAGGTCTTTTCGCATGCGGCGGAACTTGTCTCCATGGGTCTGAACGTGCCGTGCATGACGCAGGTGCTGCTGCGGCTTCAGCAGCTTGGTGTAAATGTTCCGGCTTCGGCCTATACGGTCGAACAAGCGGCGGATATCCTTGAACCGCTTCTGAAGGGAGGCGCGCGGATATGCTGAAGGACGTAACGCTCGGCCAGTTTTTCCCCGGTCAGACACCCATCCATAAGCTTGACCCCCGCACAAAGCTTGTGCTTGTGATTGTCTACATTGTCGCGCTGTTTCTCGCAAAATGGTTCGTTTCCTATGCAGCTATCGCTGCATTTCTTGCGCTTGTCATTGCCATGAGCCAGATACGGCTGAAGGTTGTGCTCAAAAACCTCAAGCCGCTTCTGTTCATCATCATCTTGACTGCGCTTTTGAACCTGTTTTACGGACAGGGAGAACCAATCGCACAGTTCTGGATTTTTAAAATCACAAAATCCGGCATTCAGAATGCTGTCTTTATGGTGCTCCGCATCTCTTTACTGGTTGCCGGCACATTTATGTTAACCTATACGACCTCGCCGATTGCCCTGACGGACGGATTGGAAAGTCTGCTGTCTCCGCTCAAAAAGCTGCACGCGCCGGTGCATGAACTTTCCATGATGATGTCTATTGCACTGCGCTTTATTCCCACACTGATCGAGGAGACGGATAAGATCATGTCAGCGCAGAAGGCCAGAGGCGCAGATTTTGAGTCTGGAAATCTTCTCAACCGCGCTAAGGCACTCGTGCCCATTCTTGTTCCGCTGTTTATCAGCGCGTTCCGCCGGGCCGACGAACTTGCGACTGCCATGGAATGCCGCTGCTACCACGGCGGCGAAGGCCGGACGAAACTGTCAGAACTGCACTATCAGAGGCGCGATTATTTCGCCTACCTCTCCGGCACAGCGCTGCTTGCCGTCATGATCATACTCCGGCATTTCGGTTTATAACGCAGTACCAAGTCACGCCTCGCTCCAAGGGGGACTAGGGGATCGACCGCACCGGTACATTACAGAAAGATCGAGTTTTGGACGTTGCAATGCGGTTTGCAGATATTATGTGGAAAAATAATTTTGTAGATAGGACAATACATCATGAAAGAACTTTTTTTGTTAAAATTGGGTGAGATCGTCCTGAAGGGACAGAACCGCCGCGTCTTTGAGGACAAACTCAAAACTGTCACCCGCCGCCGCATGGTAAAGTTCGGCGAGTTCAAGGTTTCAATCGTCCAATCGACGCTTTATGTCGAACCGCTGACCGACGACTGCGATCTGGACGGCGCGTGGGAGGCATGCGGTACGATTTTCGGCGTGGCCCAGATGTGCCGCTGCCGCGCGTGCGAAAAAAATCTTGACGCGATGTTCGCTGCTGTCTGCGACTATCTGGGCGAGGAACTGTCCATGGCCAAAAGCTTCAAGGTCGAATCCAAGCGCTCGGATAAACGCTTCCCGCTGAATTCCATCCAGATTTCACAGGAGATCGGCGGCCGGCTGGCAGAGGAATTCCCGAACGTTCTGGTTGATGTCCACAATCCCGATTATACTGTCAATATCGAGGTCCGTGAGACTGCGGCCTATGTCCACGGCCCGTCGGTTCCTGGCGCAGGCGGCCTGCCGACCGGAACCGGCGGACGCGCAGCAGTTTTGCTCTCCGGCGGCATTGACTCGCCGGTTGCGGGCTATATGATCGCCAAACGCGGCGTGGAAATCGAGTGCATCCATTTCTTCTCGTATCCGTATACCTCGGAGTTGGCAAAGGAAAAGGTTCTGGAACTGGCGCACATCATGACGAAGTTTTGCGGCCGTATGACCGTCGATATCGTCAGTTTTACTGAAATTCAGGAGGCCATCCGTGACCATTGCCGCGAAGAATACTTCACGATCATCATGCGCCGCTTTATGATGCGCATCGCGGAGGCCATTGGCCGCGACCATGGCGCGAAGTGCCTCGTCACCGGCGAAAATCTCGGACAGGTCGCGTCCCAGACCATGGACGCCATGGCCGTGACCGGCGCAGTCGTCCATATGCCCATTTTCCATCCGCTGATCGGCATGGACAAGGAGGAGATCGTCACCGTCGCCCGCCGCATTGGGACGCTGGATACCTCTATTCTTCCGTATGAGGATTGCTGCACTGTCTTTACGCCTAAGCATCCGAAGACAAAGCCGGTTCTCGCACAGGTTGAGGCCGAGGAGCAGAAGCTGGACGTTGAGGGCCTGATCGCCCGCGCCATTGCCAACACTGAAAAGACGCAGATCCGGTATTATGAAGATGAACACAAGGGCTGAGGCAGTAATTGCACGCCTGAAAGAGCAGGGGCTGACGCTTGCTACGGCGGAATCCTGCACCGGCGGTCTGATCGGCAAGCTGCTGACCGACGTTCCGGGCGCTTCCGCCGTGTATAAGGGCGGTGTGATAAGTTATGTAAACGAAATCAAGCATCGCCTGCTTGGTGTAGAGCAGGAGATACTTGATGTTTGCACTGCCGTCTCGCGCGAGACAGCACATGAAATGGCGCGCGGTGCGCGCGAACGCCTTGCGGCGGACTGTGCCGTGTCCGTGACTGGCCTTGCAGGCCCGGACGGCGATGGTACGGGCCGCCCGGTCGGTCTTGTCTATATTGCGGTTGATACTGCTGGTTTCTCCTTCTGCAAGGAACTGCACCTGTCCGGCGACCGCGCTAAAATCCGCGAACAGGCCGCCGACGCAGTTTTTCAGCTGATTCTGGATACAATATGAGAAAAACAGCCGCCCGGGAACGAAATTCGTTTCCGGGCGGACTGCTATCTGTGTGGATTACAACAGGATCTTTGCCAACTCATCAATCGTCTCGTCAAACACGCGCAGCGCGCTGCGGACGGTGTCGGGCTTGGTGAGGTCAACGCCTGCAATCTTGAGTTCTTCGAGCGGATAATCGCTGCCGCCGGTTGTGAGGAATTTCAGATAGCCGCTTGCGTCGCCGGTCGTCAGGATATGCTCGGCAATGGCCACGGCGGAGGAGAAGCCGGTCGCATACTGATAGACATAGAACGCGCGGTAGAAGTGGGGGATATACGACCATTCGGGGTCGATGTCTGCATCAATGCCGATGCCGTCATAATAGGTGGCTTCGAGATCGTGATAGACCTTGTTGAGCGATGTGGCCGTCAGCGGCTGACCCGCGGCATAGAGGTCGTGCGCTTTGCGCTCGAACTCTGCGAACAGCGTCTGACGGTAGAGCGTTGTGCGGAAGCTTTCGAGGAAGTGGTTGAGGATATATGCACGGCGCTTTTCATCTGTCTCGGTCTTCAGCAGGTACTTGGTCAGCAGAACCTCGTTGACCGTCGAGGCAACCTCGGCAACCATAATGCGGTAATCGTGATTAACATAATCCTGCGTCGTATCCGAGAACCAGGAGTGCATGGAGTGGCCCAACTCGTGCGCCAGCGTGAATGCGTCGTTAAGCGTACCGGCGTAGTTCATCAGCACATACGGATGCACGCCGAACACGCCGCACGAGAACGCGCCGGACTGCTTGCCGTCGTTCTCATATACATCGACCCAGCGCTCTGCAAACGCGCGGTCAAGCAGCTTCTGGTATTCCTCGCCCAGCGGCAGCGTTGCCTTCTTGACCAACTCTTTCGCGTCTTCAAACGCAATGGGATAATCGACATCCTCTACGATAGGGACGTAAAGGTCAAATACATCGATTTTTTCAAGCTTCAACGCGCGGCGGCGCAATTCAAGATATTTGCGCATGGAGGGCAGACTCTCGTGCACGGCTTCGATCAAACTGTCATAGACAGAGACGGGCACGTTGCCGCCGTCCAGTGCAGCCTCGCACGCGGAGGCGTAGCCGCGCTGATTGGAGAAATAGGTGTCGAATTTGACGGAGCCGCCATAAAGCGTGGCGATGGCATCGCCGAACTGCCGGTAGGTGCCGAACATGGCACGGAACGCACCCTCGCGCACGGAGCGGTTCCGGCTTTCGCGGTAGACCGGGAACGTACCGGGAGTGAGGCGTACCTCTTCGCCTGCCTCATTTTTGACCATCGGCAGCTGCAGGTCAACGTCGGTCAGCATTTCAAACGCGGCCTTCGGCGTTCCGGCTGCATCGCCCAGCAGGGCAAGCATCTGCTCGCGCGCAGCGTCGAGCGTATGTGCGCGCATGCGGACAATATCGTCTACTGTGTGCCGGTAGGTTGCCAGCGCTTCATCCTGCATCCATTCATCCAGCTTTTCTGCCGGAATGGCGAGAATTTCAGGGTTTAGGAACGCCGTCGCGGCGCTGAACTTGACGATCAGACTCTCGCTGCGGGCGGCCATCTCCTGATTTTCTGCAACGGAACCGTCTTCAGTCTTCTTCAAAAACGCATAGGTATAAGGCAACTCAACTTTGAACATAGAGGCGTAGATGGTGTCAAGCCCCTTCTTGAACGCTTCCTTGGACGTGCCGAGCGTGCCGGGAATTGCGGCCAGCGGCGCAAGCGCGGCCTCAGCCTCCTGCATTGCGGCTTCCCACGCCGCGGTGTCCGGGTAGATCTTCGTCAGGTCCCACTGGAACCGGATATCCTGTTCGCTTCGTTTCATAGCGTATCCTCCTTTATAGATACTTCTATTATAATGACCAAAATCTTTCCTGTCAACGTCCGCTGCGGATGGGCGAACAGTTGCTTTTTTATCACGTTCAGGATAAAATAAGCAAAAGAACCTCAACTGGAGGGATACGATGAAAAACAACACCCATTCCGTGCGGCAGATTGTTTGTTCCTGTATATCCATGCTTCTGACAGCGCTGCTCACTGTGCTGACGTATCTGGATCCAGAGCAAGTACCGCTTGCACCGCTTCTGGTTCGCATGCTTCTGCTGCCGGGACTTCTGCTTGTAATTGCGGGCGTGAATTTCTGCTGCCTGAAAACAGGCATCTGCAAACTTTTTACCGGGAAGCCGGATCGGCATACGACGGCAGTTCTGACTGTTCTGCTTGCTTTTGTGCTCTGTGCGCTTGGCGTGTTCCCGGACGCGGCGGCCGCCGCAGCGCTGCTGCTGACGGCCTCTGCATGGCTCGATCTCCTGGAGCATCGACTGGAGGCTGAACTTCCCGGTATGCAGGCGGAGCGGACGGCGGAGAACGTCTGGACATGGACAGGCTTTGCCGCCGCAATCTGCGCATCGGCAGTCTGGGCCGTGCTGCATGCAAGACCGGGAGCCGTTCTTGGAAGAGCACTCTGTGTACTTGCTGCGTCGGCACTTTGTCCATTGCGTATGATCTCTCTTCTGACAAGCCACCGCGCCATGCAGCGTATGTCCATCCCGACTGTATCCGCAAAGATAATCGAGGCTCTCGGCACCGCCGATACGGCGCTTCTCCGTCCGGAAGGACTTCTGACCGGCGAACCAACTGCCGTGGATATTCGCCCCGCAGGGATGGAGGCAGGACAGTTTCTTGCGCTTGCTGCATCGGTCATGCAGGACTGCAATGCACCGGAAGCGACGGCAATTTTGAATACGGCACACAGCTGTGGCATTACGGTGCCGTCAACAGGACACTGCACGCAGACACCGGACGGCTTCTGCGCCGAGTTGGACGGAAAACGCTATTACGCTGGAACATCAGAACAGCTGCGCAGACGTGGGATTTTTGCACCGCGTGCCGATGACATTTCACTTTCCGGGAAAACAGCACTTCTGTTTGGTATGGAGGGCGGTATGTATCTCGGGCTGATTGCGCTGCAAAGCCCGCTGCTTCCGGGGGCGCCGGAAGCCTGCCGCGTGCTTGCTGCGCAGCGGCTCCGCCTGGCTATTCCGGCCGGTAGTCAGTCGCTCTATATCAGACAGCTTGCTTCGCAAACCAACACGGAGGTCATAGAAGCTGCTGGGCCGGAGCAGGCGCTGATGCAGCTTGCGCAGAGGGGAAGACCGATCTGCATCCGTGCAGGAGAGCCCAGCACATATTTACAGGAGCAGATACCAATCCTGTCTGTGCAGACATTAGCTGACGCAGAAGACCCCATTTCCGTCTGCCGCCGTGCTGTCCATACACGCCGCAGCCTGCAGGGATTCAGTGCAGTATGTACGTTTTTGCTGGCAGGCGCGGCGGGTGGCCTGTTTGCACCGGCACTTGACCTTGGAGCAAAACCCGCGTTCTGTGTGCTGCTTGCCTGTTTCCTGACAGGGATGACGCTCCTTCCTGTATTGACTGGAAAGTGCAAAAATGCAGCAGCAGCGTGTATTGCAGAAAATAAATTGCCGCAGACGATATCTTCCGAGTCGAAACCGCCCGAGCAGGAAACTCCTTCCCATACGCTGACCATTCGTATGGAGGAACTTCCGGCTATGCCCGGAAAAGCTGCGCTGGAGCAGGCGCTTCTGGCCGTTCCCGGCGTACAGACCGCCGAGGCGGACTACGAATCTGGGCTGATCCTCGTCACCGGCACAGCAGAAAAAGAACTGCTCCTGCGAGCTATCTCGAAAGCGGCAGAAGCATAAACGAAACGCAAGGCCCGCAGCGGGCCTTGCGTTTCGTCTATACGATCAGATCGTCTCGACCTTGATGAGATTGGTGTTGCCCGATGTTCCGGTCGTGTTGCCGCCAGTCATGACAACGTTGTCGCCCGGCTTCAGGTGCATAGCCTTTTTTGCCGCGCGCAGTGCATTGTAGAACAAAACATCTGTCGATGTAAACGTTTCCTCACACAGGACCGGCTGCACGCCCCATGAAAGCGCCAGACGGTACCACACGCGAGCGTTTGTCGCCATGCCGATGATATCGACAGGTACACGGAAGCGCGAAACCATCCGTACAGTCGCGCCGGAAAGCGAACTGACGACGATAGCCTTTGCATGGATATCGCAGGCCATGCAGCACGTTGCGTGAGAAATCGCATCGACCATATTCTTAATCTGAAACGCCTCGCTGCGGAACAGCGGCTCATAATCGATATGTTTTTCCGTCTCCTCCACGATCTCGGCCATGGTCTGCACGGTTTTGACCGGGTACTTGCCCGCAGCCGACTCACCGGACAGCATGACGGCGCTGGTGCCGTCGTAGACTGCGTTTGCAACGTCGGAAATCTCCGCCCGCGTCGGGCGCGGATTGTGGATCATGGACTCAAGCATTTCCGTGGCCGTAATGACGCGCTTGCCGAGCAGGCGGCACTTGGTAATGAGGTACTTCTGGATTGCAGGCAGTTCCGCAAACGGAACCTCCACGCCCAGATCGCCCCGGCCGATCATGATGCCGGAGCACTCCTGACAGATTTCCTCCACGTTGTCAATGCCGGTTTGGTTCTCGATTTTTGCGATGATCTCCACGTCCTTGCCGCCGTGCTCGTCCAGAAACCGCCGCACGTCCAGCACGTCCTGCTTCCGCGAGACAAACGACGCTGCAACAAAATCAATGCCGTTCTGAATACCAAACAGCAGATCATCCTTGTCCTGTTCACTCAGATATACCTGATCGAGTACCTTGTGCGGGAACGACATACTCTTGCAGTCTGACAGTTCGCCGCCCGTCACGACGCGGCAGTGAATCTCTGTGCCCTCGATTTTCTCCACTTCAAAAATGACCAGCCCATTGTTGACCAGCACCGTGTCGCCCACGGAAAGATCATGGGCCAGCCCTGCGTAGCTGACGGAAACGATCGTCTCGTCACCGTCAATCTGCCTTGTCGTAAAGGTGAACAGATCGCCGTCCTTCAACATGATCTTCTTATTTTTAAACGTGCGAATGCGGTATTCCGGCCCCTTGGTGTCGAGCATGATGGCAACCGGAAGGTCCAGTTTCTTTCGCACCTTGCGGATCATGTCGAATTTCTGCTGATGCTCTTCATGCGTTCCGTGTGAAAAGTTCAGCCGTGCAACGTTGAGGCCTGCCTTGCACATATCGGCAAAGACTTCCTCCGAACTGCTGGCCGGACCGATGGTACAGACGATCTTCGTTTTTCTCATTCCCAATTCCTCCTGTAAAACAAAACGGCAGAACCACAGTCATGGTTCTGCCGAAAGCTATACACGCTCCGATGCGAATAGAACGCCTCCCGGCGCCTATGACAGACTCCACCGCTCGCATCGTCCGCATTTTAGCACAGCACACCGCCGCTGTCAATTCGCAAGAATTACTGGTTTTGGGATTTGCTGCGCTTTCTGCGCCGGTCAATTTGACGATGCAGCAAGCTCAGCGCATCGGAAAGCGAGCCGATTGCGTCCATTAACCCCGAGGAAACGGCTTCCTCGCCGTATAAAACTGTGCCGACGTCTGTTGCAATTTCGTCTGTTGCCATCATATAGCGCAGAAAATCCTCACGGGAAATATGCGAATTCTTTGTCACAAAATTCACGATCTGCTCCTGGATCTGATTGAAATACTGATACGTTTGCGGCGCACCGACCACAAGCCCCGTCATGCGCACCGGATGCACGGTCATGCTGGCTGTTGGGACAATCAGGCTTTTCTTAGCTGACACTGCCAGCGGAATGCCGATGGAGTGCCCGCCGCCCAGCACCAGAGAGACGGTCGGCTTTTTCATTCCTGCGATCAGTTCCGCGATGGCAAGCCCCGCCTCAATATCCCCGCCGACCGTGTTCAAAAGCAGCAGCAGCCCATCGATTTCCTCGCTCTCCTCCACAGCAGCAAGCAGCGGGATGACATGCTCGTATTTGGTGGTTTTATTCTGCGGGGGCAGGATATAGTGACCCTCCACCTGACCGATGATGGTAAGGCAGTGGATCTTATGCCGGCCGCCTTGGGTGGTCACGCTGCCGGAGTGATAGATCTCCTCGCTGCGGCGCTCCTCCCCGGTCTGCTCCGGCGGGGTCTGCTCCTCATTTTGGGGGCTGGGCCCCTGTTTTTGCATAAGCTTTTTCTGCGGCATGGGTTTTGGCTCCTCCCTATGGTTTTACCCATAGTGTGAGCCGTTCCCTGCCGGTTTATGCCGGGTCAGTAGCCCTTTATCCCCTCGATGGACTCATCGTGGGCGACCCATTCCTCATCCACCTCGAAGGTGCGGTAGGTGTCCCTGGTTTCCCGCACGATCACCCGGTCGATGCCGGCATTGATGATCATTCGCTTGCAAAGGGAGCAGGGGGCTGCCGCCTCCACATATCCGCCGTTATTTTCCAGCCCCACAAGATACAGGGTGGCGCCCAGCATTTCGCTGCGGCTGGCGTTGATTATGGCGTTCTGCTCGGCGTGTACGCTGCGGCACAGCTCGTACCGTTCGCCGCGCGGCACCTGTAATTTTTCGCGGGTGCAGTAGCGCAGCTCATTGCAGTTAGCGCGGCCGCGGGGGGCGCCCACATACCCGGTGGAAATGATGGTATCATTTTTGACAATGACCGCACCGAAATTGCGGCGCAGGCAGGTGCCCCGCCCGGTCACGGCCTCGGCGATATCAAGGTAGTAGTTGATTTTATCCCGGCGTTCCATGGTACCTCCTTTTGCGGTGCGTGCATAGCACAATATGAGATTTACAGGGATATTATACACCATCCGCCGCGGTTTGTCTATGAAGGGATGAAGTTTTCGGGAGCGGGGGGGCGGGCGGCGCGGAAAATGAAAGGCCGGCAAGGCCGCCCGAAGCCAGGCTGTTGCCCGGCGGAGCGAAGCGGAGGCGGGCTG
>ENA-ORPF01003017-ORPF01003017.1-human-gut-metagenome-genome-assembly--contig:-NODE-3017-length-10549-cov-6.968458_pt1 | contig 10549 bp, 7 predicted proteins | sample MGYA00242140_ERZ509070 | MGnify/ENA primary metagenome ERZ509070 (study PRJEB26280, sample SAMEA2338713) | human gut metagenome | biome: human gut; feature: human-associated habitat; material: faeces... | reverse complement strand
TTGAAGGACTATTTGATTAATTTTTTAACTAGTCCATTTTTATTGGACACTAATGATCACTAGATATAAATAGTAAAAAGGTGTGTAGCTTATCAAGTTACACACCTTTTCTTTTGTTGTATTTGGGTGATTTTATCGACTGGTTGTCTGAATAGTTTCTGTATCATATTGGGCTTTGTAATAAAGAAATGAAAGATTAGTGACAGACATATACTTATGTGAATCTGTATTTAGTGAATGTCGGTAAAGAATTTCTTTGGAACATAAATTGAATAGCAGCCTGTCAAAATATAAATAATTCAGAAAATAGCTGTCCTTTCACGGAAAATTGCTATATTTGCACCCCGAAGTATAAGTGGGATTCAATGTATAGTTTAGAGAAACAGATAGAAGTTAAAAGAGCTTATCCGGATTCGGGTTGGCTGAACACATATTTTTTTGTATTTTTCTATCTTGCATTGCAGTCCTTTTCATATTTAGGCTGTGATATTTGTGAAAATTTAATAGTGAGAAAATACCTGAAATTGCTTGTTGGCAAGTTCAGGTATTTTTTTGATGTTGTATAAGGACTAACTAACGATTCGGAACAATATGGAACCATTAAAACATGAATGCGGAGTTGCGTTGATTCGCCTGTTAAAACCGCTGGAATATTATCAGGAAAAGTATGGGACCTGGATGTACGGACTGAACAAGCTTTATCTGTTGATGGAAAAACAGCATAACCGCGGTCAGGAAGCGGCTGGTCTGGCTTGTGTCAAGCTACAGGCAAACCCAGGTGAAGAATATATGTTTCGCGAGCGCGGACTAGGCTCGGGAGCGATTACCGAAATATTCAGTACGGTTCACAGTTGTTTCAAGGATTTGACACCCGAACAGATGGCCGATGCAGAATATGCCAAACAGTGTCTGCCTTTTGCCGGTGAGTTGTATATGGGACATTTACGCTATTCAACGACGGGTAAAAGTGGTATTTCATACGTGCATCCGTTTTTGCGGCGCAACAACTGGCGCGCAAAGAATCTGGCACTTTGCGGAAACTTCAACCTGACCAATGTGGATGAAATCTTTGCTGACATTACAGCCGACGGCCAGCATCCCCGCAAATATGCCGATACTTATATTATGCTGGAACAGGTGGGACATCGTCTTGACCGTGAAGTGGAACGGCTTTACCAGCAATGCAAAGAAGAAGGTCTGGAAGGAATGGATATAACACATGCCATTGAAGACCGGATTGATCTGACCAATGTATTGAAAACTTCAAGTCCGAAATGGGATGGGGGATATGTCATCTGCGGTCTGACCGGTAGCGGTGAAAGTTTTGCCGTTCGTGATCCCTGGGGAATTCGTTCGGGATTCTGGTATATGGATGATGAAATCATGGTACTGGCTTCTGAGCGTCCTGTTATACAGACTGCTTTGAACGTACCGGCCGACAGCGTACATGAACTTCTTCCGGGACAGGCTATTCTGGTCAATAAGAAAGGAGAGATGCGTCTGGCACAGATCAATGAGCCGAAACAAAAGAAGGCCTGCTCGTTTGAACGCATCTATTTCAGCCGCGGAAGTGATATGGATATTTACCGCGAGCGCAAGCAGCTGGGTGAAAAACTGGTTGATCCGATTCTGAAAGCCATTGACCACGACGTGGTACATACGGTTTTTTCATTTATTCCCAATACGGCCGAAGTAGCCTTCTATGGTATGCTGGAAGGTTTTGACAATTATTTGAACCAGCTGAAGGTACAACGGATCGAAGCATTGGGACATAAGCCCAGTCACAGCGAACTGGAACAGATTCTTTCCCAGCGTATCCGCAGTGAAAAGGTGGCTATTAAAGATATCAAGTTGCGTACGTTCATTGCCGAAGGTAACACCCGCAATGATCTTGCAGCACACGTATACGACATTACTTACGGAAGTCTTATTCCGTACGAAGATAATCTGGTGATTATTGATGACAGTATCGTGCGTGGTACGACGCTGAAACAGAGTATCATCAGTATTCTGGACCGGTTGCATCCGAAAAAGATCGTCATTGTTTCTTCTTCGCCGCAGGTTCGTTACCCGGATTATTATGGTATTGACATGGCAAGCATGGAGCAGTTCATCGCCTTTAAGGCGGCCATTGCCTTGCTGGAAGAACGGGGCATGCAGCGTGTCATCGAGGATGTTTACCTCAAGTCGAAGGCACAGCTGTCGCTTCCGAAAGAAGAAATGGTGAACTATGTGAAGGAAATCTATGCTCCGTTTACCGATAAAGAGATTTCTGCCAAGATGGTGGAACTGCTGACACCGGCCGGAACTCAGGCTAAAGTAGAAATCGTATACCAGACTCTTGAAGGACTGCATGAAGCTTGTCCGGATCATGAAGGAGACTGGTACTTTAGCGGTGACTATCCGACACCGGGCGGAGTGAAACTGGTGAACCAGGCCTTTATTGATTATGTAGAACAGATCTATCAGTTCTGAGAAAAGTTGAGAAATATTAACAGTAAACAATAGATACAGAATATTTAAGGTAATGAGAAATGTAACATTGATCCTCGACGACGGGAGCCGCTTTCATGGCAAGTCGTTCGGCTATGAGAAACCGGTAGCCGGTGAAGTGGTGTTCAACACAGCGATGACCGGATACCCTGAGAGCCTGACCGACCCTTCGTATGCAGGTCAGCTGATGACGCTGACTTATCCGTTGGTTGGTAACTATGGCGTGCCTCCGTTCACGTTTGAAGCAAACGGACTGCCCACCTTTATGGAGAGCGAAAAAATTCATGCCGAAGCGATTATCGTGAGCGATTACAGCGAGAAGTATTCTCACTGGAATGCAGTGGAAAGCTTGGGCGACTGGCTGAAGCGTGAACAGATTCCGGGTATTACAGGTATTGACACACGCGAACTGACCAAGGTTTTGCGTGAGCATGGTGTGATGATGGGAAAGATCGTTTTCGATGATGAACCGGACAACATTCCCGAAGCTGCCTATGCCGGTGTGAATTATGTTGATAAGGTTTCCTGCAAGGAGATCATCCGTTACAATGAAGGCGAAGGCAAGAAGAAAGTGGTACTGGTTGACTGCGGTGTGAAGTCAAACATCATCCGTTGTCTGCTCAAGCGTGATGTGGAAATCATCCGTGTACCTTGGGATTACGATTTCAACTCTCTGCAGTTCGACGGCCTGTTTATTTCCAATGGTCCGGGCGACCCTGATACATGTGATGCTGCCGTGCAGAACATTCGCAAGGCCATGCAGAACGAGAAACTGCCTATCTTCGGTATCTGTATGGGTAACCAGCTGTTGTCAAAGGCAGGTGGAGCCAAGATCTACAAGCTGAAATACGGTCACCGCAGCCACAATCAGCCGGTGCGTATGGTAGGAACTGAAAAATGTTTCATTACCTCACAGAACCACGGTTATGCAGTGGACAACAACACCCTGGGAGCAGACTGGGAACCTCTTTTCATCAATATGAACGATGGTTCCAATGAAGGAATCCGTCACAAGAAAAACCCCTGGTTCTCGGCACAGTTCCATCCTGAAGCTGCCAGTGGCCCGACAGATACGGAATTCCTGTTCGACGAGTTTGTAAAGTTGCTGTAATCTATTAAAATCAAAAGAAAACAATGAAAGAAGATATAAAGAAAGTATTATTGTTAGGTTCCGGAGCCTTGAAGATCGGTGAAGCAGGCGAATTCGACTATTCCGGCTCACAAGCTCTGAAGGCGTTGAAGGAAGAAGGCATCGAAACCATTCTGATCAACCCGAACATCGCTACCGTACAGACATCGGAAGGTGTGGCAGACAAGATTTACTTCCTGCCTGTGACTCCTTACTTTGTAGAGAAGGTGATTGCCAAAGAACGTCCCGACGGCGTGTTGCTGTCATTCGGTGGTCAGACTGCCTTGAACTGCGGTGTGGCTCTGTATAAGGCCGGTGTGTTTGAAAAATACAATGCACGCGTGCTCGGTACTCCCGTACAGGCTATCATGGATACGGAAGATCGTGAGCTGTTCGTACAGAAGCTGGATGAAATCAATGTAAAGACCATCAAGAGTGAAGCGGTTGAAAACATTGAAGATGCCCGCCGTGCTGCCAAGGAACTGGGTTATCCGGTGATCATCCGTGCTGCATACGCACTGGGAGGTCTGGGCTCAGGTTTCTGCGACAATGAAGAAGAACTGAACGTACTGGCTGAAAAAGCTTTCTCTTTCTCTCCGCAGGTGCTGGTTGAAAAGAGCCTGAAAGGCTGGAAAGAAGTGGAATACGAAGTGGTACGCGACCGTTTCGACAACTGTATCACCGTATGTAACATGGAAAACTTCGACCCTCTGGGTATCCATACCGGTGAGTCTATCGTTATCGCTCCTTCACAGACTCTGACCAACAGCGAATATCACAAACTGCGTGAACTGGCTATCCGCATCATCCGTCACATCGGAATCGTGGGTGAATGTAACGTTCAGTATGCGTTTGATCCCGAATCAGAAGACTACCGGGTAATCGAAGTAAATGCCCGTCTGAGCCGTTCATCTGCACTGGCTTCCAAGGCAACCGGTTATCCTTTGGCATTCGTTGCTGCTAAGTTAGGTCTGGGTTATGGACTGTTCGACCTGAAGAACTCGGTAACAAAGACTACTTCTGCTTTCTTTGAACCGGCACTGGACTACTGCGTATGTAAGATCCCCCGCTGGGACTTGGGCAAGTTCCATGGTGTAGACCGTGAGCTGGGTTCCAGCATGAAGTCTGTCGGTGAAGTCATGGCCATCGGACGTACTTTCGAAGAAGCTATTCAGAAAGGTCTGCGTATGATCGGTCAGGGCATGCACGGTTTCGTAGAAAACAAGGAACTGGTGATCGAAGACATCGACAAGGCCTTGCGCGAACCGACCGACAAGCGTATCTTCGTTATCTCGAAGGCAATGCGTGCCGGTTACACTGTTGACCAGATCCACGACCTCACCAAGATTGACAAATGGTTCCTTGACAAGCTGATGAACATCATGCAGACATCCAAGGAACTCCATGAATGGGGCAACAATCATAAGCTGCTTTCACAGCTTCCGAACGAATTGCTTTATAAAGCCAAGCGTCAGGGATTCTCTGACTTCCAGGTGGCACGTGCCATCGGATACGAAGACGAAATGGAAGATGCCATCGTCGACATCCGCAACCATCGTAAGAAAGTAGGTATCGTTCCGGTTGTAAAACAGATCGATACGCTGGCAGCTGAATATCCTGCACAGACCAACTACCTGTATCTGACTTATAGCGGTGTTGCCAATGATGTACATTATCTGGGCGACCATAAGAGTATCGTGGTACTCGGTTCGGGAGCTTACCGTATCGGTTCTTCCGTAGAGTTCGACTGGTGCGGCGTTCAGGCACTGAACACCATCCGCAAGGAAGGCTACCGTTCCGTTATGATTAACTACAACCCCGAAACCGTTTCTACCGACTACGATATGTGCGATCGTCTGTACTTCGACGAGCTGACCTTCGAACGTGTCATGGATATTCTTGATCTGGAGAACCCGCACGGCGTGATCGTTTCTACCGGCGGACAGATTCCGAACAACCTGGCACTGCGTCTGGATGCACAGAAAGTAAATATTCTGGGAACATCGGCCAAGAGTATTGACAATGCTGAAGACCGCGACAAGTTCTCAGCCATGCTTGATCGCATCGGCGTTGACCAGCCGGAATGGAGCGCACTGACTTCAATGGAAGACATCAATGCATTTATCCAGAAAGTAGGATTCCCGGTACTGGTTCGTCCGTCATACGTGCTGTCTGGAGCTGCCATGAACGTATGTTCCAACCAGGAAGAGCTGGAACGCTTCCTGCAGCTGGCTGCCAATGTATCGAAGAAACATCCGGTTGTAGTCAGCCAGTTCATCGAACATGCCAAGGAAGTGGAAATGGATGCCGTTGCACAGAACGGTGAAATCGTTGCATACGCCATTAGTGAACACATCGAATTTGCCGGCGTTCACTCGGGAGATGCTACCATCCAGTTCCCGCCGCAGAAGCTGTATGTTGAGACCGTTCGCCGCATCAAGCGCATCAGCCGCCAGATTGCGAAGGAACTGAACATTTCCGGTCCGTTCAACATCCAGTTCCTGGCCCGCGAAAACGACATCAAGGTTATCGAATGTAACCTGCGTGCCAGCCGTTCATTCCCGTTTGTCAGCAAGGTTCTGAAGATCAATTTCATCGAACTGGCTACAAAAGTTATGTTGGGACTGCCGGTTGAAAAGCCTGAAAAGAACTTGTTTGAACTCGACTATGTAGGTATCAAAGCCAGTCAGTTCTCGTTCAACCGTCTGCAGAAGGCCGACCCTGTACTGGGTGTCGACATGGCTTCTACCGGTGAGGTGGGCTGTATCGGTGAAGACACTTCATGTGCCGTACTGAAAGCCATGCTGTCTGTCGGTTACCGCATTCCGGAAAAGAACATTCTGATGTCTACCGGAACACCGAAGCAGAAGGTAGAAATGCTGAAGGCTGCTCAGGAACTGAAGAAGAAAGGCTACAATATCTTTGCAACAGGTGGTTCTTCGAAGTTCCTTACAGAAAATGGAATTGAAAACACCCGTGTATACTGGCCGAGCGAGGAAGGACATCCTCAGGCATTGGAAATGCTTCATAAGAAGGAAATCGACATGGTAGTGAATATTCCGCGTGACCTGTCGGCAGGTGAGCTGGATAACGGTTACAAGATCCGCCGTGCAGCTGTCGATCTGAATATTCCTCTGGTTACGAATGCACGTCTGGCCAGTGCCTTCATTCATGCATTCTGTACGATGACTATCGATGATATCGCTATCAAGAGCTGGGATGAATATAAATAATCCGGCTTTTCTATAAAAAATAATCGCCCGTTAAACTTATTAAGTTATGCGGGCGATTATTTTTTATGGAAAAAAGTCTTTATTCTATTGTATAATCATTCATGACAAATACATTGGGTATGATTGTGTTACTTTCAATAACGGCATTTTGTCCTTTTATTGCTAAAAAAGCAAATCCAACAAAAGGTAAGAATGTCAGTCCTAATCCAACTCCTAATCCGATAGCTAATCCTTTTCTATTTTCACCTTCATCACTAATATTACCTTCTAATGTAATATTTTGTCCGTCAGTGGCTTGAGTTGAAATGCACTTTACGCTAACATATCCGGCTTTTCCACAGCCTCGTGCAGATTTTTTATTAAGCTGTAATTGGACAGGAGTTCCGCGCTTTATGACAATTTTTCCATTTTTTCCTTTTACGTCATTTTCTACGATAGCAGAGGCTGTACTACTTTTTTTACTTGTAATTTGTGAAGTAATTCTGACAGAAAGTGACGTTCCTCTTTCTAGTGGTGTTGACGCTAAGAGACTTAGGTTAACCATTGATACAGCCATAATCAGGGCAAAAATTCTTTTGAACATAATAGATTAATTTATGTGTCTTAGTTCCCTATAAGACATAACAACAAAAAAGAAGCGTGGGAACTATTGAATATTACTGCATTGGAGGCTCTGGACTGCCTATTTTCAAGTAACAAACAATAGCCCACGCCTAATGATATATAAATACGCCTTTTTAGAAAGGTGTATATACAACATTGACGTGAGCGCTCTTGCTTATTATCCTTGAAAATTAGAATTGTCCAGATTCCAACGCAGGATAATATCTCAAAACGCTCTTATAAAAAATAAACTTGTTTTACTACAAGTATGGCAAAGGTACAACACTTTATTGGATTTTCAAAAGAAATACAAAAAATGTTTGTTGTTGAATTTGATAGCGTTTGTTTGATTCATAACTATTTTCTATTTTTATGGAGAGGTTCAGAGGTGGTATCTGTTTTTACTTCAAGAAAATATTATAATAAATAATAAGAAGCGTCATGTCTCGTTTTTGTTTTTTGGGGGTAAAATTTTTAACTGTGTAGAGGAATGATATTATGGTTCCCATTTGTTTTCTAGAACTTTTAAGATCTGGAGTGACACGCTGTTCCACGCTCGAACCGACAATATCTATATATCAATCTAATATTCAATACAAGTATCGGGTTCTATTTTTTATTCGATATCGTAAAGTTTCCGTTCTTGTTATTTCCTCAGAAGGCAAAATTTTGCAAATGCCTATATTTTTTCGTTGGCAGGTAGAACAATAATGGAGTTATCACCGATAGGAAAGGTAACAAATCATACAAAGGAACCACATTCTTATTGCTATTGTATAAATGTATTTTTCAAGCCTACTGAACGAATTATTTGACAATTTATCATTTAATTGATAGAATTCTTTTTATTTTTCACACTTGAAAAATCATCAAAATTTCAAAGACAATGTGAATGGTGATTTACAAGTGCAGTAATACTTTCCGTTCCTACTTGTAGGCATTACCAATTCTATTGTTGGGGGGAGGGTAGAAGAAGCAATTGCACTTGCGCTTCGGATGAATACTTGTGAGGCAGATAGGATAAGCAAAAGACATTGGGAAACTTGTAACAGCAAAAAGAGAATGGCTTATAATTTGATTCTTATGCAGGATAATATGGGTGAAAATTGTGAATAAAAAATCTCTAAAAAATAATAAGACACGCAGTTGTTTTATTACTTGAAATTTTATATATGGCGAAAATATGATTACATTTGCAAGAAGATTTAATTTGGGTATATTATATATGGCAATAATAAGTGCAAATGAAGAGTTGATTAGACTGAGGGATTTTTCTTCGGCCTTCTCTCGTAGTGCATTTATAGATGTCTTAAATTTCAATGACTATTCGCATTTTAATTGGTTGGCCTCCAAATATGACATATTAAGATGTGAGACCTATTCAGATCTGCTGAAAAAATCGTATTCTGTAATTTCTAAATATTACAGATGTGAGTATGTATATAAAAATGAGTTGATAAAACTGCTTCTTAAAAAATACGGAACAAGAAATTCTGTATACTTCAATGAATTTAGAGTTGGGAATTCTATTGCCGATATGGTGATGTTCAATGGTGAGAGCAAAGCTTTTGAAATCAAAACAGAATATGATACTCCTCGTAGGTTAGATAAACAAATGTATGATTATAAGCGTTTTTTTGATAAATGTTATATAATTGTTCCCGAAGATAAAGTAGAAGAGTATCGCAATATCGTTGAGCCTACAACAGGCATCATAGCAATGAACCGAAATAATGGACGTATTATTTTAAAAGAATTTAGAGATGCGGAACAGAATGAATGTTTTGAATATGAAGCACTAATGTCATGCCTTAGAACTGAAGAATATAAAAATATTGTATTGTCGTTGGGTGAATCTTTAGAAGGAGTGGCTGGATATGATATGTACAAATATTGTTATCAAGTTATCTCAAAAGCAAATCCCAATAAGTTGAGAGAATTTTTTTTGTGTGAAATTAAGAAACGCAAAAATAATACAGCACTATTACGAAAATACCCCATGTCAATTAGACAAATGATGTTAAGTCTAAATTTGCCAGAAGATAAGGCAAATAAATTATTGGAACAGTTGAATATTAACATAAATCAAGCATAGATTATGTATTATCCATATCTTCGTGCAAAACAATATGAGCTGAAGGCTTTAAGAGAATTTTCGGTAGAACATAAAGGGCAAAACTCTATTGTACCAATTTTAGAGCCAGTGAAAAAGCAATCTAATGCGCTAAATCTTGCAATAGATGAGATGTTGACCTGTGGTTTAAAATTTGCCATTATCTTAAATCCTAAAGATGGTGACTTCAAACACCCTACAGTACAATTTGGTACATGGTTCCAAAATGAGAAGTTAATGGAAAATAAGGACAGTTGGATTCCTGCTTTTCTTTATTCCAAGCTTAATGCTCATGAGATATCATCAATAATTGATGAATATACACTTGGTAACGCTATGATTATATTCCGCACTTGCATGGATATGGATGATGAAAATGCTTGGAAAATAATCAACAATGAATCTATTGCTTATGTTGTCAATTCGTTTGGCTCTACCATATCTAGGAGATTAAGAAGTAGGTTAAAAGAAACGGGAAAACAGATTATTAGATTAGATGATTGTTTCAAATCAAGGGTTCGTAATGCCGACTACGCTCTTGAGGTAGATGAGCTGTTTTCAGAAGAACCGTTTTTCTATGCTGAGGAAGGTAATTTAGATGGATATTCAGATTATACGACTTTACCATCTGAGTACATAGAAGGTGGTATGTTACCATATGCTTTGGCTATCCATCTTTCGTATAGAAAGAATGAGGAGCAGCTCTATGTTCATCATTTCGTTTCAGATAGCAATGAGACCAATAATGATATCCGTGGAAAATTTAGAGAGGCTGCAAGAAAAGTTGCTCCATTTTATGAAGATAAGAATAAAACAGGAGCTGTAAAAGAAATAATTGAAAAAGCTAATGCATCAGATGGTTATCCTGGTCTAGGATATTTGAAGAAGTTGTCTATTAAAAATCATTTAGAGCTAATTCTTTCATTAGACATTATATAGATTAATTTGTTATATGACTCATTTTGTGGCTGATTCTGA
>ENA-ORPF01003016-ORPF01003016.1-human-gut-metagenome-genome-assembly--contig:-NODE-3016-length-10550-cov-2.360267_pt1 | contig 10550 bp, 7 predicted proteins | sample MGYA00242140_ERZ509070 | MGnify/ENA primary metagenome ERZ509070 (study PRJEB26280, sample SAMEA2338713) | human gut metagenome | biome: human gut; feature: human-associated habitat; material: faeces... | reverse complement strand
GCGGGTGTGGGGTGGTAGTCAAAGTCCATCTTATAACTCCAGTCCTGAATACCGGAGCGGTAGTCAGCAGAATATTTATTGGTGGTAGCCTGGTGTGTGGTAATATCTGTATGCTGGCTGTAGGTATATGTGTCGGCATAAAACCTATATTTATTGAAAGCAACTGTCGTATTGCTGAATAACTTATTATTGAATATAAAATTCCAGCGTGCAGAGATAATAGTATTCCCCCAGTCCATTTTGCTCTTATTCTCATAGCCTGAATATTCGGTGATTTTGTTTCCAAAGTGGTCTTTCCCGTTATAGGCGCTGAGGAAGAGGCGGCTTCGGTCGGAGAATTTGTGATTGATTTTTGCGTTTATGTCATAGAAGTAGTAGCTGCTTTTGTCATTTTTGGGCATAAAGGGCTTAGCCAGTAAATCTAAGTAGGAGCGCCGCGCGGAGAGATTGAATGACGTTTTTCCTTTGATAATGGGGCCTTCCAAATTGATTTTGCTGGTCAACAACCCGATACTCAACATACCGTGAAATTTCTGCATATCGCCATCATTAGTGCGAACGTCAATTACTGACGAAAGACGTCCGCTGAAACGGGCGGGGAAGGAACTTTTGAAGAAAGTTACTTTTTTCACTGCTTCGGGAGTAAACACGGAGAAGAAACCGAATAAGTGATCTACATTGTATACTGGAACACCGTCAAGCAAAATAAGGTTTTGGTCGGGACTACCGCCACGTACGTATAATCCGGCGGACCCGTCTACTCCGGCTTGCACGCCGGGCATCAATTGGATGGTCTTCATCACATCCGCTTCTCCTAAAGCACCGGGTGTATTCTTTATTTGTGCCATCGGGATTTCTATGGCTCCCATTTGTGTGGCAAGGTTTCCGGCTTCCGATTTATTCGATACGATGACCACCTCTTGCAGTTGGTTGTTGTCTTTCATGCTGATATTCAGTACTGTATCCCTTTGAAGGGTGAATGAGTATGTGTCTGCCCCATAACCTAAATAGGAGAAGCGCAGTGTAGCTTCTCCTTCGGGTAATGTGATACTGTAAAAACCGTAAGGATTGGTAGTAGTTCCTTGTCCCTGATGACTCTCGACAATATTGACTCCAATCAACGTCTCGGACGACGTCCCGTCGGTAACATATCCGCTGATAGTAAACTTGCGGCTTACCGGCTTTTGCACCCTTTTCTTTTGCAAGAGAATGTATCTCTCAGAGAACTTGTAACTGATCGGCTCATTCTTGAATACGAGATCCAGTATCTCATGCAAAGGCATATCTTTCACTTTCAGATTGATTTTATGACTGATGCTGATTTCTTCACTGTAGATAAAAGAATATCCTGTAGAGTTTTCGATTAACTTGACGAACTCCTTCAATGTAGCATTTCGCAATGTGATTGTGAGTCGGGCATTTGCATTCTGTGCGTATGCCTGTGCGGTGATAAGGATCACCATACCTATCAGAACGAGCGTTCTGACAGGTAGGTGTCCTTGGTGAATAGTTCTCATTTAGTCTAGTTTTTAGTAATAGTAATCTGTTGAGTGTTTCGTGAATAGTTGAAATAACCGGCATTATGTAGTACAGATAAAATCGCATCCAAGTCTTCTCCATTACGGAATCGCGCTGTGATCCGATAATTTTGCAAGGTTGAGTCGGCAATGTGAATCGTTGTTCCGAATGAGTTGGAAAGTTCGCGGGCAATCTCCTGCAACGGCAGATCATCGAATATGAACTCCCCGTGACGCCATGAAATTTCATCTCCGGCATTCTCCAGTACCTTGCGGGTAAGCTTTTGTTCCACCTTATTATATATAGCCACCTCATTCGGTTTCAGCACCATGCGTACTGAGTTGTTTTTATTGCTGACTGCAACCGACCCTGTTAATAAAGTCGTCTTTACATCCGGATTGTCGGGATAGGCGTCCACATTGAAGTGAGTGCCCAATACTTGAACGTCAATTGTTTCTGTCTGCACTATAAACGGATGCTTTGAGTCTTTACTTACTTCAAAATAGGCTTCTCCGCTCAACTCCACTTCCCGGTCATCCGATTTGAACCGTTCCGGATAGGAAAGGGAAGAATAATGGTTTAGCGTGACGGAAGTGCCGTCGGGCAGACGGACGGTACGTGTTTCTGCCAAAGTGCTAACAGTCTGTATGGTTGCCGGCTGCATGTACAGATAAGCTGTCCATACCGATAGACACAGTAAAACTACTGCTGCCGCTGCCGCAAATGTGCGTGTCAGATACAACCGGTGGTTGCGGAAATTCAGCTTTTTCTCCAGCTGCGGATAGCTGGATGCTGCTGAAAAACGTCCTCTCGGTGAGCGGGTGGAAGCGATGAGCTTGTTCAGTATGTCTTCTAATTCTCTATCGGTATATTTCATATCTTTTTCTATTTAGCTTTCTTTCTAATTCCGTTTCAGCAGAATCGTCAGTTTGCTTACACTGCCTTCTTTCCACTGAGGAGTACAGGATAAGGTAATGTTCTGCTGTTTTAGTACCATCTTTTTGGGATATAACTTAATGGTGGTCGTTGCCGATTTCTGTCCCGCCTTGATGGTGACTTTGGCTTCTGTCAGTTTCATAATCGGTGCCTGTCCCGCCGGCAAAGCAGGAGTGGCAAGTAGCACTGTCCTGTCTTCTTTGGATTTGTCGGTGGCAATAATTTTAATCTGCAACTCACTTTCGGATTGATTCTTGTCACATTCTACTGTTCGGGTAGATTTTTCAAATCCTACGTAATCCTTTGGATAATTGTCATTGTCATTGTTGCAGGAAAATAGGCTCAGGCATGTTGTTAAAAGGATAAAGAGTCCAACGTTTGCGTCATTAAACTTTTTCATCATTCAATCTTTTTTAGTGATTAATCGGTTTATTTGCTGATAAAGACCGGAGATTGACAGAAACTCCCTACGTCTTTTGTGCAAATAAAAGTTAATATAAAAAAGAAGTGCTGAACTCTTCGGGTGATCTTCGGTTATTCGCTGGACGAAATCATCTCTTTCAGTCGGGTGACAGCTTTCTGTAGCTGGGCATCAACTGTCTTTATGCTGATATCCAATTCTTCTGCTACTTGGGCATAACTTTGTTTTTCTTCACGGATGCGGATGAATATTTCCCGGCAACGTTCCGGAAGCCGGTCGAGTGCTTTCACATAGATTGCAAACAGTTCTTCACTGATTAATGACTCTTCCGGAGAATAACTTTGTTCCTGTGGCTCCGGCAAGGAATCGGAATGGATGGTGGCGTACTTCGACTCTTTTTCCAGATAATTGAGAGAAGCGTTCTTGACCAGAATAAAGCAATAGTCCTCGATGTTTTTCACATCAAGAAGGGTGTCGCGCTGCTTCCAAAGTTTGAGGAAGATGTCGAGTACGATTTCCTGCGACCATTCTTCCTGTTTCACATAATAGTAGGCTATGCGGAAGAGTCGGTCGTAAGTCATGTTATAGAAGTCGCGGAAGGCTGTTTGTGAGTCCAGTTCCTTCATTTGCCGTAATAACTTCCTTACTTCTGATTCGGTCATCGGCTGATCGTTTAGTTTTTTAATTAACCCAAAGCAAGTCGCTTATAATGCTGTCGGAAATGAAAATTCCTTCCTGTGTCAGGCGTAAAGCCCCCTCGTGCATTTCCAGTTTCCCATTTTCAAGATAGGGATGTGGAGACTAATACCTGTCATGGCTATGTCGTTTGGATTTTGTGGGGTAAAAGTAAGATTATTATCGGGTAATATATTAAAGATTTGTAATTTCTTAACAGAAAACTGTATGCGTCCACGGGTAAACGTTATTAGAGCCTGTTTAAAAATGGTTGAAATAAAAAAAATAAGAAGGTTTCCCTACCTGCCAAGGTATTCCTTTACATAGAAGTTATAAATGAAAAAACATCTGCCATCTGCAACAAAAGCGAAATAATGGTTTGATTGATAGTTTATTACGGCGTTGCAGATACCTGTTGCAGATAGGTTGCAGATACTCGTATCTGCAACACCGGAGGATGAGTCATCTCTTATAATCGGGAAGATGGTTTCCTCCGCAGAAACTAGAGTATCCGCCTTGGAAACTACAGTTCCCAAGGTTAGATACTGTAGTTCCCAAGGCTGGATACTGCAGTGTCTGAGGCTGGATACTGTAATTCCCAAGGCAGGACACTGCAGTATCCAAGGCGGGACATTACACGATACGAACAGCAAACGACTCCCGACAAAGGAGGAATGTGAAGTTATTCCCAGTTATATTCCTCCACGTAGCCATCAAAATAATCCTTTCGGATAACTCCCAGCTCCTTTGCAACAGCTATCACCTGTTGCTGATCGGCAGGAGAAAGATTTATCCCTCCTTTACGTTTCAAATAGTAGTTCTTTCTGCCCATATATCCTATCATGCGATAGCGGAAAGTATCCGCCACACGGACAGTGAGTGCATTAATCGTGCACATAAAGCCACGGGCATAACGCACTTTCTCGTCCGAACGGTAATAATCACACGCGCCGTCCTGCGCTTTCAGTCGGTTAGGATTCATAATCGGCAGAAAAACCCTCTTTGCCGGAGCATGTTCCAGTGCTATCCGGCGCAGACAGGTGGCAGCACGCGGACATCCTTCGGCGGCACACAGGCCGAACGTATAGGGAACTAAGGAAAAATCGAATGATTCGTTCATTTTTATTCAATGATTTTAATGTTTAAAATTCCACAAATGTACGGATAAAAAGGATAAACAGATAATAAATACCCATTTATTTGCAGGGGCGGACAATTATAGCTAACTTAGCAGAATATTATCAACAAAACAAGATATGAAAGTTACTCAGTTAAGAGACAAGGATAAAACGACCGCACTGACAACGATGGATATGGAAACGTGGATAGAAAAAACACGAACAGAAATCAAGACACAGCCAGTATCCGTATTTAGAGAAGCACTACGATATTCCCTGCCCGATTCACGCTGCTACGAAGCAGACAAGTTGCCGAAGATTCTTCCTGCCGCAGAGTTCCACAGGACAGAAAGTGGAAAGCAATTAAAATATTATAACGGAATTGTTGAGCTGACAGTAGGTCCACTGTCGGGAAGACCGGAGATCATACTGGTAAAACAACTGGCTTGGGAACAGCCGCAGACCCATTGTGTATTTACCGGTTCTAGCGGACGGACTGTAAAGATATGGGTGAAGTTCACCCGCCCGGACGCTTCGCTGCCTCAAAAAAGAGAGGAAGCCGAACTGTTTCATGCACATGCATACCGGCTGGCGGTGAAATGTTCCCAGCCGCAGATACCGTTTAATATCCTGCCGAAGGAACCGACACTGGAACAATTCTCACGCCTGTCACACGACCCGGAACTCAGGTACAGGCCGGATTCCGTTCCGTTTTATCTGTCACAGTCGACGGAGATGCCCACAGAACTCTCCTATCGGGAGGCAGTACGCTCGGAAAAGTCGCCACTGACACGGGCCGTGCCGGGATATGATACGGAACATGCCATATTCATGCTTTTCGAAGCTGCTCTAAGAAAGACGCATGAAGAAATCTATCAGGCACAAGACGGCGGCGCATACCCGAGAGGAGAAGATTTTCAGGCAGTAGTGACGCAGTTGGCCGTCAACTGTTTCCATTCCGGCATTCCTGAAGAGGAGACGGTGAAACGGACTATTTTCCACTATTATCTGCGGAGGCAGGAGACGCTCGTCCGCCAGTTGGTCAAAAATGTATATAACGAGCAGGAGGGCTTCGGCAAGAAAAACAGTTTGGGGAAAGAGCAGTTTCTGGCTCTCCAAACAGAAGAATTCATGAAGCGGCGTTATGAATTCCGCTACAACACGCAGGTGGGAGAAGTGGAATACCGGGAGCGGAACTCATTCCGTTTTTACTTCAACCCTATCGACAAACGGGTATTGAACAGTATCGCGCTGGATGCGCAGGGCGAAGGTATTCCGCTATGGGACAGGGATATCAGCCGATATATTTACTCAAACCGCATACCGGTGTTCAATCCGCTGGAAGATTTTCTTTACCACCTCCCCGTCTGGGATGGCAAAGACCGCATCCGGGGACTGGCAAGAACCGTGCCCTGCAACAATCCGCATTGGGTGGAACTGTTTCATCGCTGGTTTCTCAATATGGTAGTCCACTGGCGTGGAACGGATACCAAATATGCCAATAATGTCTCTCCGCTGCTGGTTGGCGAACAAGGTTGCCGCAAATCGACTTTCTGTCGCAGCATCATCCCGCCTGCCATACGTGCCTATTATACGGACAGCATTGATTTTTCAAGAAAGAAGGATGCCGAGCTTTACCTCAATCGCTTCGCGCTTATCAACATCGATGAGTTCGACCAGATCAGTGCCGCCCAACAGGGTTTCCTCAAACATATTCTCCAAAAACCGATTGTCAACATCCGACGACCACGCGGTACAGCTACTCAAGAGATGCGTCGGTACGCTTCTTTCATCGGAACCAGTAATCATAAAGATTTGCTGACCGATACTTCCGGCAGCCGACGCTATATTGTCATCAATGTGACAGGACCGATTGATTGCTCTCCTATTGATTATGAACAACTTTATACACAAGCCATACATGATTTGTACAAAGGAGAACGATACTGGTTCGATACGGAAGACGAAAAAATCATCACTGAAAACAATCAGGAATTTCAAGTCATGCCAGTTGCAGAGCAATTATTCCATGAATATTTCCGGGCTGCAAAAGAGGAAGAAGAGGAATATGAGCAACTTCTTGCCATCGAAATACTGGAGCAAGTACAGCATGACAGCAAGATTCGTGTATCTGTCTGTAGTATCGTTGAGTTCGGAAGAATTCTGCAAAAGAACAAAGTGCCTTGTGTGCATACCAAACGTGGTAATTTCTATAAAGTTGTTCGGATAAAGCCGGGAAGAAGATAAATGAATACGGGGGAGGCTGGCTAAAAGGGCGGTAGCACCTCAAGTCTCCTCCTTCGGGAAGAGGAGATTGGAGATAGAATCGACCTTTTAGTCAGCCACATTCGCTTCATTAGTTTCCTTCACTTTCTTCCCGCCAATAATATTCAGAATAATGTTCATAGCCCCCTTTCCCACGAAAGAAGTACCTACCACGACAACTTTGGGCAAAGACTTCAACGCCTCTTTCACGGCTACACGCTTTGCTTTTCTTTTGGCTTTGATTCCATTTAATGAATTCATTCCATCAATCAGATAGTTACGCGTCACATAACCGATACGCAAAGTCATCAACGAATTCACGATTCCATCGCATATCGAGCCGATGACTACACCCGGTATTTTCACATTAGACAGAATGCTCAAAAAGCCGGTATCTCCCGAAACGGTATCACCAATGTCATCCAAATCAACATCGGCAGCGTCAACAGAAGCATCGGAAATATCGATATCGGACGCTGCATCCGAAGATTGATCCGCTAATGAGCCGAAGGGAGCAACCGAGCCCATATCTTTAAATACTTCGGATACAACAAATGTCATTAATGAAGTAACCAGAATATTGACATACTGCCGGAACAACTGTTGCCTCGTAGGCCGGAAACCGGAAGCTACAATCACATCCTCTATCATTTTATAATTCATATAAAGCACGGATACCGTGTCCAGCTTTCCATTCTGCGAAATAGCCGTAATCATAAAGACAGATTTTGCCCATTCTATAATACGACGATTGATACCGATGATACGAACCGAATACATATCCTCTATACGCGGACCTGAAGTTTCTTTCAGTTCTCCCCCTTCAATGCGCAATTTCAACTCTTTGCTTATGATTTGCACCAGTTCTTCCTTACTCATTGCATAGCGTTCCAAATCTTCACGCAATCTCTGCTGATGCAGTTTTCTCAACTCGGGACAGGACTTATCTTTAGGTATATAATTGCAGTTATCCGCCAGTTTATGTCCAAACGCAACAAGTTGTGCAGCATTCCACTCCCCATCAATAGACAAAGCCGGAAGCTGCGGAGCACGATGTACCCGAACGACCGGACGTATAACGACGGCATAAAATACAACCAGAAGCAAGGTGTAAAAAGCATACTCCGCCCACGCGACCTGCGATAAGGAAGCTATTTTCTCACCAATAATAATGATGTTACCCAACAATAAAATCACAAAAGAGCCCAAAAACAGGAGTGTGATAATTAATAAATTTCGTTTCATTGGCTTATTCTTATCTTATTGAATCCTTAAAACTCTGAACTTGTGCATTTATTGACCGAAGCAACGCATCCTTCCTGTCAAATTCTTCTTTATCGGGCACCAGTGCACTCAGATACGTTGTTTTTTGCTGCTCCAAAAAATCAATGATACTTTGTTTGCGTACAGGTACATACTGGTCGTAAAGGTCATTAGCCGCCTTATATATACTCTTCCCGACAGTCAGCTGAAGATATCCTTTGATCGTTTTTCCGGTATGCGTATGATCTATTCCAGTGATACATTCCATCGCTTTCCTCAGAAAACTCTGAATTTCCATTGTCGAATAAGTCCCGAACGGATTGGGTATTCCGATATGCGGAACAGTCGGATTACTAATATTCTTCACATCAAAAGCTCCCTGCAAATCAAAATCGACCACCGGAAAATCCGTCACTTGCGGCACTGAGTCAAAAGGTGCACAACCTTTCTGCTTCAGAAAAGTATTCATCTTCTCTATAAAAGCCGCATCATCTTTCAAGTTAGAGAGTTTCCGCAAATACTGCCGGGCCAGACTATGTTCATGGGAATCAAGGAATTTACTTTTTATCGCCGCTGACGAATCAGTCATAAACTTTGTAACAAGGCTGCGTGTCGCATCTTTCCCCTTCGCTCCACCGGCAAATGCGGAATTGCATCCGGAATCATAATACTCCCTAACGATTTCAGTAAACTCTTTCAAATCATCATCCATATAGACTTGCACCATTTTTCTAAAATCGCTCCCATCGTAACTAAGTTCACTCGCCTGACGGAGTAACTCGTCAAACGAAGTTCCCGCAGCCTGATATTCTATATCGATTGCTTCCTGTTGACCAATTGATTCTCCAACTAAATTATCCAGTTTTTCCAACTGATTCAGCGTTCTTCCGATTACGCTTCTCAGACGTATATCAGTACTATTGGAGATCACCTTGCCATACAAATCCTTCTCAAATCTCTGAAATTTCGCAGCTTCTTCCTGAAGATCCTCCATTCCCTCATAGCTGGCAGCATCCGCCACTTTTCCCAAGTTCAAACTATATATATTCTCCTTCAACTGGAAGTTACGTCTGCCCATTTCATTCTCGGCAAATTCTACCTGTGCCTTAATTACAGCCTGCTTCTCCTCTTCCGAATGCCAGTAAGCCGCTTCAAACACATTATGTAGAAGACAAACCGGAACTTTCGGATTATTCTCCTGCAGCAACTTCAGAAAACGATTGGAAACCTTCGATATAGCAGAATTTGAACTTTGCACAAATATCACGAAATCTGCCCTTTGAGAGATCGTTTCATAAATAGGATTATCCAAATTCGCATACCCGCCATCCAGCCCGGGCATATCCACCAGAAATATATTATCTTTCAAAAGCTCCCCACCGGAAGTTGTTATGGATGTCACCAGCGTATGATCTGTATTTATCACGCTTTCTTCCAAAGCTAACGAAACACACTCCTCCAGATTAGCATCATTCAATTCTTTCTTTTCAATGCTTATCTCGGAAATGTTTTCCAGTTTTTCAAATCCGCGCAGGCTATCAATGACCGAATCAAACTGTTCTACCTTTCTGGCTTTATCAGCAACAGAAAAAATACGGGTAATGGATTCCTCCTGTCCTTTTGAAATTATAGACGGACGCACCGTACACTCTAAAAAATGAGTGGGGCTGACATGAGCATGTGCTATGAGATTTACTAAAGTAGATTTTCCCGATTTCACGGGTCCAACCACTAATATAAGAAAAGATCCTCCGTCAAACTCGGAAACACGATTGTTTAGTTTCTGAGTTGATTTACAAACAGCCTCCAAATCTTTTATTTCCCTTACTGACTCCAGAGTTGACATCAATTCCTTAGATCTGTTCTTCAGTATATTCAAGAATATCTTAAGCTCCGACGAGGACATTGTTTCCACTCTTTCTTCTATAAATTTGTATTTACCCATAAACGAGATTTAAATAATGGTACAACCGACTATTCACATGTCATTATAATAATGATGATAAAGTTAGTAGTTTGTCGGGAAATAAAAAATGTATAGAGCACAAAGATTGCATAATAATTGAAAGTTCGTCAAAGTTTTATGAATTCAAGTTCAATTTATCAACAAAAAGTTTCTTCATATCCGCAAAAAACAAGATGTTAAAAACCGAAAAAGCATGCAGTCTTTTCGTTTTCTATTCATCATATTAAAATAATACACGCACATGGATATAAAAGAACTTGTAGATTTATGTAAAAAAGGGAATGAGCAGGCATTAAGTCTACTTTATAAAACCTATTCGAAAAAGATGATGGGAATATGCCTTCATTATATACCTGATAAACAAATCGCACAAGATCTCCTACACGAC
>ENA-ORPF01003015-ORPF01003015.1-human-gut-metagenome-genome-assembly--contig:-NODE-3015-length-10552-cov-3.809850_pt1 | contig 10552 bp, 8 predicted proteins | sample MGYA00242140_ERZ509070 | MGnify/ENA primary metagenome ERZ509070 (study PRJEB26280, sample SAMEA2338713) | human gut metagenome | biome: human gut; feature: human-associated habitat; material: faeces... | reverse complement strand
GAGCCGGTTCCGGCAATGATGAGGCAGTCGTCCCCCGTCACCTGCTTTGCCCGGGCAATGATGCTTCTTTTTTCCTCATCCGTCAGGGTGGGGGCTTCCCCGGTGGTGCCGCACAGCACGATGGCATGGACACCCCCTTCCAGTTGGCGGGCAATCAGTCGCTCCAGCATGGGATAGTTGACTTCGCCGTTCAGAAACGGCGTGACCAGCGCCGTACAGACACCGGTAAAGAGTGGATTTTTCATATGAAACCCCTCCGTACCAGTCTATGCAGATGAAATTCAATTTGTCTGTTGCAAAATCCGGGGAAATGGACTATACTATTGGTGTTTTGGAATCGGAGGAGAAAAAATTGAAAACCCATGATTTTTATTATGATTTGCCGGAAGAACTGATTGCCCAGACTCCCCTGGAACGGCGGGACAGTTCCCGGCTGATGGTGCTGAACCGGGAAACCGGCGAGATTGCCCACAAGCATTTTTATGACATTATCGACTATCTGAACCCCGGCGACTGCCTGGTGCTCAACGACTCCCGGGTGCTGCCCGCCCGGCTGATGGGGCATCGTCCCACCGGCGGCGCGGTAGAGGTGCTGCTGCTGCGGGATTTGGGGAACAAGCAGTGGGAATGTCTGTGCAAGCCCGGGCGCAAAATGCGGGAGGGCGACACCGTAACCTTTGGTGATGGCGAGCTGACCGCCACCGTGCGTCAGGTGCAGGAGGACGGCAACCGGGTGGTGGAATTCCACTACGAGGGCATCTTCCTGGAGGTGCTGGAGCGGCTGGGCAAAATGCCCCTGCCCCCCTACATCAAGGCAGAGCTTCCCGACCAGGAGCGCTACCAGACCGTTTATTCCCGGGAGGTCGGCTCCGCCGCCGCCCCCACCGCCGGACTGCATTTCACCCAGGAGTTGCTGGAAAAAATCCGCAATAAGGGCGTAAAGACCGCCTTTGTCACCCTCCATGTGGGGCTGGGCACCTTCCGCCCGGTGCAGGAGGATGAGATCACCGACCACAAGATGCACAGCGAGTGGTACTCCATCAGCGAGGAGACCGCCCGGCGCATCCGCGAGACCAAGGCCGCAGGCCACCGGGTCATCGCTGTGGGCACTACCAGCTGCCGCACACTGGAGGCTGCCGCTGCCAAGTACGGCGAGATCAAGGCTTGCAGCGGCAACACCTCCATCTTCCTGTACCCGGGGGTGAAGTTCAACTGCATCGACGGTCTGATCACCAACTTCCATCTGCCGGAGAGCACCCTGATCATGTTGGTGTCCGCCCTGTACGGCTACGAAAAGACCATGCACGCCTATGAGGTAGCTGTGGCAGAGAAGTACCGTTTCTTCTCCTTTGGCGATGCTATGCTGATAGTCTGATACAAAATTCGCGCTTTTTGCGATATTTGTATGTGAAAGGTAAGGATGCGATCTGCATCCGCCGCTCCCTTTACAATTACGGCAGACCGCTGCTGTGATCATTCTGATAACTTGCAGGCTCGTGGCCTGCATCGAGGCTGCACGGCTGTTTTCCGTGCGCAGAAAGGAACGAATAATCATGCCTTCTTTGACGACTTACACCCTGCTCAAGCAGGAGCACAGCGCCCGGCGGGGCGAGTTCAAAACCGTGCACGGCACGGTGCAGACCCCTGCCTTCCAGAACGTTGCCACCGCTGGTGCCATCAAGGGCGGCCTGTCGGCGCAGGATCTGAAGGATATCGGCGCGCAGGTCATGCTGTGCAACACCTACCATCTGCATCTGCGTCCCGGCGACAAGCTGGTAGCGGATATGGGCGGCCTGCACAAGTTTACCCGCTGGAACGGCCCCATCCTCACCGACAGCGGCGGATTTCAGGTGTTCAGCCTCGCAAAGCTGCGCAAGATCACCGAGGAGGGCGTGACCTTCGCCTCCCATCTGGACGGGCACCGCATCTTTATGGGGCCCGAGGAGAGCATGCAGATTCAGGCAAATCTGGGCTCTACCATCGCCATGGCCTTTGATGAGTGCGTAGAGAACCCCGCCCAGCACGATTACTCCAAGGACAGCTGCGAACGCACCACCCGCTGGCTGAAGCGCTGCAAGGCCGAAATGGCACGCCTGAAGCACGAGGGTATCTCGGTCAACCCGGATCAGCTTCTGTTCGGCATCAATCAGGGCTGTACCTATGCAGACCTGCGCGTGGAGCACATGAAGCAGATTGCAGAGCTGGAGTTGGACGGCTACGCCATCGGCGGTCTGGCTGTGGGCGAGCCCACCGAAGTGATGTATGAGATGATCAGTCAGGTGGAACCGCACATGCCCAAGGACAAGATCCGCTATCTGATGGGTGTCGGCACTCCCGGCAACATCATCGAGGCCGTAGCCCGTGGTGTGGATTTGTTTGACTGCGTTATGCCCAGCCGCAATGCCCGCCACGGCCACCTGAATACATGGAGCGGCATCATTAACATCAAGAATGCCAAGTATGAGCGGGACGAGCGTCCCATTGATCCCGCCTGCGGCTGCCCGGTGTGCCGCAACTATTCCCGCGCCTACATCCGGCACCTGCTCAAGGCAGATGAGATGTTGGGTATGCGCCTGACCGTGATGCACAATCTGTGGTTCTACAATCATCTGATGGAACGTATCCGGGACGAACTGGATGCCGGCACCTTTACCGCCTTCCATGACAGATACGTTAAACTTCTGGATACCCGAATTTAAACTTTAGCCTTGCAACAAGGCTGATAAGAGGGTATAATAGCATTATCTGAATTTTTGAGAGGAGATTTTGCCCCATGCAATTTCTGACTACCACGTCCGAAGGCTATATCAGCCTGTTCTTCACGCTGGCACTGATGCTGGTCCTGCTGTACTTCATGATCTACCGTCCTCAGAAGAAGCAGGAAAAGAAGGATGCCGCTATGCGCAGCAGTCTGGAGATCGGCGATCAGGTCACCACCATCGGTGGTGTCATTGGCCGCGTTGTCGCCATCAAGGATGACACCTTTGTTCTGGAGACCGGCGCTGACCGCGTGAAGATCCGCTTCACCAAGTCTGCGATCTCTTCGGTCGAAAAGCTGAACATGGACAAGGCTCCTGCCGACAAGAAGTAAGCGTTTACACCGTGCATACATGAACCGCCTCCCTGCATAGACTATGTGCAGGGAGGCGGTTTTGTTATGTCTGAGTCTCGAGGTTTCCCGGCGGAGCTTCTTTCGTTTCTGCTTTTCGGGGTGCTGGGGGTAGCTGTAACGGCGGCAGCTTTGGCATGTTTTGCGCAGCTGATGGCCGGGCAGGGCTGCTCCGGCAGTGTAGTGCCGATACTTGCCACAACAGCCGTGTGCATGGGCAGCCTGCTGTGTGCACTGACGGCAGCGTTTCGTAAAAAGGCGCGCGGTCTGCTGACCGGACTGCTCCAAAGTACATTTCTGGCAGTGCCGCTGGCGCTTTCTGCTATATGGAACGGCACAGCCGCTGAGCCTGCTGTGGTATGCCGCCTTCTGGCGGTGCTACTCTGCGGTTGCATTGGTGGGCTTCTTGGAGTCACCCTGCGCAGTCGCAGACACACGCTTCGTTGATCGATCCGGCAAATCGAATCCATCAGAGGGAGAAAACAGCGTATGTGGATCTATGAACAGACAAAATCAGAAGAAAACTTTTCTTTGCTGCCGCAGACGGTCGGCCTACCGGTGCAAACAGCAGAGTCTGCCCTTCCGCCTGTACCGGCACAGGCAGCTGAACCGGCAGAGCAATTGACGCAAAAAGAGCCCTGCATCCCGGCAAAGCGCCACGCCACCCAGGATTGCTGGCTGCTAGCTGCGGCGTTTCTGGTGGGGTGTACGGCAGCCGGTGTATTGCAGGCCGTATGCGATGCCCGGCAGACAGAACTGCTGCAGTATTATCTGGAAGCGTGGCAAAGGCTGTTTGCGCCGGGCAGTATGCAAGGAGCGGTACAGCTTTTCGGCATGGAATACCTGACACTCGGCCTTGTGGTCAGCCTATTTCTGGTATTGGGGCTGTCTGCCCTTGGCCCTGTAATGATCTTTGGCAATATGATGTTGTACGGCTTGGGCAGCGGGCTGCTTATGGTACAGCTATGCACAGCTGGTGGGTGGAAAGCAATACTTCCGGCGCTGCTATGGACAGGCTTACCGGCGGCAGCAGCAAGCGGTTGTCTGTGCTTTTTCGGGGCCTGCGCTTTGCAGGTCAGCAGCCGAATCCACGCATATTCTTTCCGCAAGCATCCCGGCGGACAAGCCCGCCCCGGGGTGCAGGCACTGCTGGGGCAGTATCTGCTGACCATGGTGGTGCTGCTGCCGCTTTGCGGTGCAGCGGCAGGACTTTCGTATTTGGGCAGCCGCCTGTAAATGGCATCCTTTTCTTGCGGGTTTTGGCGCAGTGTGTTACAATAACAAAAGACCATAATAAATGAGGGACAGACATGAAACTAAAATCCGTCTATGTATGCTCCAATTGCGGAGAGACAAGCCCCCGCTGGATGGGGCGATGCCCCAGCTGCGGCAGCTGGAATACCATGAACGAGGATGTTGTTGCTGAAGCGCCAAAGGCGGGGACTCCTGCCGCCCGTCAGGCTGCCGCGGCTCGTCAGGAGGGCGTGACCACCCTGACCGCCCGGCGGCTGTCAGAGATCAGCACCACGGAGGAAAAAAGCCGCATCCTGACCGGTATCTCGGAGCTGGACCGCGTATTGGGCGGCGGTATCGTGCTGGGCGGTGTAGTTCTTTTGAGCGGTGAGCCTGGCGTGGGTAAATCCACTATGCTGTTACAGCTGTGCGGTGCCATCTCCAATCAGCACAGCGTGCTGTATATCACTGGCGAGGAGTCTGTCCGGCAGGTCAAGCTGCGGGCAGCGCGGCTGAAGGTACCGCAGGATAACATCTTTCTGGCGGCGGAAAATGACGTGGATGAGATCTGCGGTCTGATCGAAAAAGAAAAGCCGGACCTTGTGGTCATTGACTCCATCCAGACCATGCGCTGCATGGATATCTCGTCCTCGTCCGGCACGGTCAGTCAGGTGAAGGAGAGTGCCGCCCGGCTGCTGGCGGTAGCCAAAAAGCAGGAGATTCCCATGTTTATCGTGGGTCATGTGAACAAGGACGGCGCAATTGCAGGCCCCAAGGTCATGGAACATATCGTGGATACGGTGCTCTACTTTGAGGGCGACAAGATGCTGCCGTACCGCATTCTGCGGGCAGCCAAAAACCGCTATGGCTCCACCAATGAGCTGGGAATGTTCGATATGACCGGCACAGGGCTTGCCGAGATCGAAAATCCCTCCCAGATGCTGCTGGAAGGACGTCCGCTGGGGGTTTCCGGCAACTGCGTGGCCTGCACCATGGAGGGCAGTCGTCCCATCCTGAGCGAGATACAGGCACTTGCCACCAAGACGAATTTTCCGGCACCCCGTCGCGCCTGCAGCGGATACGACTATAACCGCATGAACCTTTTGATCGCCGTGCTGGAAAAGCGGGCAGGGTACTTCTTTGGCAATCTGGATGTCTATGTCAATATAGTGGGCGGCATTGCACTGCGGGATACCGCCTGCGACCTTGCAGTCTGCCTGAGCATGGTCTCCTCGCTGCTGGACCGCCCGGTCAGCGATAAGCTTATCGCCATTGGTGAGGTAGGTCTGGGCGGGGAAGTGCGCAGTGTGCCCAATCTGGAACAGCGCCTGCACGAGGCTGAGCGTATCGGCTTTGAGCGGGCTGTTATCCCAAAGCACAGCCTTGCACACCTGAATGCCGCAGATTATCCCGGCATGAAGCTGGTCGGTGCAGCGTATATCGCAGATGCCATCAATGCGCTAAAAAATGACCGCCTGTGATGAAACGAGGAACCTATGTCGATTTATCTGGACGAAAGAAACCCCGGCAAACACGCACCCTTTGAGGATGCCGCGCCGGATATTGTAGAATATGTGCGTTATCTTGAAGTGATCGCCGGCAAAAGTGCCAATACGGCGTTCAGTTATTACTGTGACCTGCGCTCCTTCAGCCGCTTTATGAAGCGCCGCCGCGGGCTTGTGGCCACGGATGCAGAATTCAAAGAGATCGATCCCAAGGGGCTGGATACGGCCTTCTGGGGCAGCATAACAAAAGAGGATATCTACGAATATCTGTATTTTCTGAACCGGGAGTGCGGCAACAAAAAATCCTCTACCGCCCGGCGGTTGGCCAGTCTGCACGGCTTTTATGATTATCTGGTCAATCAGGTCAACCGCTTATCCGAGGACCCTACGGCGGCCATCCGCCCGCCCAAACAGGATAAGGTCTTGCCCAAGTACCTGACGGCAGAGCAATCCATTTCGCTTTTGGAGAGCACCCAGACCCAGAGCGATTTCCCGGAGCGGGATTATTGCATGGTGGTGCTGTTCCTCAACTGCGGTATGCGTCTTGCAGAGCTGGTAGGCATGGACCTTGGAGACATCGATTTAGAGCAGCGTCAGATCCGCCTGTTCGGCAAAGGCCATAAAGAGCGTATGGTCTACCTGAATGATGCCTGCGTGGAGGCACTGCAACTATATCTGCGCAAGCGCAACACCATGGAGGGACTTTCACCCAAGGAAAAAGCGGTGTTTATTACCCGTATGCGCAAGGAACGTATTTCGAACCGCAGAGTAGAACAGCTGATCTCCGGTGCAATGAAGGCTGCGGGGCTGAAGGGCTTTTCCACCCATAAGCTGCGGCACACCGCCGCAACGCTGATGTATCAGACCGGCAATGTGGATATCCTTACCCTCAAGCAGCTTCTGGGGCACAGCAGTGTGGGAACAACACAAATTTATACGCACTTACAAGAATTTCAGGTGCGCTCTGCCATTGAGGAAAACCCGCTGGGCAAGGTACTACCCATCAATGCTGCAAAAGCAAGTTTGGATACAACAGATGCAGCAGGGGAGACATCTGTTGAAAATGACCCAGCGGGAGAGGACGCTTCTGAGCCGTCCGGCCCTATGGCGGCCTTTGAGGGCGCTGCACAGGATGGCTTCCGGGCAGATATCTCGGCAATGTCCAACGAAGAAACCAACGATTCATAGATCGATACTTAAACCTGCACAAAACGTCTGAGACGATTCAAAGACCTATGGCGCGATCCGGCTTGACCGGATAACGTCATGGGTCTTTATAATTTACATTATAAGCAGTCAGCAGCAATACATACAGGAGCATCCATAGAAACGCGCAACGTAATGTCTACACAAAAACAAATGTTATAAAGCAAGCACCTAGATGCTTACTGGATGCTTACTGGAATAAAATGAATTACAAATGAACCGATGCAGCAGCACATAACACAGGAAGCATCTGTAAGCATGAGACAAATAAAACCATAAAATATGATAAAAATTGCAGAATGTGCAGAACGGCTGAACTAAGCCCGAAAATGAGCCAGCTGAGGCTGGAACGCCAAAAATCCGGGAAATGGGCATTTTTCACTTCCCTAAGTTTCGCATAACGTGCATTATACGAAACATGTACAATTAAAAAGAGAAGCTGCCCTTCTCTCTTTCTGTCAGATTTTCGGCAGCTTCTGTGGATGCTATTCAGTTTACACATGCCCGCTTCTGCGCCGCTGGACGTATTACCAGCATGTTCAAGCGTTCAACTTATGCCTGCAGTATCGTTTCTTTTCCTTTGGTGGTGCGATGTTCATTTCACCGGTAGCGGTTCTGTGCCGAAGTATGTACAGATGGCTTCGTAATAAATGCGTGCCACAGTCTTGCAGCCCTGTTCACTGCCAAAATGCTCCACATCCTCATCGTTCGTCACAAAACACTGCTCTGCCAACACTGCCGGACAATCCACATCCTCCAGCAGCGTAAAGCTGCGCTCAGGCCGAACCTGCGTGTAGGTATTCTCCACCAGCTGCTTCTGGTCGTTTTCCAGATAATAAATGTAACGCACTCCCCCTCGCCCGCGCAGCCTTGCGCCGATGCTCTGCATTCCACCGGCCAGCAGTTTTGCAAAATAAAAACTTTCCTGATGCCATGTACGCCCGGGCACTGCCGGATAGCATTCAAACCCGGCTGCCGTAGAGCCATTGGCTGCGGAGTTGCCGTGGATGGACAGCAGCAGCTGCGGGCTTTGAGCGCTGGCTACGGCTGCACGCTGGGCAGGCGTGGCGGTTGCATCAAAGCTTTCCCGGGTCTGCAGCGGAATGTAATTCGGGTCCTGCTCTAACCACTGAAGCAGCGCAGCAGCCGTTGCTGCTGTGACCTGTTTTTCCTCGACTACTCCCCTTGCGCCTGGGTCGTTGCCGCCATGTCCGGCGTCCACTGCCACACGGTACGGCGGGTCGCCCACCACAGGGCGAAAGTCCTCCGCTGAGACTGAGACTGCGGATTCTGCGGGTGCGTTCAGTTCCAGCGCCGCCTTCCATAAAAACAGGCCGAAACAGAGCATCAGTGCCGCAAAAACAAACAGCAAACCGTGTAAAAACCGGTTCCTCATTTTGCAGCGGTGCGTTTTACGTTTGCTATGTTTATTTACTGGTCTGCGCTGACTGGTTGGCATAAAGTTTTACTTCCTGTTCGTTTTACATTTATAATACGAGTATACTCGCCTTTTCCCTGCACTGCAACAAAAAAAGACTGCCAATTTTTCAAAAGGCAGTCCTTTGGGGTTATTTCAGTTCTACAACCGTCACGCCGCTTTCGCCTTCGCCGTAACGGCCAAGACGGAAGCTTTTTACCATGCGGTTGCCGCGCAGATGCTTATGGATGGCGGTGCGCAGTGCGCCGGTGCCGTTGCCATGGATCAGATAAACCACCGTCTGTCCGTTCAGGATGGCGCGGTCAATAAAGGAATCCACCTCCGACAGTGCCTCATCCACCGTAAGTCCCAGCAGATTGCACTCCATTTTGGCGGTGCGCTGTACGCGCTCTACCCTGCCGTTGGGACGGTTGGTATCGCCGGTCAGGCGGGAATACCGCTGCTGCGCCTTTGTCTTAGGCGCAGTGGATTCTTTTACCAGCTTTTCCGGCTGCTTCAGGCCCTTGAGGGGCACCTTAGTCTTGATGATACCGGCACGCACCAGAACATCGCCGTTTTTGTCTGGCAGCGCCAGAACGGTGGCCAGCTGGTTCAATTCTGCAATGCAGACCTCCTGTCCCACCTTTACATCCTTCAGCGGTACAAACTCCTTGACGGGGTTATGCACCACCTCCGTACCGGCAAACAGCTTTTCGGTCTCCTTTTTGGCAATTTCGCGGGCACGCTGCGCCTTCTGCTGGGCGCTCATGCGCTCGTCCTTTTGCAGCTGGCGCAGTTCATCGGTCAGTGCGTAGGCCTGCGTTTCCACCTGCTGTGCCAGCGTGCGCGCCTTGGCACGGGCAGCTTCCAATTCATTTTCGCCCTGCTGGATCAGTTCATCCCGCTTTTTGCGGGCTGCTTCCAGCTGATGGGAAGCTTCGTTGCGCAGCTGCTCCACTTCGTTCTGACTTTCCTTCAGCTGCAGCTTCAAGTCGTCCAGCTGACCCAGAACCGCATCCAGACGCTTATCCTCGGCAGACAGATGCTGCTGAGCCGCTTCAATGACGCGGCTGGGGATGCCCAGCTTTTCGCTGATCAGGAATGCGTTGGATTTGCCCGGTACGCCCACACTCAGCTTATAGGTGGGACGCAGGGTCTCCAGATCAAACTCGCAACTGGCGTTGACCACACCCTTAGTCTCCAGTGCAAAAACCTTCAGTTCTGCATAGTGGGTGGTCGCCATCAGCAGCACACCACGGCGGCGCAACTCCTCAATGATGGCAACTGCCAGCGCGGCGCCCTCGGCGGGATCGGTACCGGCACCCAGCTCGTCCAGCAGCACAAGGGTGTGCGGCATAGCCAGTTCCAGAATACCGGTGATTTTTTTCATGTGGCCGGAGAAGGTGGAAAGGCTCTGCTCAATGCTCTGTTCGTCGCCGATATCCACCAGAAATTCATCAAACACACAGATCTCGCTGCGCTCGTCAGCAGGAATCAAAAAACCGCACTGTGCCATGGCGCACAGCAGACCGGCGGTTTTCAGGGTGACCGTCTTACCGCCGGTGTTCGGGCCGGTGATGATAAGGGAATCGTATTCCCCGCCCAGTGCAATATCCACAGGAACACACTTTTGCGGATCGATCAGCGGGTGGCGGGCACGGATCAGATTAAAGGAAGAATCCGTCCGCACAGCGGGCTTGAAGGCCTTCAACTCCAGTGCAAGCCGCGCCTTTGCCAGCAGGATGTCGATTTCCAGCATGGCCTTGTAGCTGTACTGGAACTGCGGCTCAATGGCGGCCACCTGTGCGGTAAAGGCCACCAAAATGCGCTCGATCTCCTGTGCCTCCTGTGCGCGGTACTGCAGAATGCGGGCGTTTGCCTCCACCACAGCCTGCGGTTCCACGAACACCGTAGCGCCCGTAGAGGATACATCGTGGATGATACCGCTCACCTCGCCGCGGTATTCGCTCTTGACCGGCACAACATACCGGCCGTTGCGCATGGAAACCACACTCTCCTGCAGGTATTTGGAGGTGTCCATATTGCGCACCATGCTTTCCAGCCGGTCGCGGATGCTGTTTT
>ENA-ORPF01003011-ORPF01003011.1-human-gut-metagenome-genome-assembly--contig:-NODE-3011-length-10565-cov-3.436441_pt1 | contig 10565 bp, 8 predicted proteins | sample MGYA00242140_ERZ509070 | MGnify/ENA primary metagenome ERZ509070 (study PRJEB26280, sample SAMEA2338713) | human gut metagenome | biome: human gut; feature: human-associated habitat; material: faeces... | reverse complement strand
CGCCGTAAACATCGGGAATTGAACCCGCCCGGTTATCTTTTCAGTACCTGCCATAGCGTCAGTTCATTCCGGGGATGGTACACTGAATGACGAACGTACTCTCCTTGAACTCGTCGATGGCCGCTTTTGCCGCCGCCTCTCCGGCACCCTTCGGGTCGTAAAAGTTGTCGTATGACTTCTTCAAGTCGGCCGCCAGTTTCAACGACAGCACGGAGTAGTTGAGCTTGATTACGTTCGACTCCGTCACTTGGATATACTGGTCGTCGCCCGTGTAGACATCGACGAGATCCTGCACGGGCAGGTACTGCGGGGTGTTGTTGTTCTGGAAGAGGAACTCGATGTACTTGTCGCCGACCTTGGCCCCGGAGTAAGGCGAATTGGCCGTCACCACGGTCTTGATGGATGATCCGCGCAGCACCTGATCGAGCGGGATGTTGATCGGCACGCCGATACGGCTGCCGTTCCGCGTGAGGTAGTAGGTCGCGGCGAACCCACTAACCGTCGGAGCTTTTTCCGTGCTGTATTCGGGCAGGTCTTCTTCCATGACGATACGCCCGGTGTAAGGGACTGCCGCCGTCGTCACGGTGCCGTCGGACTTGAACGTGATGGAAGCAGTAGCGAGGAATACCGTGCGACCGCTGTCGTCCGAGGCCATGCGGATAGTATCGATCAATCCGGTGACGGCCGAAGCGGAAACCTCGGTGATGGAAACGAAACCGCTTATAGAATCTTCGATCTCCTGCACGGCGACATTTTGTGCGACCACAACGCATTTTTTGTTGGCGTTGATCGCCGCGACGATGTTTTTTGCGACTTGTCCCTGCGGGTTGAGTCCTTCGGTCGGTGGATGCAGATAAGCGTTGTAGTTGAAGGTAAATACATCCGCTTTCTCATTCCAACCTGTAATCTGGGCATCCGTCACAAGTCGATGCGAGGCATCGGCCATGAGCTGCGCAAGAGAGGTGACATTTGCCCAGCCGAGTGCCGACCAAGTCTTTGTGCCGTCGCCGACCTTGTATTTCAACGGAGATGTACCCCTTACAAGTCCGTACTCACCGTCGAGCAGGACGGGGTTTGCCTCAGTCCATTCGGCCTCGGTACCTGTTGTGAATTTGATGCGTGACTTGAGCAGGATTTCCTGTACTACCGCTAACGTTTGTTTGTCTGCCATGATATTGTATGTTTAATCGTTGCTTTTTAAGTCGGCGGGGCTGTATCCGCCGAGGATCAGACGGTCGGTTTTTTTGATGTAGTCGCCCGCGGATGCCACTGCGGGGAATCTATCGTATCGTTTCCTTGTTACGATGCCGTCGGTTCTATTTACCAGATAGTAGATTTGGTAAATTTTGATTGTTCCGTCTTCCTCCGATGTCTCGAATATTCCTGTAAATAACTGATAGCCTTCGTCTACTTTTTGAACCTGAATAATGGATTGTTGGGGGAGTTCCGCCCTTTCTTTTATGTAGATATTCGCCGTAATACCTTTTTCGAGCTTTTCCATAATCTTGAGACAGGTGGCCGGATATGCAGAACTCGTAAGGTCGATAATGTCGTATGAGGCATTGATTATCGTGGCAATTACCGCCTCCCCGTAGGCTGTCTGCTTAAAATTGTCTGATGGGCCAAACCAAAGGAATAGCCCTGTTTTGGCGGGGAAGCATATGCTTTTTATTTGATTTAAAAAATTGTCATCCGGTATTATCAAAGTGAGTTCCCGCCGAAGTTCTCCTTTGCACATGCGCCTGCGCGATAACGGGATGAATACTTCGAGCGAGTATTCATCAACCTGACGGCAGTCTTTGTAAACTCCGTCAATGCGGGACGCTTTGAAGTGAGTTGTACCGTCTGTAAAATAGTCGATGGTGAAATCGATTCCCGCGTCCGGAATTGCCGCTTTTACAAGGGTACCATCACCTTGCCGTTCATAGAATGTTTCTATGTAAGCAAGGTCGGTAAGTATGTTCCAGCGTCTATACGATGTCATGGTTCTTGTTTTATGCAAAAATATTTGATTGCTGTCGCTGCGGAAAGGACAACTTTATTCCAGCCGTATTGATGGAATTTGCCAGAAATCGGTCGGGAGTTCAGGTTCCGGAAGTTCTGCCCGGTCATAATAATTGGCTTCATCTTTTTCTGACAAATGGTATTTGAAGGTGTAGCTGTTTAGGGCGGCCTCTTTGTGTTTGACTTCGTACTCCGTGACGATTATTTGTTTCCACTCCCCGTCTGCGTATAGGTAGCGATTGCTGGAGTGCAGAAACTCCTGCCATTGCCGGGCTATGCTGCTCGAACTGATGTAACCTGTGTTTTGCTGCCAGATTGATGTGTAATCGTTGCTTAATTCCACTTCGCGGCCTTGATTGATGAACGTGTCGACCTCGCCTTCTGGAAGTAATGTCGAAAGTCCGGATGCGATTATCGTGTCGAATCCGCCGAGCGAGTTTTGGAATAAGAAACAGCGGTCTCGAAAGTTGCCCGACCGCAAAATATATCGCTGGGCGAAAGGGTAGTTCTTTGCACCTGCCGTATCGGGTTCAGAGACGGAGTTCAGTCTCAATCCGTAGATGTCGTATGCAATCGGCGTCAGTTCTTCCGAAACGCAGATATTACGCCAGAGTAGCTCGAACGAAACGTTGATCCGGACGATGCCTTCTTCGGATGCTGTGAAAATGTCCTGTGTGCGCTCGATTCCTTCGGCCGTATATAGGCGCGACTTGATTCGCAGAAATTGCGGATCTCGATTGAGTTTTACCACCGATAACCATTGCGGTTGCCATGCCGGCATGGTGACGATTTGCCCTTGCCAAGTCAGAAAGTTTCTGGCCCACCAATCCAGCCCTACTTTGCGAGGAGCTGCGACCCCGCCGGCAATGACCTGAAAACGATATGTTTTGGTTGTTGCCGTGTCGGTCAGTGTTATAGATAAATATGTAAAGTCAGTAACGCCGGTTTGTCGTGGAAATTCACATTCCAGCAGGGTATGGACGATGTCCCGCAGGTTGATCGTTATCAAACTCTCTGCATCGTAATAAAGCGTCTGTTTGTCGCATATAGTTGCATCATCAAGTCTTACTGTCATGTAAACACAAGTCAGGCTTAAATTTTTGTTCCTGATGATCATTTTCCCCAAATTCTCAGAAAACTGACAAACTTCGGGCTTCTCGATTATTTCGAAGGTATCTACCATTGGCTCGGCTTCTATTCTCGGACAAAAATATCTACATGACGCGCGGACTGAAAGGACATTACACTTCGACCAACTCCGCATTCGAGTGAAGGATGTCGTGAGTGGTATTGCCGGTTATTTCAAGGGTTTTTATCAAATAACGCACGTTGAAGACCAACACTTTGACCCAGAGGCGTAGGTTTGCAATATCTGATGCGGTCAGGTTGAGATCGACTTTAAGCATTTCTTTGTCCCGTGCCAGCCACTCCGCGTAGGGTTTATGGAATCGGTTGTACAAACCATTTTCCCCTCCAATCGCAAGGGAGTACTCGCTTCGGTCTTCGCTGCCAGCAGAAAGGTCGGGAATGCCACCTTCGAAATAATATCCTTTATCCGAAAAATTATTTTTGATCAGTAAGCCGATATACACTTCTGACGGGCGATTGCCGCCTGCGGTGGGAAAATCTACAATAGGAGTTATGGCGTTCAGTCCAACTGCTTCTTCGATTGATCCGTCAGCATGTATTTGCTTTGACGGGTATACGGCTAAAGGAACGCATTTCGGACATGTGAAGTCGATCGAACAGTCGTAGTTTTGATCTTCCGAGTCGGCAGCCGGTTCCATTTTCGTAAACCCGGCTTGATGTACGATATCCAGAGTGGCTATTGGTGTCGTATATTTGTTCCATGCGGCACCGCGTCCTGAATAATAGAGCAGAGCGTCGATTTTCTTACCTGAATAGATATCCCCGGTTTGGGCCAGTCTGATATTTTTATAGTCGGGAGACACCCTGTATTTGTCGATGATGTCCTGCAGGGAATAGCTTTCGATAATCTCATCGGTCGGCTCTTGGCCCAAATCCTCTTCGTAGGACTTGGTGTAGTTGTCATCCTCGTTACGGAATGCGAGGGTATAGCCTTTCTTTTCATAGGCGGGGAGCGAATAATTGTCGCTGACTTTGGCCGTCCAGTCTACAAATTTATTGCTTGCGAGAATCGACTTGTTACTCATCAGGAAATATTTTTTCCCGGAAAAAAACAACGTGCAGCAAGGTATTTTGAGTAGACTGATAAGAAAATCGCTCAAGTCCATGTCCGGCATTGAGTCGGCAAGATCGAGCGTACATTGGGTAGGATATAACCCCGGTCGGGCACCGGGCGATGTATCTTTTATCCCGTATCGGTTGTCGTATTCGGAACTTTTGTAAAGTCCGAGGATCGCTAACATATTGAGGAGTTTTTCGAGTTCCGGTTCCCCCAGCTCTAACTCCGGAAGGATTTTATCGAGGATATAGCGTACCTTGATCGCCGGGACAACATAAGGGCGGGTGGTGTAAAGCCAGTTCGCATATTTATCGACCGTTGAGCATTCTGCTTTCGTCGGCCCCGACGTCACATACTCGATCGAGGCGCTCATTGCCTTGCGCATAATCTGGGGCAGGCCGAACTCGTCATATAGTCCTTTACGGGCGTTTTCTACCATCGTCGAGAATTTGATGTCCTCGAATCCGGAGAATGGGATGTCGGTCAGCTTTCCTGTGACGATGTGGTCGAATTCAGCCCCGACGAATGAGTATTGTAAGGACTTATCGGAGTAGTCGTCATATTTCAGTTCACCCTGAAATGCGACTATGCCATTGAATAACGCCTCGCAGGCGGCAGTCTTGCGTGACGGCCGCCGCCGGATGCCGGGTGTGAATCCGAAAAATTTGCAGTTTTTCGGCGACAGTTTGAATTCAACATTCGTGGAAACGGCCACTGGTACCCTGTCATCTTCAAAGATCGGATTGTCCAGCGTAAATGTCACATCCTGATCAGGCTGTACATCGAGGATTATGCCCTCGGATCGGAATTGTATCATCGTTTTTTGCCTCCAATTTGCCCACGTTCCCGCGTGCGGTTGTACTCTTTCATTTTCGCAACAATTCCGTTTTCGCCCAGCATTGTCACGTAGGCAAGAATCGGATTCTTCAGCACGTCGCATAGACGATCGACGGCCGCGATGAATTTGCCGGCCGTGCCTGCGTCCAAAGAGGAAAGCCCCGTGTCTGTTGTGTCGAATGACGGGATATCTCCTGTTGGGCCGCCGGATACGAATCCGGGTACCGGTGTATTTTGCCGGTATACGGCATTGAAATCGAAGCTGCCGAGTGTCCCTTGCCGGCGGGCCGCTTCGATCGTGTTCAGTACGGGAATCAACGAGGGGTTATCCATTGCGGCCGCTGGAACGACATACTCCTTTCCGTTTTCCGATACCAGTACCGTCGGCGATGAGATGAAGCCTCGTTTATCCGGAGAATAACGGGCGTTGAATTTTTTGCCGTCCTGCATCCGCTCGATGACTTGACCGCCCTCTTCGGCGCCAGTCGTTATTGGGGTTGATGCAATCATAGCGATTTGTGCGGCTCCCATAGCACCGACGATAGCGGCAAAGATCGCACCCAGAGGCCATCCCCATTCAGCCAGTGTTTTCGTGACACCAGTTGCCGTATTGATGATGGCGGAGGTGATGTTCATGGCCTTCTGGCGCTTCGCCTGTTTGATTTGCATCTCTTCTTGTTTGGCTTCGAGATCTGCGGCCATTCTCTCCTCCTCTGCTTGTGCTTGCTCTTCGGTCATCAGTCCTGCTTTGACACGTTTCTCGTTGGCTTTTTTCTTCTTATCCTGATTTTTCTGATATTTCTTTAATTCTGCGTTTTCCTTTTTGGTCATCATATTGTCGTAGGTAGTATATACCTGCAGCGCCGTTTCCGTAGCTGCGCCAATCGCTGTCATGGCGGCATGTACTGCTTGCAACGCTTCTTCGGTAGAAGCAGCCCCGTTCTTCAGCACGTCAAAAAATTTCATCCAGTCCGATTGTGGTAGGCCCATGAACGTTGGGTCGTTGCCGGCAAAAGAGAATGTTTTCTGCTGCCCGTCGCCGAGAACTTCCAATACGCCGATGATCGCTGTCCTGACATCTTCGAAACGATTGACGAGATTTTGCTTCTCTTGAGCCGAGAGAAGCTGTGTGTCGAGTTGGATGCCGTCGAACATTCCAGACTCGATGAGCGTTTTAAGTTGCGCAGAGAGTTGAGTCAGGTGTTCGAGTTCCAATCGGGACTCTTCTTCCGCTTGGGCTTTCCGTAGCTGTTTGCGTTCAGCGGCCGAGCCTTGGAAGTCGAGGAGTTCCTGCTTGTGACGGTTCTTGAGCTGTTTCTTTTGCAGTTCATAGGTCTCCTCTTCCCGCTTCAGTCGATCGTCGATCTCGTCGAGCCGAATTTTGGTGATGTTGCGCTGGTGGGTTTTCTCCAGAGCTTCCAATGCCGCGGCGTTGCCTGCGTACCTCTTTTTCTTCAGTTCGTAGTCGGCGTTCTCCCGCTTGATCCGATCGGTTTCCGATTGCTGGAGAAGTTTGTTTATCTCCTCTTCTTTGGCTGCGGCCGCCTTCTTCTGCTCAAGTCGTTTGTCGGCGAGTTGGTTCTGGATTTTGAGCCGCGTAGCCCCTTCATCGATATTTTTCGCAAGGCGTTTTTCCAATGCCGCAATTTCCAGTTTCAGCAGCTCTTCGTTAAATTGGGACGCGGATACGATTTCTCCGTTCTGGTATTTCTCCTTGAGTTTCAGTTTCGCGGTCAGGAACTCTTTGTCTTTTTCGAGCGACCATTTGCCTGTATCGTCCGGGTCGGTGGGCGTTGTATTTGTGGTCGTGGTGGTGTTCAGATCGAGAGGTGCTTCGACCTTGCCGTAAATGGTGTCCAGCATCGAGAGAGCCTGCTGGCCTTCGTTCACAGTGTTGCTTAATTCTGTGGTGATTTTTCGTATTGCAGTATACCGGCCGTGAGGATTCCACCTCGAACCGCTGAAGTTCATTCCCAGATTCTGCAGTTCCTTGTTAAGGTCGTAAACTGCCTGACGTTGTTTTGCAGAATCGTCTCCGGCCGCTTTTATCTTACCCGTGAAATCGACAACTGCGGCGGCGATCAATCTCTGCTTATCGGCGGTGAGCGACGATTCGTCGCCCCATTCTTTATACTTGGTCGTGATTTCGGCGATCGCCTTTTTCGTGGCTGTCATCTCATCTCCGGCGATGCGTTCCGCTTCCTGCTGCCGGAATTTGAGCTTGATGTTCTTTTCCAATTCGGTGTTTACCGACTGAAGCGCAATGGCGATATCCTCGTTGGTACTTTTCTCGGTGAGCAGCTTCGGAAGGTACTTGCCGTACCTCTCGTTGATGATCATGATCGCTTCGGCCCGTTCGCGGCTCCCGGAGGCTGCGCGGGTCGCTGCGTCTTGCAATTCGTTGAGCTTCCGTTTCTCGTTGTCGATTTCGACCGCGGCTTCGGCGGCTATATTCCTGACCTGCTCGTGGGTTTTGAAAATCTTATCGCTGAACAGAGTTACCGCACCGATGGCGACTGAAATTGCTGTCGCAATCCAACCCCACGGCCCGGCCTTGACGACGCTGTTGAATACCTGTGTTACCAGCGTTGCCTGCTTCGTAATGGCGATATACGCAATATGAGCTGCTCGGTAAATCACCATCGCCTTGTGTGCAGCAAACATTATGGTTTTGTAGGCTGCGACGGCCGCAACGATTGGGATAATCGCTCCTTTTGTCTGGTATAAGAATTTCACAAGACCCGTCAGCGCCTTCAGAAAGGTTACGGTGATCGAGGTTGTCGAGGTGAATGCCGGATTCAGTGTTTCGCCGAGGATTACGGCCTGTTCATGGAGCGCTTTCTTTTGCTTTTCGTATTGGGCCGTGGCACTTTCGTTTTTGGTGTTGAACTCTTCGATGACAGACGTGCCAGTTTCGAATGCACGATTGGCGATTTCCTGCTGCCGGCGCAGCTCGTCGGTATTGGCCGCCAGAACGCCCAAGACCTGCACGCTACGTTGCCCGTCGAGTTTCATCGAGTTCAGGGCGTTTACGATCGACTGCATGCCTTGTCCAGACTTGCCCATACCCTCCAAAACGCGGATAAATGCCTCGTTCATATCTTCGCCCATGAGCTTCTGAAATTCGCCGAGGCTCATCTTGGCAATTTTGGCAAAGACCTCTGTCCGCTTGTACATGGCGGTAATCACCTGCCCGTAGGAGGTGCCTGCCGTTTCGGCCTGCTGCCCCAATTTGTCAAGGGTGCCGGCGAGGCCGAGGACGGACTGAATCGAGATATTTACGTTCGGCGCCGTACCGGCCGCCCTTTTTGCGAAGTCAACGACAAAACCCTCGGCCGCCGTGGAGGCCATGCCGATTTCGTTGATTGCCGAGCCTACCTTGAGCATACTCTGCTCGATGCCGTATTGTTCTCGGAGATGGAAAATATCGACGAGTTTTCCGATCTGTTGGATGGCCGCTTCGACATTTCCGCCGAGGTCGCGGGCCAGCGAAACCCCGATTTTGTCGCCGGCGCGGGCAAATTCGAGCAGGTTTTGTTTACCTTCGATACCGAGTTTACCCGCGACTCGCACAATGTCAAGCAGTGAGTTGTGGGTGGTGCGGGTGTCTATCTTCTTCAGTTCTTCCGATACTTCGCGGATCTCCGTTTTTGTTGTTGAAGTGGTCTTCTGGGCATCGGTTAGAGCTTCGTCATACTCCAGAAAGGCGGCACGGGCTTTCTTGGTGCCCATGACTGCAAACGACATTGAGGCGAATCCGGCCGTGATCGCGCCGAAGAACTTGCTGAACCCGCCGGCCATCCGTTGCACGACGTTCCCCGTGTCGCGTGCTGATCCTTTGAGAGCCTTGATGCGGACATCGACCTGACGCAACTCCATGCGGAGCTTCTCCCATTGTTCTGTATGGGGGACGGCATTGCGGAAAGCGTTCATAGTAGTTCTATGATGCTGCTGCAATTCCCGCAACGTCATCTTTTCGAGCGACTGCTGTCGGATCAGGTTCTGTAAACGGGTCTTTTGATCATCCAGTGCTTTGCTTTGTTTGTCGATCTCAGCCGTAAGCGCACGATATTCCGGGGTGTTCTTCTTCCCTTGTGCTTCGAGTTGTTTCTGGGAAGCGATAAGTGCATCAAGAGCGATCTTCCCATCGTGGGTGGATCGTTTGAGGTCTTCGATACTTTTGCGCCCGGCGTCGCCGTTGATGATGATATTGAGCCTTAAATCTTCATCCCGAAGTGCTTTTGCCATATTTCTAATCTGTCAGTTGTTGCTTGATTTCTGCAACAACATCGTCGGTCAGACCGTACATCAACCGGGAAGCAATCGACTCGTAGTGTCCGTAAGCAAAACGGGTGTGAATCTTGCGGGCACGCCGGACGAGCTTGGAACCATAGCGCAGAACCCGCATGTCGAGGAACCGTTCTTCGATCGTGTGCTGATAGGTCATTGTCGCCGACATCTCTCCCTGTTCGGAAACAGACATCGAACGCTCATTGACCAGTCGGCCGGTGCGGGAGTGGAGCTTCGTTGCCAGCACTGTATTCTGGTTCTTCAGCCAGCGGTTCGACTCGTCGAGCAAAGTGCGCCGTATGTACTCTCCTTTGACAGTCATTTGTTGCAGTTTGCAACAAAAGTAGCCGCCCGAAGGCGGCTACAAAGGACAGGGATATGTGAGCAAAATAGTTACTTTTTCACCTTTGGCGAAGATGAAAGATAGCTGGCCAGTAGCCACGCGAAAAGTAAACCTATGCCTATTGCTCCGAACATATCAGATCGAGATTTGTGTTAATTTATGTCCGAGGTCGTGCAGCGCGGCCTCGATCTCCTTCGCACGTTTTTCCGAGGGCTTGGAGTACCCGCATATATACTTTGCAAGCAGGGTTTCATTGATACCCATGCGCCGAGCCATCTGGCGGACATTGATTTCCGGGAACTGGGCGAAAGCCATTGCGACCCGGTTGTCCGACGTTTCCGCCGGCTGGTCAAAAAAGCCCTCGAAACTTAAATCTTCGTCCAGTTCGGGCCAATGAATACCCGACCGGGATAATTCGTATTTCATGCGCTGCTCATCGCTTGCCCGTGCCAGACGGGGAAAAGCGCGGAGAAGCAGACTGCCCGTCCGGCCGTCGTCGGTCGTCAGGAAAATACGACCGTTTTCGAACCATATCTTTTGCGCTTTCATATTCGTATTATTTATCGAAAAACTCCTTCCACCGTTCAATAATCACCTCTTTGTTCTCTTCTATCCCCATGAGGGCGTGTTTTAACTCCCGTGGCTTCAGACCGAAATTTTCTATCAGTTTTATCTCCGGTTCGATCATGAATTTTGCGTCACATTCTCCGTTGCTGACATGTACGTGAACTGGTTCGTGATCGTTCGAGTAAAAAAAGAACTTCAGTCCTAAATAGTAAAAAAGTATGGGCATTGTGCAGTTGTTTGGTTTCTGGTACAAATATAGGAATAAAATTATTCCCTTGCAAATAAAAAGGAATATTTTTATTCCTACAATTATTTTGC
>ENA-ORPF01003009-ORPF01003009.1-human-gut-metagenome-genome-assembly--contig:-NODE-3009-length-10579-cov-6.485937_pt1 | contig 10579 bp, 9 predicted proteins | sample MGYA00242140_ERZ509070 | MGnify/ENA primary metagenome ERZ509070 (study PRJEB26280, sample SAMEA2338713) | human gut metagenome | biome: human gut; feature: human-associated habitat; material: faeces... | reverse complement strand
GCCGCCCACGGAAAAGAACAAGGCCGCCAAGCCCGGCAGAGGCCGTCCGCCCAAGGATGGCAAGGCCGCTCCCGATAAGGCAAAGCCGCCCAAACCTCGGGACAAAAAGTCCCAAAGCAAGCCCGCCCCGGAGAAGCCTGTCGTGGATAAGGGCGGCGCTCCCGCTGGTGCGGAGGTCACGCCGGAGCCGTCTGCGCCCCGTGACGCCACCCGTGCCGAAAAAGAGGAGATCGTCTATCTCAATCTGTCTGACCTGCACCCGTTCAAAAATCATCCCTTTGGTGTCCGGGACGATGCGGAGATGCAGGGGCTTGTGGAGTCGGTCAAGGCAGCGGGCGTCAATCAGCCTGCGCTGGTGCGTCCCCGTGAGGATGGCGGCTATGAGATCATCGCAGGCCACCGCCGCCAGCGGGCAAGCGAGCTTGCCGGATTTGCGAATATGCCGTGTATCGTCCGCAACATGACGGACGATGAAGCCATCCTCGCCATGACGGATGACAACCTCCGCCACCGTGAGCGCATTTTGCCCACGGAAAAGGCGCAGTCGCTCAAAATGCAGGTGGAGGCCATCAAGCACCAAGGCTCCCGCCCCGGTGAGGAGGACAAGGACGCCGGAAAACGCTCCACGCAGGTCGTGGGAGATCGCAACGGCATGAACTACAAGCAGGTGCAGCGGTATATCCGCCTGACCGAGCTTGTGCCGGATTTGCAGAAAATGGTGGACGAGAAAAAGCTGGCGTTCACCCCGGCGGTGGAGATCTCATTCATCCGCCCCAAAAATCAGAGGTATATCGCTGTGTCCATCGAGGGGCAGCAGTCCTCGCCCTCGCTGTCGCAGGCACAGAAAATGCGGGAGCTGGACAAGGACGGCAAGCTCAACGGCGATGTGATCGACGGTATTCTGTCGCAGGAGAAAAAGGAGGTAGACAAGGTGATCATCAATAGTGCGGAACTGGAAAAGTATTTCGGCAAGGACAAGTCCCCGAGGGAAATGAAAGACAAGATCATTTCTCTGCTGGATGACTGGAAGGCCAAGCAGCCGCCCGAGCTGGGCAAGCCCGAAAAGAAAATCGATCTTGAAAAGTGACCTTGGGACTTTTTGTCCCGAGGTCTTTCGTTTCCCCGGATGGCTCTTGTGGTTATATCCCCCGTCGCCGCCCGTATTCCAGCATGGCCGGGAGCGGGCTGTCAAGGGTGCATCGCACCGCCGTTTTCGGCGGCCAGCCCTTGACCGCCTGTCCCGGCTATGCTTTTTCTCCGGCAAGCGGCGGGGGTATATCCTCCAGAGCCGCCCCCTTTCCCAAGAATGGGAAAGGGCGTGGGGTTTGGGCTGACCTACTACATTATAAATTGGAGGTTTTTACAATGAAACGACCCCTCGCATATATTACCGCCGCATGGTGCGGCAGCGACCACGAAAACACGAAGCTGGCGGCGCAGTATTGCCGCACGGTGTATGAGGCGGGCTTTTCGCCTATCTGCCCGACGCTCTATCAGCCGCTTTTCCTCAATGACGCCGTTCCCGAGGAACATAAGAGCGGCATCGACATGGGGCGCGACCTGCTCCGCCGTTCTCATGTGCTGGTGGTGTGCGGTCATACCGTCACCGAGGCCATGAAGAACGACATCGCCGTTGCCCAGCGGCTGGGGATCACCGCCACCACCCTTGAGGGCATTTTGACCGTCAAGGGACAGGGGCGCAGATAAGATGACGGCGCTCCGGCTGGGGAGCCTGTTTGACGGGATCGGCGTGTTTCCGCTGGCGGCGGTGCGCTGCGGCATTGAGCCGGTATGGGCAAGTGAGATCGAAAAAGCCCCTATCTCCATCACCAAGCGCCACTTTCCCGATATGGCGCATTTGGGGGATGTGACAAAGCTGGACGGGCGGGATCTCCCGCCCGTCCATATCATCACCTTTGGCTCACCGTGTCAAAATCTCTCGCAGATCGGCAACCGCAAGGGGCTTGCGGGAGAAAAGTCCAGCCTGTTCTTTCAAGCCATCCGCATTATCCGTGAAATGAGGGAGGCGACAAATGGTCTATTTCCAGCAATCGCTGTTTGGGAAAATGTCATGGGAGCGTTTTCATCAAATGACAGGATGGATTTTAGAGCCGTCCTATCCGCTTTCACAGACACCGATGTTTCAATGCCTGCTTCTGGAAGATGGGCAGGAGCCGGAATGGTGCGAGGGCGAACGCCTGACCTCTGCTGGCGGCTCATGGACGCCCAGCATTGGTCAAGCCCCCGACTGGCACGACGGCAGCGCATCTTTCTTGTGGCAGACTTTGGAGGACGGCGTTCCCACGAAATACTTTTTAAGCCCCGCACAATGCAGTCACTTCCTGCATTTGGCGGAGATCGCGGGCTGCCCGCCGCCTGCGGAGATCGAGGCTCTTTTATTGAAGCAGGGCGGCGCGTACCAGTCACCAGACCCTTTCAATGCTTCCGTATGCGGGCATCCGCCAAGGAGCGGACGGAAACAGCGTTCCGAAACAGCTTCGGACTGCCAACTGACCCTTTTCCCACTCTGTTAGCGGGCGGTGTTACACCCTTTGCCTTTTGGTATGAGGACGATCCTGCCGGGGGCTGCGTCCGCTTTCCCACGGAAACGGAATGTGAGCGGCTCATGGGGCTGCCGGAAGGCTGGACAAAGTACGGCGCGGACGGCGAGGAAATTCTATCCTCCCACCGTTACCGGGCATTGGGAAACGCCATCGCGCTGCCCTGTGCTGAGTACATCATGGCGGGGATTGCGGAGGCGCTGACAAAAGGAGGTGCAAATGACGGTATTTGAAGCCTACATCACCAACCTCGGCAAATACGCCGAGGGGCAGCTTGTGGGCGAAACGCTGAAATTTCCGGCCACCACGGAGGAGGTGCAATCGCTTCTAAAGAACATCGGCGTGGACGGTGTGCGGTATGAGGAGTTTTTCATCACCGCCTTTGACGGCGATGTGATGGGCTTATACGACTATCTCACCGAGTATGAAAACTTGGACGAACTGAATCATCTGGCACACCTTATTTCCGAGCTGGACGGCGACGAGATTGAAACGCTGGAGGCTGCGCTCAACAAGGGCGACCATACTTCCAGCGTGGCGGACATCATCAACCTTGTTCACAATCTGGACTGCTACGAGCTGCACCCCGGCGTGACCGACGATGAAACGCTGGGGCGCATCTATGTGGAGGACATGGAACTACTGGATGTGCCAGACAATGTGCTGCCCTACTTCGATTTTGAAGCCTACGGGCGGGATATGCGGATCAACGAGGGCGGTCACTTCGCCCCCACGGGCTATCTGACCCGCAGCGGCGACTTCAAGGAGGTGTACCACGGGATCGAGGACATTCCCGCCGAACACCGCATTTTTGCGTACCCCAAGTTGAATATCCGGGAGCAGATGGCAGCCTACAAGGAGGTCATAGACCGCTCCTCTTTGGAGGGCGAGCGCCTGCACCCGAGAAAGGAGCATGATGACCGCTGACTTTGGGACAACTTGTCCCAAAGCGGAAAAGAAGGCGAGCAGTTTAGTCTGCTCGCCTTTTATCGGTGCCGTAAATAACACATAGCATTTATTTAGGGGCATTTACGAAGCGTGCGATGATAGATCAAATCATCCGCAGACGGAGTTGTCACAATAGTGAACATTCCCTCTTTGATAAACTTCTCCATCCGCAGCGCGATCCACGCATCTCCGATGCCAAGCTGATTTTTGCCCAGGACATTCCCAATTAGGTTTGCTTCTGAAAATTCGTCCGCTTGCTCGTCCACCTCTCGCAGAATAAAACTGTCATAGATATTTTCCGAAGCGCTCTGAAGTTTTCCGTTGAGATAAATACGCAAGGGGGCGTTTTCTTGTTGGAGCTGTTTCCAGCGCATAGCACAGGCATTTAATAATGCCGGTTTGACCTCCCGTTGCAGAGGCAGATATTTCCCCCATTCTTCGGGCGAGATTTCTCCCCAACCAATGTGCGTACAAAGGGTGTTATCGGTAGAGTATTCCCATTCCGGCAGTTTGACAGCATATATTGAGCCGATTGCGGGCAGCTTTTTGAGCTGCGCCAGCAGCCAATAGAACCCGCAAATTTCATCGGGATTATGGCTATACCAAATCCGCACAGGCTCACCCCGAGAGGCGCGGTCAAGGATTTCGTGCAAAGCCGTTTTCGCTGAGCGGAGTGTCTCCAAAATATATTGTTCATTATCTTCTCTGTTCGGCCAAACAAAGAAGGCTTGTTCTAATACGCTCTTGCGGTTGTTGCCAATCTCATCATCGGAAATATCACCCATGCTCCATGCGACATCGATGCAATAGACATCCGCCGGATTTCCACCTAACGGAATTGAGGTTTCCCATTTGCGGTGAGCCTGCAATTCTGCATCTGCTTTTAATGTTTCAAGTTCTTCCGGGGATATATTTGTACGGCCTGATAAAACAAGGCCGATGGATGCGCTTGAATGTTTATCTGCACCACAGTTTTGTGCCAGCTTTAGACTTCCGTATGCGCTCTTGCTAAATACAGTCTCTATCATAACAATATCTCCTCGGCATTGGACTTCATAAATCAGTTTTCATTATATCCGAGATATGTGAACAATTCAACTAAGGCAACACGGACTTACCATTTTATAACTGTGAAAGGAGGCGATGACGGCTGGTAGACGAAGATATTTCCCGGCGCACGATCGCCATATCGGTAAAGGCGTCGAAGCTGACCGCTCGGGGGCTTGCCTATGTTGTTCGGGCGGTGGGGCGCAAAATTGCCAAGGCACACCGGGCAAAGCAGACGCCCCACGGCAAGCAGACCGTGAAAAAGCTCATGGCTCATGGCATATCCACCAACAGCCTTGAACTGTCCGGGGATACAAAGCTCTTTGACCGGGTAGCCCGGAAGTGGAATGTGGACTACGCCTTTTATCAGACTGAACCGGGGAAATACCTGCTGTTCTTCAAGTCCGGGCAGGCGGACGCTATGACCGCCTGCTTTTCGGAATATTCCCGCAAGGTGCTGGATAAGGCCAAGTCCCGCCAGCCCACGATCCCCGAACAGATGAAGCAGGCGGAACAGCAGCTTGCCAAGGAAAAGCCGCCCAAGGAGCATATCAAGGAGGTGTCGCATGACAGATAAGCTCCGTAAATATGTGCTGCCCAACATTCCCTATGTGTTCATCGGCTGGGTGTTCCTCAAGCTGGGGACGGCCTACCGTCTGGCGGCGGGCGCGGGCTTCGGGGAAAAGCTGCTGGGGCTGGGACGGGCCGTCGGTGCGGCCTTTGCCGACTTTGCCCCCGGCCTTGCTCCCTTTGACTGGCTGGTGGGCATTGTGGGGGCGGTGGCGTTCCGCCTGCTGATCTACTTCAAAAGCAAGAACGCAAAGAAGTTTCGCCGGGATGCGGAGTACGGCAGCGCCCGCTGGGGAGGCCCGGAAGATATTGCACCATTTCTAGATGAAGATGCGCAGAACAACCTGCCGCTCACGGCATCGGAAAGCCTGAGTCTTTCTCCAAAAATGAAGGTGACGGCAAACGACAACTATAACCGCAATAAGAACGTGATCGTGTTCGGCCCATCTGGTTCCGGTAAGAGTTACAGCGTTGCCGGCCCGCAGCTATTGCAGTTTAACAGTAACTATGTGCTCAGTGATCCGAAGGGAGAGTTGCTTCAGGAATATGGCAATGTCCTACTCTCTCAAGGATACAAAGTGAAAGTGTTCAACCTGAAAGACCGGGATAAATCCGACCACTATAACCTTTTCGCCTACATAAAAAATGAGGATGATATTCTGGTCGTCACCAAGAACCTTGTCAAAAACCTGAAAGAAGATCCCACCGCCAAGAGCACCGCCGACCCGATATGGGAGGAAGGCATGACGGCGCTGCTGGAAGCACTGATCGGCTATGTGTTCTACGAATTGGAGCCGGAAGAGCGGAACATGAACAGCGTTATGACGCTGCTCCTTATGCTGGAATCGCAGGGGGATGGTCCTAACAGCGTAAGCCAGCTCGACCTGCTGTTTGATGACCTGAGCATCAACAAGCCGAACTCCTTTGCCGCAAAGCAGTATAAGCTCTACAAGATGGCTCCCGGCAAGACCGCGCAGAGCATCAATGTGTCGCTGGGGCTGCGCATGAGCGCATTCAACATTCCGTCCATTGCCAATATCTGCGCGGACGATACGATTGACCTGCGGGAACTGGGCAGCGAGAAAAAAGTAGCGCTCTTTGTTGTTACGCCCGACACAACAACTGCCTACAATTTTTTGGCGGCAGTTATGTTCCAGCAGTGCTTTCAAATTCTGGTGGATATTGCAGACCATCGCCCGGATAAGCGCCTGCCACGGCATCTACGGTTCCTCTTGGATGAATTTCCGAACATCGGCATGATACCGGATTTTCAAATCCTTATCAGTACGATTCGCAGCCGTGACATTGCCTGCACCCTGATTTACCAGTCATTGAACCAGCTGAAAAGCCAGTATAAAGACGATTGGGCGACTATCTACGAAAACTGCGATTCTATGATCGTTCTTGGCGCAGGCGGCAACCCGGAGAATCTGGAGTTCTTCTCCAAGGCGTTGGGCAAGGCAACCATTGAAGTCATGAACACATCGGAGAACAAAGGCAGTCAAGGCTCGTATACGAAGTCCTATCAGGCTCTTGGACGTGAGTTGATGACCCCAGAAGAAATCCGAACCATGCCCCGGAACTGGTGCCTGCTGATGATTTCCGGCGTGGCACCCTTTTATTCACGCAAATACAATCTGAAAGACCACCCCAATTACCATTTGGTAGAAGCGGAAGGCGGCAAGCCTTTCGATTATGACAGGCGCGCAGAGCAGTCTTTTGCGGACTTTATCAGCGATGTAAAGGACGTAAAGACTGTAAAGCTCTGTGCTGAGAATAACAACTGAACGGAGAAATATAAAATGGAAATGGTATCTACGATTACGACCCTCATCTCGAATGTTGTCACCTTTGCCGGTGGCCTCCTGCTGCTGTTCGGCGCGGTGACGCTGGGCACCAACCTGAAGGACCACAACGGTCCCGGTATCAGCAGCGGTGCATGGGCAATGGCAGGCGGTGTGCTGATCATTGCGGTCGCCACCTACTTTGGCACGCTGACAGTCGGGTAAAGGAGGGCTGCACTATTTTTGAAGATACAATACGCAGCCAGTTGGAGGGCATTTCTGCCACGGTCAACTCTATGGGGCAAAATTCCGGTTTGCTCAGCAGCCTGACTGACTGGAACAGCACCTTGGCGGGCTATGCTGACAGCATAAGCACCGGCGTAGTTATGCCGGTGGCGCTGACCCTGCTGGCGCTTTTTATGATTCTGGAGTTGTACAATGCCACCCAGCGTATTGCCATGAACGGCAGCAACAACGCTTTTACGATCCAGCAAATCGCACTGGTTATGCTGAAAATTGTTGTTTGCCGGTGGGCGGTGGTGCATACAACGGAAATTCTGAACGCACTCTTTGAAGTTGCGTCCACCGTGACCGTTGGCATATCCGATTATGTCGGCAGTGGCGAAGTCAATACGACCGTTGATATTGAAAATGCTATTGCTGCGCTGCCGGGCGGCATTGGCAATATGCCGGTGGCGCTGGAGCTGATGGTCGTGGGCTGGATGCTGCGCATTGTGAACATCGTGGTCAACACCATTGTGGCAGCACGCTTTATAGAGTTGTATGTCTACAATGCGATGGCATCGCTGTCCATAGCCACACTCTGCTATCAGGAGCTGCACGGCATTGCGGTGAACTTCCTCAAATCCTACCTCGCGGTTGCCTTGCAGGGCGCAGTGCTGTATCTGGTCATCGGCTTTTATCCGGCACTGGCCGGTTCGCTGGGCACCGGTGGCAGCATCACGGAGCAAGCGTGGGCAATGCTGGGGCAGTCGGTGATCCTGCTGGTGGCAGTGTTTATGAGCGGAAAGTTTACGAAAGCCATTACCAATGCAATGACCTAATACCATTTGGAGATTGAAAAGCTATGATTGCCACAAAAACAAACCTCGAAATCACAGAGTACAGAGAAAAGTTCTTTTTGGGGCTATCTCTCCGCCAGCTGGCCTGCTTTGCTGCGGCTGCGGTGCTGGCGATTGCGACCTGCTTTGTCTGTCTGCACTGGCTGCGGATGGATATGCAGGTCGTTTCTTATATCGTCATGGTGGAGGTGCTGCCTTTTCTGGGGCTGGGCTTTATCCACCGTGACGGTTATCCGTTTGAAAAGCTCGTGAAAATTTACTGGGCATGGCACAGCGAAAATGCAGCGGTGCCGATCCGCCCCTATAAGGAGAGTCGAAATGTTCAAAAGAAAAGAACTCGCAGAAATTCCGAATGTGAAACCTATTGCCGCCGAGACAAAAAAGCAGCGCGCAAAGGAAGAAAAGCAGCGGTCAAAGCAGCTGCGCAGATCCGCAAAACAATCCGAAATGAATGCCGCGCAGAGCGCCCGCAGCATTAAGAAGCGCCGTGCGCCTGAGAAGGCTGCGGACTGTCTGCAATATGAGCGTATGTACGAAAGCGGCATCTGTGAGGTGGAACCGGGGCTTTTCTCCATGACAATGGCATTCACGGATGTCAATTTTCAGCTGGCGCGGCAGGAAGAGCAGAAAAGTCTTTTTACCCAATACAGTGAATTCCTGAACTATTTTGACCCAGACACGCATCTGCAAATCAGTCTTGTGACCCGGCGCGTGGATGAAGCGGAGTTCCGCCGCGACACTTTCCTGCCGCTGCGTGGTGACAGCCGTGACCGGTACAGCGAGGAGATGAACCGTGTCATATCTGAAAAAGCGTTGCAAGGGCAAAATGGACTGATCCGGGAAAAGTACATTACCATTAGTTTGCATGAGGATGATTACCGAAAAGCGCAGGTTCGACTTCTCAAACGCGCCGAGGACATCCAAAACCTGTTCAAGCGCATGGGCAGCACTGTACACAGGCTCTCCGGTATTGAGCGCCTGAACCTGCTGCATGGTATTACCCGCCCGGAAGAAGTCATGGCATTTTCTTATGATTGGCTGCTGGCAGAGGATTCCCTTACGACCAAGGATTTTATTGCGCCCAGCGGTTACAACTGGAAGCCGGAGCATGATGATTCCCGCGCTGTGTACAATGACCGCTACCAGTTTGGCGAGTATTATGGCAAGGTGCTGTATCTGCGGGATATTGCCCCGCAGATGAAAGACAATCTGCTTTCGCTGCTCAGTGACTTAGACTTTGATAATGCAATTTCCATTCATGTAGATGCCGTCGAGCAGCGCGAAGCCGTTGAGCAGGTTCAAAAGCAGTTGGCTTATATGCAGAAAGAAAAGGGCGATGGCATGGTCAATGCTGTACGCATGAACCTGCCCGCCTACATGGGCGTGCGATATGAATTGACCAACCAGATCGAGGATGCCGAGGAGCTGCTGGACAACTTACACAATTATAACCAAAAGATTTTCAAGGTCTGCATCCTGATCCACACCTATGGCCGCAACAATGCCGAACTGGACGAGCGTGTGCAACAAATCTGCAATACTGTGCAGCAGCAGACGTGCCGGTTCAGCGCTATCCCATTTGAACAGTGCGCTGCCATGAACAGCGTTTTACCACTTGGAAAGAAATGGCTGGCTCTGGAGCGCACTCTCCTGACAGTGAATACCGCTATCTATGTGCCGTTTACTACGCAGGAACTGTTCCAACCCGGTGGACTGTATGAGGGCACCAACGCCCGCAGTAAAAACCTGATTATGGTCAACCGAAAACTGCTGCCTGCCCCGGCTGGTATGGTGCTGGGCATGACCGGCTTCGGCAAATCCTTTGCTGTTATGCAGATGATGGCAGGTATCATGCTGCGCTGGCCGGAGGATGATCTGGTCATCATCGACCCGGAAAATGAATATGCGCGGCTGGTCGAGGCTTTTGGCGGTGAAGTGATTGAAATCTCGGCATCGAGCAAATCTCATATCAATCCGATGGATATTTCGGAAGATTACGGCGATGAAGGTAATCCTATCCAGCTGAAAAGCCAGTTTCTGCGGGATTTCTGCCAACTGGTTTTGAACAGCAAAGAGCTGAGCGCCCAAGAGTGCAGTCTTGTGGACCGCGCAGCGCTGATTACCTACCAGAAATATTTGCTGCATCCGGAGCGTGAGCAGATGCCCTCGCTGCATGATTTTTACAATAATTTGTCTTTGCAGGGCCCGCAGGCAAAAGCGCTTACGATGGCGTTGAGTATGTATGTGGATGGCACAATGGACCTGTTTGCCCACCAGACAAACGTGGATTTGCAGAACCACTGCATCTGTTTTAATACCGTGAAACTGGGCAAGAGTATGCAGTCCATCGGCATGATGACGGTACTGGACCAGATCTGGAACCGCATCACCCGAAACCGTGTGCTGGGACGCCGCACTTGGATTTTCACCGATGAGTTCCAGCTCCTGCTGGGCAACAGCGCCTGCACGAACTACTACTTCGAGCTTTCCAGCCGTGCCCGCAAGTGGGGCGCGATCCTGACTTCCATTACCCAACACGTTCGCTCTGTGCTGAACAACGAAGATGCCCGCCGTATGCTGTCCGACT
>ENA-ORPF01003008-ORPF01003008.1-human-gut-metagenome-genome-assembly--contig:-NODE-3008-length-10582-cov-2.936734_pt1 | contig 10582 bp, 10 predicted proteins | sample MGYA00242140_ERZ509070 | MGnify/ENA primary metagenome ERZ509070 (study PRJEB26280, sample SAMEA2338713) | human gut metagenome | biome: human gut; feature: human-associated habitat; material: faeces... | reverse complement strand
CAACAAAAATCGAAAACTTCGATATTGACGAAGCAAAACCATTTATCCGCTACGTAGAAACACAGGACGTCACGGCTGTATTTATCGGCAACTCCTGAAAATGGCATCTTTTCGTATACTCCTTTGAATGACAAGCAATATGCTCTGAACTCTTCAATATTCATTTCTGTTACGATGGATGAGACCGGACAAAAATACGGTATATTTATTTAGATTCAAGCTTAAATTCTCCTGTTTTTATGGATAGATATCCGGAAATGTGCCGTAGGCCGGGTATTGAAATTATCTCTCTTTCTTTTCAGGGTTTGGCTGCAACGTATGGTTATCCGGTCGGCTGGAATAGCAGAATGTAAAATGTGGTCGGTTGGATGATTTTGTAGAAAGGGGTAGACTTGTAAATAAATAAAATTTTTTCAATCCTGACTACCCCGTTTTTCGTTTGAGATTGTTATAAGAATGAAAACACAATAAATTTCAGCAGATTTTTCAAAATTTAATGAATGTAATTAATCCGGAATGAGGAGCTTAAATCTGTAAATAGAAAGACTTTGAAAGTGGCAGAAAGCTATTTGACGATTTTTGATTTAGGATAGATTAAAAAATGTTTTTATGCGATTGGATATGAATATTTTTCAGATAGCGGCTAAGTATGCAGCCAACTTAATGGGGATTGCTACGCCGGAAGAGCGGGAGGCGTTGGAAAACTGGAAGCAGGAAAGCGTGTGGCATACCAATCTGGCGGAGAGATTGGATCAGGAAGAAGATTTTAAAGAAAACCAGCAGTTGTTGGAACGTTTTTCTGTTACAGAGGCCTGGAAAAAAATGGAGAAGAATCTGGATAAGGCTATGGGAAGACGTGCCGGGGGGAGGAGGTGGTGGAAATATGCTGCTGTCATTTTAGTGATGTTGGGAGGTGGATTCTGGTATTTTCAGATGAAAACAGCTGTGCCCGTAAAGCCGCCCCTTATTGTGCAGCAGAGTATTCCTTCCGGAAGGCGAAGTGCAAAATTAACCTTAGGAAATGGAAAGGTGGTAAAGCTTGTTCCGGACGGTCGGTTTACTTTGGCAGAGATGGATGGTACTGTGATTCAAAAGGATTCTACGGGGATTGATTACAGGCAGATCGGAGTAGGTGAAGATACGCTTGTTTATAATCAGATGGAAACTTTGACCGGGATGGAGTATACGTTGACTTTATCTGATGGTACGCGGGTTTATTTGAATGCTGAGAGCCGGCTAAAATATCCGGTAGTATTCCGTGGCACAGAGCGGGTGGTAGAATTGAGTGGAGAGGCTTATTTTAAAGTGTCTAAAGATGCACTTCGTCCTTTTGTAGTAAAGATGAATGGGGTGAATGTACGGGTGTTGGGGACTTCGTTTAATGTTCGTTCATATGCAGATGAAGGGCAGGTGGTAACAACTTTGGTGGAAGGAAAAGTGAAGGTGAACGATCAGGATATTGTGGCAGGAGAGCAGGCCGTGTATTCGAAAAATGACGGTAAAACGACCGTACGGCAGGTTGAAGTAGAACAATATGTGGCCTGGCAGGAAGGAACGTTTGTATTCCGGAATGAACGATTGGAAAATGTTATGAAAACATTGGGGCGTTGGTATGGGGTGGAATTTCATTTTATAGACGAAAGAGCTAAAGAAATCCGGATCGGTGCAAGGTTTGGAAGGTATGATGATATGCAACCGATTGTTGATATGATAAAGAAGACAAATTTAGTAGAGGTGTTGCAGACAAACCGTTGTTTGTATATATCGGAGAAAAAATGAAATTAAAGATGATGATACTGAATACGAATAGGGTGGATGGCAAGGGGATATGAGGATAGAGAAATGAAAATATAGCGTTTGGGGTATACGGGTTTGAAATAAAAATGTTCCCGGTGGTCTGCGAAACTGGCCGGGAACATGCTTAAATAATCAAAGTGTGTTAAACTTTAATTCAACAAATTTATGAAAAAAAATCCTGGAATGGTTTTTCCCGCCCGGGGAAAACTCTCTAAAATTTTATTTGTGGTGAGACTGAAGTTTTTTTTTGATTTTGTTTAGCTGTTTTCAGCTGAATGCAGCAGTACATTCTCAAAATAATGTAAGAATCAGTTTGGATTTGGAAAATGTGTCTTTGGAACAGGTGATCTGGGAGATTCAAAAGAAGACGGATTTTGTGTTTATGTACGGAACCCGTGACATTGAAGGAGTGAAGCAATTGACGGTACAGGAAACGGATAAGGAGGTGAACGAGATTTTGAAAACGTGCCTGAAAAATACTGGTCTTTGGTTTGAGATTTCCGGAAATGCCGTAGTGATAAAAAAAGAAGTGACAGCAACCGAAGGTCGTAAGATCACCGGAAAAGTGGTGGATGAAAAAGGGAATCCACTACCGGGAGTGACGGTCATTATCAAGGGAACTTCTTTAGGGACGGTGACTAGCGTAGAGGGAGAGTTTACAATCACTTTACCTGTGGCTGATGGACAAGCCTTGTTGTTTTCTTTTGTGGGGATGGAGACGATGGAGGTGAAGATTACGGATAAGAATGATTATAAGATTGTCTTAAAGGAGGATGTAAAGGCACTTGACGATGTGGTGGTGACCGGATATTTTAATAAGAACAAAGATAGTTTTACAGGGGCACAGGTAACCGTGAAAGGGGACGAGCTAAGGAAGGTGACTACCGGGAATGTGCTTCAGGCACTTTCTGTATTTGATCCTTCTATCCGCTTTGAGGACAATATAGACATCGGATCGAATCCTAACCGGATTGCTGATTTTACGATTCGGGGAAATTCTGGAATCGGGCTGACTGAATTTGAAAAGGAAGCAGTGAGCCGGGATAATCTGAAAAATAATCCGAATCTGCCTACGTTTATCATGGATGGTTTTGAAGTAGATGCAGAGAAAATTTTTGACCTCGATATTGAACGGATCGAATCGTTGACTATTCTGAAAGATGCTTCGGCAACGGCTATTTATGGTTCTCGGGCAGCGAATGGAGTGATTGTTATCAAAACGAAAGCTCCCTCGGAAGGACAGTTGCGGGTGAACTATAATTTTACTGCTTCTATCGCTATACCGGATTTAAATGGATACGACTTATTGGATGCCCGTGAAAAGTTGGATTTTGAAAAGAGCATAGGCATGTATAAAGATAATAATGCTGATGCGCAGATCAATAAAGATAAAGATTATAATTATAAACTGAGTCTTGTTGAGAGTGGAGTGAATACCTATTGGTTGTCTCAGCCTTTGAAGGTAGAGTTTAATCAAAAGCATAGCATATTCATTGAAGGTGGGGATAAAGTGGTTAGATATGGTATTGATTTTAAGTATGATAAAGACAATGGGGTGATGAAAGGATCGGCTCGTGACCGCGGAGCTTTAGGTTTTTCACTTTCTTATAATCTAAAAGATAAACTTTTAGTAAGGAATTATCTGACTGTCAATAAAGTAAAGTCTAAAGAATCCCCTTATGGTGACTTTTCCCAATATGCCTTGTTGAATCCCTATTATCCTTTTCAGGATGAGCACGGTAATCTGATCCGTAAGATGACGCAATACATAAATACCAATAAGCAAATTTGGAACCCTGTGTATGAAGCAACGGTAGGAAATCGGGATGAAAGCGAGTATCTGGACGTGACCAATAATTTCAGTCTGGAATGGAGTATCGTACAAGGATTACGTTTGCGGGCCAATTTCTCTTACGGTGAAAAGAAAGAACAAGTGGAGACTTTTATTTCACCGGAATCATTGCAGTATGAAAGTTATGAGTTGTCGTCCGGTGAAGGATTGTTGAATAAAGGAGAAGGGTACCACGGGACGAGTAATACGTATAGTATGGATTTTAACTCGGTATTGACTTATTATTTGGGAGTGGGTAAACACTTTATCAATACGGCATTAGGTGTCAATCTGACAGAAAGTGGTAGTCGTAGTGTGAACTTCGACGTGAGAGGTTACCCTTCCAAGATGATGGATTATATCTCTCTGGCGAAGGAGTTTACCAATACCCATCCCGGAGGAAGTGAGGGAAAAACCCGATTGGCAGGTTTTTTTGCCAATGTCAATTATTCTTATGCGAATCGCTATTTATTGGATTTATCGGCTCGTTTGGATGGTTCGTCCATGTATGGTTCGGAATCTAAATTTTCTCCTTTCTGGGCAGTTGGTTTGGGTTGGAATATACACCATGAAAAATTTATGGAAAATACCGGTATTTCCAGACTGAAGATCCGTGGGTCTATTGGAACGACAGGAAAGGCTTCTTTTCAACCCTATCAATCTCAGACGATGTTCGAATATATACAGGACGGCTGGTATGCGACAGGAATCGGGGCAACCCTGATGGCTTTAGGGAATCCGAATCTGAAATGGGAAACGACGACTGCTTACGACTTGGGATTGGATTTCGGCATGTGGGAAGATCGGTTGACGGTGACTTTCGGGTATTATCTGAAAAAGACCAAAAACCTTTTGAGCAGTGTTACTTTGCCTACTTCTCTGGGATTTATTGATTATAAAGAAAACCTGGGACAGATGGAAAATGAAGGAGTGGAATTGGCTTTACGGAGTTTTGTCTATAAATCGAACGATTGGAATGTCAGTCTGTTTGTGAATATGGCTCATAATAAGAATCGTATCGTATCCATTTCGAATGCTTTGAGTTCCTATAACGATAAAGCCGATCAGGAACAGGCTAACAATGACGACTATAAAACCAAACCGATGGTCCGGTATAAAGAGGGAAGATCTTCAACCGCTATTTATGCGATGAAATCGTTGGGCATCGATCCTGCTACCGGAAAAGAGTTATTCCAGCGTCAGGATGGTACTAATACGTACGTTTGGGATCCGAAAGAGAGTGTGGTATGCGGTGATACAGAACCGAAAGTGACCGGAGCATTCGGAACGAATATAACCTGGAAGCAACTCAATCTAAACATGAATTTCAGTTATCGTCTGGGAGGACAGGTGTACAACCAGACCTTGATCAACCGGGTGGAGAATGCTGATCCGAGAGATAATGTAGACCGTCGGGTATTGGAGCAACGCTGGCAGAAACCAGGCGACCATACATTTTATAAAGACATCAACGATAAGTCGACGACTCCGGCTAGTTCCCGTTTTATACAGGATGAAAATGTATTACAGTTGGGATCTTTGTCATTGTCTTATGATTTGAAGAAAGAATGGCTGAAACCTATCGGTTTTGATATGGTTCGTTTGACAGCAATGATGAATGATGTGTTTCGTTTGTCGACAGTGAAGCGGGAGAGAGGGATTTCTTATCCATTTGCCCGTAGCATGAGTTTAGGTGTAATGGTTCAATTTTAATGCAATAGAATATGAGTTACAAAAAAATTAAAAATATGACAGCTGCAATCCTGTTGGGATGTGCTGTCCTCTCACAGTCCTGTACGTCGTGGTTGGATATTACTCCGGAGGCACAGGTGAACGACAAGAAAATATTTTCTACTCCTCAGGGATTTAAGGATGTATTGAACGGGATTTATATTACCGCTTCGGGTGAAAAATTGTATGCCAATAATTTATTGTTCGGATTTACGGATGTTTTGGCTCAGTATTACGCTATTCCGGACGAGACACATGAGTTTGCCCAGTTGGCCAAGTACCAATACAAGGATGTGAATATTTCGCCTAAAATTGATGAGATGTGGCTGGAATTGTATTTCTGTATTGCCAATTGTAATATTTTATTGGAAAGATTGGAGGAAGTCGGTCCGGATTTTTTTGAGGATGAGCGTACTTATTATATTTTACATGGAGAAGCCAGGGCTTTAAGGGCTTTTTTCCATTTTGATCTGTTGCGTTTGTTTGCACCTTCGTATAAAGCAGATCCGGGATATACAGCTATTCCGTATATTACAAAATATTCGAATAAAGTGTCGCCTCAAAAGACGGTCAGTGAAGTGATCGATAGTGTGATTGTAGATCTGAAAGCTGCCGTTACCGATCTGGAAGGCCGGGATCCTATTTTTGATCCGTTGTATCAGGCAACTACTGGCTCGGATATGTATATGTGGACCCAGCCGATGCCTGACCGGAATGAATTTTTGTCTTATCGTGGATTCCGTCTGAATTATTATGCTGTGAATGCTTTGCTAGCGCGGGTATATGCTTATAAACTGGACAAAAAACAGGCTTACGATTATGCTAAAATTGTGTTGGAATCGGGAGTATTCAAATTTACCGATTATTGGAAGATTACTAGCGATATTCAATATCGGAACCGGATTTTACGGCCTGAGATCGTCTTTGGATTCAATGTACCCCGGATGACTAAAGTGTTTGAACCTTATTCGCCCAGCTATAGTAGCAGCAAAAAGTGGTTGACGATAAAGAATAGTGAACAGATGTTTGAAGGAAGTGCCAATGATTACCGTTTGAACTATCTGATGGAGCATGAAATATTGGCTGCTTTCGATCGGCCCAGTTGTATCAAATTTGTGAAACCTGAGAATGCTGATGAGATGACGGAAGAGGAGATGGGAAGGATAGCTCCGATGATTCGGATTAGTGAGATGTATTATTATGTTTGTGAATATCTGATGAATAGCGATCTGAATGGAGCTAAAACAGAATTACAGAAATTACGGAATGCCCGGAATGCCAAGGAGGCCTTGATTGCAAATTCACCCGCAGAGCTGGAAGATGTGATTGTTAACGATGCCCGCCGGGAGTTTATGTGCGAAGGGCAGCTGTTTTATTTCTACAAACGGTTGGGACGGAAAGTAGTAGATGAGTCCGGAAATTATACCATGACGGAGAAAGATTTCGTATTACCGTTGCCGGATGTGGAATTGGAATTCGGTAACAGATTGTCTGAACTTTATAAATAGAAAGGTATGAAAGCAAAGATATTGGCATTGATCATAGGGTTGGGAATGGGATTGGTGTTCTGTTCCTGTGAAAAAGACCTCGAAAAGTATTCGGGTACGGACTATATACGTTTTGTATCGGTGTTTGAAAAAGACAGTGTGGATTATAATTTCGGATTGGCTGGAAAGACAACGACAGATCGTATTGGCATAGAAGTGAAAGTGACAGGCGAAGTGTTGGATTATGACCGCGAATATAAGGTAAAGGTAAATCCGGTAAGTACGGTTCAGGAAGGGGTACATTTCAATATTCCGGCGCAAAACTGTAAGTTGCGGGCCAATCGGGTTACGGATACACTTTGGGTTGAAGTGATGAATACAGAAGAATTGAAAGCGGAAAAATTGTATCTGCAGTTGGATTTGGTGGAGAGTGCCCATTTTAAATTGTGTTTCCCGGAGAGTAATAGTTGTAAAATATATCTGACTGATCGGATCGTTCGGCCCGGATGGTGGGATGAGTGGCATGAAACCGAAGGATTGGGTAGTTATTCTGAAACGAAATATCGTTTGTTTATCCGGATTAGCGGTACTTTTGATTTGGAAAATATTGCTTATCCGGAAAAGAGGGCCGCTATCCTGAAGTTTAAATATTATCTGGAAGAAGAAGCCGCTCAGGGACGGGTAATCATGGATGAGAATAATCAACCTATGCAGGTGAAGATGGTGGGATAGTAATAAAGGGGTACCAATTAAATTTAGATCGAGTTATGAATAAGATATATATATTGTTACTGGCATTACTGGTAATGGCCGGTTGCTATAAGGATAAAGGAAATTATGATTATAAAACAATGTATGCAATTGAAATTGATGGGATCGATGAAAGTAAAAAATATGAACTCTGGTTTGGAGAACCTTTTACGATGCCGGAACCGATTATTCGTTTTACCGATAGTACACAGGCACATGATGATCTGTCCTATCAATGGAAGCTGGATACGTTTGTGGTTTCTACTGAAAAATGTCTGAATGTTACTTTTGGGATAGAACCCCAAGGGTGGAATGATATTTTCGGTGCTTTTATCGTTAAAGACGAACGTACGGGAATCTCATATAGTCAGCGTTTTCGGGTGACTTTGCTAAGTAATTTTACGAATGGTTGGATGTGGATGACTGAAAATCAAGGAAAAGCGGAGTTGAACATGTTGGCGAGCAGTAAAAAGTTTTTTCAGAATGTTTATACGGCAGTTAATAACAGGGAATTGGGGCCTAAAGCTTATGGAGTGGTAGAACATTTTGATGCCGGTTTGAATGCAAACGGTGTATTGGGGATGGCCGGAGGGCCGGGATCGGACGGACCGGTAGAATTAGACTGGAGTAACCTTCGGAAAGAGGTGTGGACCGGAGAGGAATTTGTCGGCGGAAGCTTGCCGGAAGATTTGCAAGAAATTAAGGCAGCTTGTTTTATAAAGAATTATTCCTGTTTGGTTTCCGGGTCCGGGAAATTGTATGTCCGTTATTCTCCCGGAGGGTATTTGTACCAGGACCGGTATCCGGATTTTCCTTTCTACGGGGATTATAAGCTCTCTTCTGTGGTGGGGTATAGTTTCCCTCCTGATTATAATGTCGCTTTATTTTATGAAGAAAATGAAGGAAGATATTTGTTTTTGGATAACGGAGAGTTACGGGGATTAGATCAGGTGGAGGATGCGGGACAAAAATTCAGCCTGGTTGATCCTGATAAAGAGTTGATCTATCTGGCTCCGGCTTCTCAGCAGCAGGGGAAGAGTTTGTTTTATGCCGTTTTGCGGGATAAGTCGGATGGAAAATATTATACTCAGCGTTTTCAATTCGGGATCGTGGGAGGACAACCGATATTGACAACAATTGCACAGGATGTATTTCCGGCAGTTGTGAATGAAAAGACCCGTTTTGCAGTGGGATATACAACGAAGGAGGCTTATTATTCTCAGGGAGCACAAATTTTCCGGTATAATTTTGAATTGAACGATACTCCGGTAGCTGTAGCCGATTTTAAAACAGGAACAATAACAGCTTTTACCCTTGATTCTTATGGAGAACAGTTCGGTGTGTGTGTACAAAATGGAAATACTCATGACTTCTATTGGACGAGTACGGATGGACAGGAGTTCGAGCATGTGAAACAAATTCCCGGAGAAGTCAAAGGTTTGATATATAAATCGGGTGGTTCTTGGAAGTATGAATAATATCTAATGGAATAAAATTTGATGAGAAGATTAGTTGTTTTATTTTGTCTGTTCTTGTTGTGTATACAGGAAATATATGCACAACAGCAGGTGTCTGATGAGCTGCGTGCTTATAATGATTATCTATTGAGTTTATCCTGCTATAAAGCTTCGGGTGAGTTGAATATGGCTATCGGTGAGAAGTTTATGGAGGGAGATATTGCCGGAGTACGCCGGCTGTCGGCAGAGAGAGAAAAGTTATTGATGCAATCCATTGATAGTGTATTGGCTTTCCGTGCAGATGCCAAAAAAAGTGAAGCGGCGGCACAGTTGGTTACCCGGTTGGTATTTAATCTGGGATTTGAAAATACCGGAAAAGTATTGAAACGTTGAGCAACAGCAAAACTCTTGCAAATCTTCTGTTGGTGATCTGTGCGGCTATCGAGATCGGGCTCTTATATTTCATTGGAATCGTTTCTGGCGAACTGGTTCCATTTAATCAATAAAAGCGATTTCTACAAAGGAGTAATTTCTATGGGCTACGGATGGGCAATGGTTTTTACTATGGGAGCATGGCTTGTCGGCGGCTTCCTTGAGGGTCTTTTGGGTGCGGATACGCTGGGTCTGCGCACTCTGTTCGCTATTATTGCAATGGGCTGCTGCATTATGAAATTCATAAAGGATAATGGCACGCGATGATCAACTTTACTACATTGCCTGCGGGCGGCGCATGGAGCGGTCAACGGGTCAACAGTTCAAAGTGATTCCGCTTGGTGACCAGCAGCCCTTCCCTTTGCAGCTTGGAAAGCTCCACCGACATGGCGGCACGCTCCACGCAGAGAAAATCCGCCAACTGCTGACGGTCAAAGGGAATGTCAAAGGAAAGGGAGGACTGCCGGATGGACTCGGCAGACAGGTAGGACAGCAGTTTTTCCCGGGTGGTACGCTTGCTGACATGGGTGATCTTATCGTTAAAAAGCAGTATTTTGTTTGCCAGAACGCTGACCAGATTGCGGATGAGTTTCTGGTGATGGTCGCAGGCGGTGGGGCAGGCGGTGAGCAGCCGCTTGACGTTCAGCAGCAGGATCTCGCAATCCTCCTCTGCCACCACGCTGATGTTCAGAATGGCACCGGGGGTGGCGGCGTAAGGCTCCCCGAAAAAGTCTCCGGTATTGCACTTGGACAGGATATTGCGGTGTCCCCAAAGATCCTCCTGTATCACAAGGGTGGAGCCGGACAACATGAGCCCCATGACCTCCGTGGAATCTCCGGCACGGAAAATGTAGGAGCCCCGGGGCCGGGTGATTTTCGCTGCACTGACACAGTGCAGGATGGACAGGATCTCATCGTCGGTAAGCCCGGTAAAAAAGGGGCAGTTCCGCAGAACAGGCAGATATTTTTGCATAAAAGCCCTCCTTGTTGGAATTCAAACATACAAGTTGCCTTTAGTATACTATAATAAGGCTGCAAATGCAAAAAACACCCACAACAGGAGAGTATAGATATGATTCGGAAGATCATCCATATTG
>ENA-ORPF01003003-ORPF01003003.1-human-gut-metagenome-genome-assembly--contig:-NODE-3003-length-10604-cov-3.054034_pt1 | contig 10604 bp, 9 predicted proteins | sample MGYA00242140_ERZ509070 | MGnify/ENA primary metagenome ERZ509070 (study PRJEB26280, sample SAMEA2338713) | human gut metagenome | biome: human gut; feature: human-associated habitat; material: faeces... | reverse complement strand
ATATTTCCGGGAAAGATGAGGAGACACTGGCAAAAAGGCTGGAAGAACACCGGCAGGAAGTACATGACCGGATTGCACAGGAACATCCGGAACTGGCAGAACGTTTCCGGGAACGCAGACATCTGCTGGATAAGCATCTGCGGGAGCGCAGGCCGGAGGTATACGAACTGGTAATCAGACTTCGCGAAAAAAAGGATCAGGCATAATGATATTTTTTGCGGTTTCTGACAAAGAAGGTTACCGTGAGCCCTAACGTGAGAAGTTCTGCTACTGCCACGGCACTCCAGATTCCGTTGATGCCGAGAAGCAGTGGCAGAAGGAGTACGGCAGCCAGCTGGAACACCAGTGTCCGCAGAAAAGAGATTGCAGCAGATATCAGTCCGTTGTTTAATGCCGTAAAAAACGAAGAACCGTAAATATTAAATCCATTGATCAGATAGGCAATGCAGTAAATACGGAAACCGTTTTGGGTCATGGAAAACAGATCCGCATCATATCCGACAAAGATGGCGGCCAGAGGTCTGGCGATCAGCTGCGCCAGAATAAACAGCATGAGTCCCCAGATTCCGATGAGCCGCAGACTTTTTCCGAACAGATTTTTTAATTCGTCATGGTTGTCCGCTCCGTAGTGATAGCTGACAAGCGGCGCACTTCCGATGGAATATCCCAGAAAAATTGCAATAAAAATAAAGTTTACATACATGATCGTTCCAAACGCAGCCACACCGTTTTCTCCGGCAAGATTCATAAGCTGAATATTGTACAGAGAGTTTACAATGGAACTGGAAAGGTTGGTCATCAGTTCGGACGAACCGTTTCCGCAGGCGCGCAGAAAAATTTTCCCGTTAAAGTGTGTGCGCCCAAGTTTAAGAAGGCTGAAATTTTTGCGTGAAAAAAAAAGGATCGGAAACAGACCGCCGATACATTCGCTGGTGACCGTTGCAAATGCCGCACCGGCCAGACCGATCTGGAACACTCCTACCAGTAAAAAGTCCAGAACCATATTGGTGACACCCGCGATGACGATGACACCAAGACCAAGTTTTGGTTTTTCTGCGGTGACAAAGAAACTCTGGAATACGTTCTGGAGCATAAAGGCCGGCATGGAGAGCAGCGTAATGCGGGCATAAAGCACACAGTTTGTCAACAGCGCACCGTCGGCACCAAGCCCGCGTGCAATCAGCGGGGAAAAGAGGATGCCGAGCGCGGAGAGGACAATGCCTCCGATCAGCGTGAGGTATACCAGCATGGAAAAATATTCGTTTGCCTGCTCTTTTTTGCCTTCGCCTAATGTCTTTGCAACGATCGCACTGCCTCCGGTACCGATCATGAAGCCTAGGGCGGAGATTGCCATGAGAAACGGCATGATCAGATTGACAGCGGCAAAAGCAGTCTTTCCGACATAATTGGAAACAAAGAGCCCGTCCACTACACCGTAGATGGAAGTAAAGATCATCATGACGATGGAAGGAAGGACGAACCGCAATAATTTTTTGTAAGTGAAATGTTCAGATAATTGTATCTGCATATAAAATCCCCCTGTTGTGTGTAGATAGATAAACATATAGTATAGCCGTATCCCGGATTTTCGTCAAGAAAATTTGATATTTAAGAGGCTTTATGCGATAATTGATGCGGTTGATCTGACCTTACCGGAGTCAGATGCGGACAAAACAATGATAAATAGGAAAAGAGAGAAGCAATCATGATACAGGACATTTATCCAATGAAATTAGACAATGCATTTCAAATGAAAGAACCGGATGCAGACAGCAGGATACTGGCATTTCGTGATCGGACGGTTTATCTGAAAAACGAGGGGGAGATCACATTTCTTAAGTATCACGTGTGGGTGGAATACTGTAAGACACATCACAAAAAAGTGCCCGGACTGGTATATCTGTTTTCCGTGGATGACATATCTTTTTATCTGACAGAGCTTTATGAAGATGTGGAAATTCCGGGATTTATGTATCATAAACTGTTTGCGGTCCGGTCCATGAAACCGAAGGAGCGTGTATTTGCCGCAACAACGGCATGGCATCTGTATGTGTGGTACCGAGATAATCAATTCTGCGGCAGATGCGCACATCCGCTTGTACACAGCCGCACGGAGCGCATGTTGCAGTGTCCGGTCTGTAACAATATGGTTTTTCCGAAGATTGCGCCGGCAGTCATCATCGGACTGACAAACAACGATCAGATCATGATGACAAAGTATGCAGGTAGGGAATACAAACGGTATGCGCTCATTGCCGGGTTTACGGAAATCGGGGAAACCGCGGAAGAAACTGTCCACCGGGAGGTGATGGAAGAAGTCGGGCTGAAAGTGAAAAATATCCGTTATTATAAAAGCCAGCCATGGGGCTTTGACAGTAACCTTCTGATGGGATTTTTCTGCGATCTGGCAGAAGAAGGTGAGATCCGGCTCGAAGAGGAGGAACTGTCACTTGCCGAATGGGTGGATTACCGGGATGTGCCGGATGATCCGGAAGGATTAAGTCTTACTAGGGAGATGATGACCTATTTCCGGAAGCAGCGCGAACAGGGGTTAAATCCCTGACCGGATTTTCTGGGCTTTTTCCAGAAACGATTCCCGTTGTTTTCATAGTATTTATCCTTTACAAATTGTGATATTATTATTTTCGACAAAAATATGTTTATTTTATGAAAAAAGAGAAATTTTTTTACGAGGTAATAAAATGAAAGATCTTACAAAAGGAAAACCTTCCCGATTAATACTCGCTTTTGCGCTTCCGATTTTTCTGGCCAATCTGCTGCAGCTTACATACAGCCTGGTGGATACCCGGATTGTCGGATCATTTCTGGGGGAAGATGCACTTGCGGCTGTCGGTGCCACAAGTTCACTGAGCAATCTGATCATCGGCTTTCTGATGGGGCTTTCCAACGGGTTTGCCATCATCACTGCACAGCGGTTCGGAGCAAAGGATCTGCGCGGGGTGAAAAAATCGTTTGCCATGTCACTGACACTCGGAATTGCCGTTGCTGCGGGACTGACGGTTCTCGGTCTGCTTTTTCTGCAGCCGATTTTACGCTTTTTAAATGTACCGGAAAATTTAAGGACAATGGCGGGTTCTTATATTGTAATCATTATTGCGGGATTGATTGCAACATTTCTTTATGATGCCTGCGCTGCTGCATTGCGTGCACTCGGAGATACCATTACGCCTTTGGTGATTCTTGCAATCTCTGTCATATTGAACATTGCGGGGGATCTCTTTTTTGTGGTCGTTTTAAAAACGGGGGTAAGGGGAGCCGCGGTTGCCACGGTTTCGGCACAGGCGTTGGCGTTTGTGATCTGCTGGATCTATATGATAAAACGGTATGAACTGCTCCGGTTGTCCGGGGACGATTTCAAAGAGCCACAGCCACAGATGATCCAAAGCATGCTAAGCGCGGGTCTGTCCATGGGGTTTATGAGTTCCCTGATCAATATCGGTTCCCTGACGCTGCAGACGGCAATCAATAAACTGGGACAGAACATTATCGTTGCACATACCGCAGCCCGCAAAATATCGGAAATGTTTATGATTATGTTTACGGTATTCGGACAGACGATGGCAACATACTGCGGACAGAATCTTGGAGCAGGACGGATTGACCGGATAAAAAAGGGAATCGGGCTTGCAATTTTATATACCTGTATCTGGTGCAGCTTTACCATTGTTGCAAGTTATACAATCGGAGACTGGCTGGTTTACATGGTAACTGGAAGCAAAAATGCCGAAGTACTGAAGAATGCAACCAATTATCTGAAGTTTGATACGCTGTTTTATTTTGTCACGGCAGTGATATGTGTCGTCCGTAATGCCATGCAGGGGCTGGGAGACCATATTACACCGCTGGTATCAAGTTCACTGGAAATGATCGGCAAAATCGTGATTGCAGCAACACTCGTTCCGTGGTTTGGCTACACAGGTGTAATCGTGGCGGAACCACTCGTATGGTTTATTATGGTCATTCCTCTGCTGATACAGATTTTCCGCATGCCGGTTTTAAAAAATAATATTTTAACCAAATCTTAGGAAGAATTTGCTGGTTTTTCCTTCTAGTGCATGATAATATGGCATACATATATAAATTGTATGAAAATATGCAGGAAGAAGGAGGGATTGTTTGGAAAAGAGAAAAGAAAAAACAAAAGAATCCATACAGGCAGTATTGCCGATTCTGTTCATTGTATTGTTACTGAGTTTTACAGTGGCACCGGTGTCCGCCAGTATTCTGCTGGAATTTATGATCGGTGCGGTGTTTGTAATTATAGGCATGCTGTTTTTTTCCATGGGTGCCGAAATGTCAATGTCTCCTATGGGGGAACGTGTAGGAGGCAGCATGCTTAAAACCAAAAAACTATGGGTGATCCTCCTTCTGGGCTTTTTTCTCGGGGTCATCATTACCATTTCAGAACCGGATCTGCAGGTGCTTGCCGCTCAGGTGCCGTCGGTGCCGAATATGGTGCTGATTCTTTCGGTGGCAGCCGGGGTTGGCGCATTTCTTGTTGTAGCACTGCTTCGTATTTTATTTGGAATAGCGTTAGCCCCGTTATTAGTTGTGTTCTATGGTGTGATATTTGTGATCGCAAGGTTTGTTCCGGATAATTTTCTGGCGGTGGCGTTTGATTCCGGAGGTGTGACGACCGGACCGATGACGGTTCCGTTTATTATGGCACTTGGTGTTGGTATTTCTGCAATCCGAAATGATAAGCATGCGGAAAACGACAGTTTCGGACTGGTTGCACTGTGTTCGATCGGTCCTGTTCTTGCGGTATTGCTCCTGGGACTGGTATATCCTGCCCAGGGAAGTTATGTGGCAGCGGACGTGCCGGAAGCTTTCAATTCTGTGGAACTTGGCCGGCTGTTTTTATCCGAAATTCCCTATTATCTCAAAGAAATTGCAGGTTCCCTGCTTCCAATCGTTTTCTTTTTTGGAATTTTCCAGCTTGTTTCCATTCAACTACATAAAAAGACATTGATTAAAATCTGTGTGGGACTGCTTTACACGTATGTCGGACTGGTACTTTTCCTGACCGGTGCCAATGTCGGATTTATTCCCGCAGGAAACTATCTTGGAACCGTTATGGCATCACTGCCGTGTCCGTGGATTTTAGTCCCGGTCGGAATGGTGATCGGATATTTCATTGTCAAGGCAGAGCCGGCCGTCTATGTCCTGATGAAACAGGTAGAAGAAAAGATGTACATGAAGGTTACCAGTGTATACGGACTGACTGAAGCCGCTCCCGGTATGACCGCTACCCGCATCGATGATTCGTTTGATGTACGTTGTAATACGGTAGGACGCAACTTTGAATTTACAGAAGTCAGAGTGATTGATCCTGAAACCGGCGAAGAATGTCCGGTAGGCGTACAAGGCGAAATGTGCAATCGTGGATATAATACGATGAAAGGGTATTATAAGAATCCGGAAGCTACGGCTGAAGTGATTGATAAAGATAACTTCCTGCATTCGGGCGACTTAGGCATTAAAGATGAGGACGGAAATTACCGGATCACAGGACGTATCAAGGATATGATTATTCGTGGTGGTGAAAATATCTATCCACGTGAAATCGAAGAATTCCTTTATAAACTTGATGGAGTAAAGGATGTTCAGGTAGCAGGGATTCCCTCTAAGAAATATGGTGAAGCGGTTGGTGCTTTTATCATCTTGCAGGAAGGGGTGAAAATGCATGAATCGGACGTTCGTGACTTCTGTAAGAATAAGATTTCCCGTTATAAGATACCGAAATATGTCTTCTTTGTGAAGGAGTTTCCGATGACAGGCAGTGGTAAAATTCAGAAATTCAGACTGAAAGATCTTGGATTGCAGCTTTGTAAGGAGCAGGGGATAGAAATTATTTAAATAAAGAATTAAAAAAGAAGAATGAAGAATTAGCTGCGCTGTATGCTGCATAGCAATTCTTCATTCTTCTTTTTTAGTTCTTCATTCTTAAATGAAATCGTCTCCCAGTTGCATCTGGGCATCATTCACGTATTTGCGGATAGAATGTTCTTCGTCTTTACGGCAGATTAGCAGGACATTGTCCGATTCGGCTATCAGATAGCCTTCCAAGCCATCGATCACGGCGAGCTTTCCTTTGGGGAGTACGATCATATTATCTTTTCCATTATAGATCAAAGAATGACTTTTTAAGGTTACATTGCCTTCCCGGTCTCTTTCTGATAAGTCGTAGAGTGATCCCCATGTGCCCAGGTCAGACCAGCCAAAATCGCCTAAAGATACATATACATTGTCCGCTTTTTCCATGATACCGAAGTCAATGGATACATTGGGACATGCGGGAAAGTTTTCTTCAATGAATGCTTTCTCTTTATCTGTAGCATAGATATTTTTTCCCGGTGCCAGTTTGGATGCTAATTCGGGAAGCAGGATTTCTGCAGCTTTAATAATGGTATTGACGTTCCACATAAATAATCCGGAGTTCCAGTAGAATTCACCGCTTTCTACGAATACTTTGGCTAATTCCAGTTCCGGTTTTTCGGTGAATGTCTTTACTTTGTAGAAGCCATCACTGGTTGGTTCGTCAATTTGTATATAGCCATATCCGGTCTCAGGACGGTTGGGCTTGATGCCTAGTGTCAGTAACTTTTCAGAGTGAGAAACGAATTCCAGTCCTTTAATGATTGCGGCACGGAATTCTTCTTCTTTCAAAATCAGATGATCTGAGGGAGCAACGACGATATTCGCATTCGGGTTTAAAGCGCGGATGTGATAGGCAGCCCATGCGATGCATGGAGCGGTATTTCTTCTTGCGGGTTCCAATAAAATCTGTTTCTCATCCAATTCGGGAAGTTGTTCCTTCACTAGATCGGCGTACATTGCATTGGTGACAATAAGAATATTTTCGGTTGGGATTACCTTTTGAAAGCGGTCGAAGGTCTGTTGTAGGAGTGAACGACCGGTTCCGAAGAAGTCAAGAAATTGTTTGGGCAATGTTTTGCGGCTAAACGGCCAGAAGCGGCTTCCAATGCCGCCACCCATAATCACGCAATAATTATCCATGTTTGTCATGATAGTGACTCTATTTTTAAATGTTTTTGCTAATGTACGGTTTATTCTCTAAATACAGAAGCCTTTGGGACATGTTTTATTATTTTTTGCTCCTTTTTTTTCTCAAACTATTGTGGAATCAAAATATTGTCGTATCTTTGCACCGCAATTGAGAAATCAAGCATGCCCAGATGGCGGAATCGGTAGACGCGCTGGTCTCAAACACCAGTGGATTCACTTCCATCCCGGTTCGACCCCGGGTCTGGGTACGAAGATAAAAGCTAAGTAATTGATAATTCAATACTTAGCTTTTTCTTTTGCCTAAATTTTCCCCACATTTTCCCCACACGTGCAAAAAATATAGCAGTAAGTCATTATTTCTTTTGGTTGAACGTAGTAAATCAGTTACCTTTGAAAAGAAATAAAGCCTATTAAATAAAAGTAATGGAACAAGGTGTTTGGCAAGAAATAGAACTGTTGTACCAGAAGTTTCACAAACTTGGTATCAGTGAAGCGGTGGACTATGACAAGTACTACCTTTATTCTCTCATTGCCCATTCCACAGCCATAGAAGGCTCAACGTTGACCGAGCTTGATACGCAGCTTCTCTTTGACGAGGGAGTAACAGCGAAAGGGAAACCGCTTGTGCATCATCTGATGAATGAAGATTTGAAGCAAGCGTATGAACTTGCCAAAACTGAATCAGGCAGTCTTGTACCTATAACTCCTGCTTTTCTGAAAAGGTTGAATGCAATGTTGATGCGTACTACTGGCAGTGTTCACAGTGTGTTGGGCGGCTCTTTTGATTCTTCTAAAGGAGAGTTCCGTCTATGTGGTGTTACGGCTGGTGTTGGTGGACATTCTTATATGAACTATTTGAAAGTTCCTGCTAAGGTGGATGAGCTTTGTGCGATTCTTCAAGAGAAGCAAAAGAAAATGGGAACATTTCGGGAACAATACGAATTGAGCTTTAATGCCCACCTTAATTTAGTAACTATTCATCCGTGGGTGGACGGCGACGGAAGAACGGCTCGATTACTGATGAACTACATCCAATTTTGCTATCACCTTTTTCCGACCAAAATATTTAAAGAAGATAGAGAAGAATATATTCTTTCCCTGCGCCAATGTCAGAATGAAGAAACTAATCAGCCGTTTTTAGACTTTATGGCAAGGCAGTTGAAGAAATCACTTTCTATAGAAATTGAACGATTCAATGTATCACGAAAGAAAGGGTTTAGTTTTATGTTCTGATACTATATAAAACAAGAATTGCTATTTATGAGTTTATGGTAAACTTGCATGTGGGAAAGTTTGAACATCCATAGAAAGTGCCGTACTTGCCTTTCCTCAAAATGAGATGTCCTCCACATTGAGGACAAACACCTTGATTTATTAGGCGTGAACTTCTGTATTGCCGAGCCTTTGCGTTATGCTTATGCTGTTTTAGTTTCTCTTTATCAGCAATTATGCGATTCTGGTTAATTGTCTGTATTATCCAATTTATGGTCTCCTGATTAAGAACAGCAGTTCTGTATTGTAATATAGCACGTTTTAGATTATATCTGTTTACAACTATGTTATTGTCAGTATGCACTTTTAATTCCGCACTGTTATTGAAAACGACAATTGGAATAAAAAGTATATCCGTTGAGCATTTGAGCAAATGATGCAAAAATCTTACATGTCCAGCGTTTTGTTTTATCGGATTGTAAAATTGATGTTTACTTTTATAGATGGTTTGCGTCCAGTATTCACTGTTCTCTCCACCCAAAATCCAACCTTTATATCCCTTTGTTTCAATTACAAAGACACCATAAGGTGAAACTACAATATGGTCAATTTGCGTTGAATATCCGTTACTCTCGAATAGTAAATCATTAAAAACAACATACTCTTCTGGTAACTCTTGAATCTTGTTATTCACAAGTTTTTCAGAATACTTGCCTTTCCACACTGGCATCTTCAATTTAATAAAGATTACCACTGCAAAAAAGACAACGATGCCGACAATATGCATATTACTGATTTAATAGATTCTTTTTATCCATCTTTTACTTGATTCAAATCCCCATTGAACATGCCATCTTCTTCCTGTTACTTTATCTAACAAAAGAAATTGATATATATTTTTTGTGGGATATAATTCAAATGTTCCACAGCCTGTACCAAGAGATAGGTCTTCGTCATTAAGAGTTGCAGAACCTTCTTTATCATCATCCAAAGACCATTGTACAATTACTATTTTCCCTGTCATTGTATCTAATTGCAGAAAATTATAGATATTTTCTGTTGGATATAGTTTGTACCTATCAAGTCCATGCATGCGAAAATCTATATCTTCTACAATAGCATGTATTTTAATCAAAGTAGAATCATTAACTGTTTTGGCATGTGACATAGAACTTTCGTTTTGTGCAGAAACACATAACGGAATTAAAAATAAATAAAAAATAATCGTAAGTTTCTTCATAGGTAAATCATTTAAGTGATTAAAATTAAGTGTAATAGTATAGCAATGCTGTATTTATTTCTTCCTATTTACATCCCATTTAAAAGTATAAATATAATCTCCGATAGGAATGTTTACAATCAAAATCTTACCTTTTTTCCTTTTAATATTCATATAGCCAATAATAGCTTCATCGGGATAAATAGTTGTGGTTTTTAAATATCCTTGTTCACGTATAGTTCGGTCATTATCCATCATTTGTCCTAATGTAATCATTTGATTGGTAGATGCGACATTTGCTTGGTATGCTGCATTAGCGTCATAATGATTGGTTATGGTTGTGTAAGCATAACCATTAGAAGAATAAGACGTTGAATAGGATGTTGAATATCCTGCTGTTCCTGCATTAATGCCAGCAGAGATTCCATATAATGCCATAGCCCATGCTTGTGAGCGTTTTATTTTTTTTTGATATTCTTCATTTGTATATACTTCAAGTTTTAAAGTATCGTCTTTTTTTGTTAGTAGATTAGAGTGTACGCTGTCAGGTTGGAATACAATTGGGGTTTCACTTAAATTCTTGATAAAAATATCCAAGTGATAGTATTTTCCATAATCATCTTTTTCTTCAAAGCATGAAAGACCTACAACAAAATCATTTTTGTTTAAATAAGCCCAAAATTTCCCATCATTATATTCTGTCAGGATAGAATCGTTTTGGGGGTATATGAATGTTTGGGCTTTACATGTGGTTGAAAGCAATAAAAATATAACTACACATATATTCTGTTTCATATCAACTAACTGTTTTAATTATACACCTCCAGCTACCACAAGGACTTTATAATATCACGAAGCGTGGAACTGTAATGCCACCTCTTTGAATGAAGGTCCTGAGAAAACCTTTGTGTACAGATGTAACAATAGCAGCCCACGCTATAGCGTGAGAACCACTATGCTATTCTTGTACACGTTTGAAAGTTTCTCAGGTTTTCATTCGCAAGAAATAAGCATAACGCTTCTTCTAAATTCTAATATGTCTTGGAAAGAGTAGCCTCAATCCGCTTACAAAGATATGCAATTTTATTGAGGTACAATCAAATACTATCAAGATTACATTCTG
>ENA-ORPF01002995-ORPF01002995.1-human-gut-metagenome-genome-assembly--contig:-NODE-2995-length-10627-cov-8.086928_pt1 | contig 10627 bp, 10 predicted proteins | sample MGYA00242140_ERZ509070 | MGnify/ENA primary metagenome ERZ509070 (study PRJEB26280, sample SAMEA2338713) | human gut metagenome | biome: human gut; feature: human-associated habitat; material: faeces... | reverse complement strand
CGGAACGAAACAGCAGACCTTTGTGCTGCAAGGCTCCATGATCGGCCGTTCGGAGAAAAACGGTCCGCAAGGCAGCGGCGTGAACGAGGACGTCTGCTTCACATTGGATACGGCGGATCGACACGCCGTCTATGCCATGACCACCAGCAGCTTCATCCAGGTGGAGAAAAACCAGTCCCCAGTGATCATGGCGCGGGACTATAAAGATCCGAATGTCGTGTGTCCTGCCGGAGAGTATGCCGTGCGCAGACTGACCCCGACCGAATGCGCGAGGCTCCAGGGCTTTCCGGATCAGTGGTGCGCAGACCTTGCAGCGGAGGCTCCGTCCGAGGACGAGCTTGCTTTCTGGCGGGAGGTCTGGGACACTTACAGCCGGGTGACCGGCGGCGGGCGGCGCACGGACAAACAGATCCTCAAGTGGCTGCGCGACCCATACACGGACAGTGCAGAATATAAAATGTGGGGCAACGGCGTGGCGCTGCCCTGCGTATGGTTCGTGCTCTGCGGGATCGTGTGGTATGCACAGTCCGGCGACGATAATGCGCCGACATAATCTACGCCGGAAATGTGAAGATATAACTGGATATATACCGAACCTGACGGTAATATGTGACTACCATAAAACAAGGAGGTCACGAACATGACGATTACAACCCATGCACAGGGCGCAGAGCGCAAGCGGCTGGCTAAGACCATCTCCGACTGGCTCGGTGTCCCCGCAAAGTACTGTGGCGCACCCACATTCAACTATGAGGTGGATTACTTCACCATCGACCGAAACGGCAGCCTTTCCTTTGATGACCGTGCCGACAGCGAGGTCATCGAGCGGCTTCTGGAGCACCTCTACGATGAGGGCTTTGACATCGACCAGAGCCACACTGATGACGAGGACGAGCCTTGCGCCGTCTGCATTTCCATGCCGAAGAGTCTGTTCACCGACAGCAATCTGGAAAACCTCAAGGCACTCATTGCCGCCAAGGGTGGTCTTATCAAGAAAGCCCTCGGTGTGGACGATCTGCCATTGGAGATCACGGACACGAAGGTATCCTTCCCTTGGTTCCCGGCGACTCCAACCCCGGACGAGATGAAAGCCTATGACACCTTTATCTGCAAGCTGTGCGAAATGGCACGAAATCAAAGCCGTATCAATTCTTCCGAAAAACCGATTGAAAATGAGAAGTACGCATTCCGTTGTTTCCTGCTTCGGCTGGGTTTCATTGGTGATGAATACAAAGCTGCTCGAAAAATGCTGCTAAAGAACCTCTCCGGCTCTTCGGCTTTCAGAAACGGAGGTGCGCAGCATGAGATTTCCGAGTAAAGAGACGGTCGAGCGTATCCGTAAGGAATACCCGGTCGGCACCCGTGTGGAGCTTGTTCAGATGGATGACCCACAGGCACCGCCTGTCGGCACGAAAGGCACCGTGCGAGGTGTGGATGACATCGGCAGCATCATGGTTGCCTGGGATAACGGCTGCGGTCTGAGCGTGGCTTACGGGGAGGATATTTGCCGTAAACTGCTGTAATAGACACAGTTTCCGGACCACAAGATCGTGTAGTTTATAGCTCAGATATAACTGGATATAGTGTGCTTTCAGAGGTAATATGTGACTACCGAAAGGGAAAACAAACCAAAACGGAGGTCACAAACATGAGCCAGAGAACAGAAAACCAGGTAGCCGAAATGAAGAAGCAGACCATCGGGGTCGAGGTCGAAATGAACAGCATCACCAGAGAGAAGGCCGCAAGGCAGGCAGCCACCTTCTTCGGTACCGGGCGGTACGAGAACACCGCTTGCCGCAACGGCTACTGCACTTGGTCGGCTTGGGATGAGAGCGGACGCGAGTGGAAATTCCAGAAGGACGTCAGCATCGCGGGCCCGGACAGCGAGAAATGCGAGATGGTCACGCCGATCCTCACCTACGTTGACATGGAGACCTTGCAGGAGCTGGTTCGCCGCCTCCGCAAAGCCGGAGCAAAAAGCGATGCCACCAGAGGCTGCGGTGTTCACATCCACATCGGTGCCAAGGGGCACACGCCCCAAACGCTCCGCAACCTCGCAAACATCATGGCAAGCCACGAAGACCTCCTGGCAAGCGCACTGGACCTCGACAGAGGCCGCATCAGCCGCTACTGCCGCACGGTTGACCCCAGATTCCTGGAACGGCTGAACAACAGAAAACCCACCACCATGGCAGCCTTGGCTGATATTTGGTACGGCAGCCAGAACGCCGACTACGGCAGATGCCAGCACTACAACGACAGCCGCTACCATATGCTGAACCTCCACGCCACCTTCACCAAGGGAACGGTCGAGTTCCGGCTCTTCCAGTTCGATGCTCCGGCAGACGGCAAGCAGAACGGACTCCACGCTGGACAGCTCAAGAGTTACATTCAGCTGTGCCTCGCCCTGAGCCAGATGGCAAAGACGGTCAGAACCGCAAGCCCCAAGCCCCAGCAGAACGAGAACCCCAAATACGCAATGCGCACTTGGCTCCTTCGCCTCGGCTTTATTGGCGACGAGTTCAAGACCGCAAGAGAGCTCCTCACGAAGCGCCTGGATGGGGATGCAGCCTTCCGCAGCGGCAGAGCAGCCGCTTGAAGGACGCAGCCCAGAGGCCCCCGAACCCGCTGATGGCGGGCTTTCGGTGGTAGAAGGCAACTTCGGAAAGGAGTATTTTTTATGGAAAAACGCTATTACATCGCCTACGGCAGCAACCTCAATATCCGCCAGATGCGGATGCGCTGCCCGTCGGCACGGATCATCGGCACATCAAAGCTCAATGACTATGAACTGCTTTTCAAGGGCAGCAAAACAGGCTCTTACCTTACGGTGGAAAAGAAGTCCGGCGTCTCAGTTCCTGTTGCTGTATGGGAAGTCACCGCAGAGGATGAAAAAGCCCTGGACCGTTACGAGGGCTTCCCGAACTTCTATTACAAGAAGGAGTTGACCCTACCAATCAAGGGTATCCGAACGGGCAAAATCCGTAAGCGCCGGGTATTCGTGTACATCATGCATGAGGACAGGCCCATCGGCATTCCGTCCATTCCTTATATGCAGACCTGCATCCAGGGCTACGACGATTTTGGCTTTGACCGGCTTGTGCTGATAGACGCTTATCTCAAATGTGGGGAGGAACGTCATGAGGGAAAATAAAATCATCCGAATATCGGTCTGTCCCAGGTGCGGGCAAGCTTACCGGGAGCATCCGGCTCTTTCAAGGCTCGACAACGAAACACTCATCTGCCCGGATTGTGGCACACGGGAGGCGCTCGATTTCATCGGCGTAAAACCGGATGAGCAGGAGCAGATCATCGCCTCCATTCACCGCTGCCGCCAGCCGGAATAACGCTGTAAAATACACAGTTTTTACTCCGAATGATCGTGTACTATATGCCTCCGAAATGACTGGCTATATCCGCACTTCAGAGGTAATATACACTCACAACAAAACAAACGGAGGTACACGGTTATGTGGAAAGAAAGCAGCATCAAGGTAAACGGCGAGGTTTTTCACTACTGGATGAAGCAGTACGACAAAGGTTCCGAGTGGGGCATCGACGGCGGACGCATTTCCAAGCTAATGTTCAAGCGGGACGGATACATTGTCTGCAACTACGACAGAGGCTGGGACATTGAGCCCACCGATGAGAACACGCAGCTTGCGCTGGAGCTTCTGCTCCACAGCGAGAACTGGTAAAAAACCGAAATTTCAAAGCAACGGCTCCGAAAGGGGCTGCTGCTCGTTGTACGGAAGGTCGCACCGATTTCGGTGGCGGCTATTTTTATTGCTCTGCCGGAGGGGGTGAGAAATTGCGAAAGCTGAAAAACTACAAGCCGACAAGGTTCATGGAGAAAACCTCCCGCTACGATGTGGACGCAGCGGATTATGCCGTGATGTTCATCGAGAGCCTCTGCCATACCAAGGGCACCTGGGCGAGAAAGCCCTTTGAGCTGATTGACTGGCAGGAGCAGATCATCCGGGACATTTTCGGTGTCCTCAAGCCCAACGGCTATCGGCAGTTCAACACCGCCTACATCGAGATCCCCAAGAAGCAAGGCAAATCGGAACTTGCCGCTGCCGTGGCGCTTCTGCTCACCTGCGGTGACGGAGAGGAACGCGCCGAGGTCTACGGCTGTGCCGCCGACCGTCAGCAAGCATCCATCGTTTTCAATGTGGCGGCGGATATGGTGCGGATGTGCCCAGCACTCACCAAGCGGGTCAAGATACTGGATTCCCAGAAGCGGCTCATTTATCAGCCGACGGGCAGTATCTACCAGGTGCTCTCTGCCGATGTGGGCAACAAGCACGGCTTTAACACTCACGGCGTGGTGTTTGACGAGCTGCACACCCAGCCCAACCGCAAGCTCTTTGACGTCATGACCAAAGGCTCCGGCGACGCCCGTATGCAGCCGCTGTATTTCCTTATCACCACGGCCGGCAACGATACGAAGTCCATCTGTTATGAGATCCACCAGAAGGCCAAGGACATCATCGAGGGGCGCAAAATCGACCACACCTTCTATCCCGTCATCTACGGTGCGGAAGAATCAGATGATTGGACGGACCCGAAGGTCTGGAAGAAGGCCAATCCCTCCCTCGGCATTACAGTTGGTATCGACAAGGTCAAAGACGCCTGCGAGTCCGCCAAGCAGAACCCAGGCGAAGAGAACTCCTTCCGACAGCTGAGACTTAACCAGTGGGTGAAACAGGCGGTGCGCTGGATGCCGATGGACAAGTGGGACAAATGTGAGTTCGCCGTCAGCGAGGACGATCTGGAAGGCCGTGTCTGTTACGGCGGTCTGGACTTGTCCTCCACAACGGATATTACAGCATTCGTTCTGGTGTTTCCGCCGGAAGATGAGAACGACAAATACATCATCCTGCCGTACTTCTGGATACCGGAGGACAACCTCGACCTTCGAGTCCGGCGTGATCATGTGCCATACGATGTATGGGAGCGGCAAGGCTTTTTACAGACCACCGAGGGTAATGTTGTTCATTACGGCTACATCGAGAAGTTCATCGAGAGCCTGGGTGAGCGTTTTAATATCCGGGAGATCGCCTTCGACCGTTGGGGCGCTGTGCAGATGGTGCAGAACCTTGAGGGCATGGGCTTCACGGTCGTTCCCTTTGGACAGGGCTTCAAGGATATGTCCCCGCCCACCAAGGAGCTGATGAAACTGGTGCTGGAACAGCGCATTGCCCACGGCGGGCATCCCGTCCTCCGCTGGATGATGGACAACATTTTCATCCGCACCGACCCTGCCGGAAACATCAAGCCGGACAAGGAAAAATCCACAGAGAAAATCGACGGTGCCGTGGCAACGATCATGGCACTTGACCGTGCTATCCGCTGCGGCAATGATAACGGCGCTTCGGTCTATGATAGCCGTGGGCTGTTGTTCATTTGAGACCCATCGTCAAAATATCAGTCGAATAAAGTCGGAAACTCTATTATTAAGCAGAGTTTCAGACTTACAACTCCAAAACTATTGACTTTTTTGATTTTTCGGGTATAATAGAATCAAGAAAGTCAGGAGGTGCATTATGGCTGAATTGATCAACCGCCCCCAATATCTGAATCAGCTGATTCAAAACAAAGATGTAGATCTAGTGAAGATCGTTACAGGTATTCGCCGCTGCGGAAAATCGTCCTTGCTGGATCTGTTTCATCACTATCTGTCGGAGAACGGCGTGCCGGATTCCCGGATCGTTCACATGAACATGGAATCCTTGCGTTACCGTGACCTGAACAATTACCTTTCTTTTTATGATTATGTCAGCAAGCAGATCGCTAAAGACGGAAAGACATACCTTATATTCGATGAACTGCAGACTGTAGAGCATTGGGAAAAAGCAATCGAGTCCTTCCGCTTGGATTATGATGTAGACATTTATATCACGGGTTCCAATGCCTATCTGCTGTCCACGGAGTTTTCCACCCTGCTTTCCGGACGTTATGTGGAAATCCGGATGCTGCCCCTGTCCTTTAAGGAGTTCCTGACTTTCTACAGCTTTGACCAATTTGTTACTCTGGAAGAAAAATTCCAGAAGTATTTACAGTTCGGTGGTATGCCCATCCTGCGGGAGTACCAGTTCAACGAAGCTCGGAGCAATCAGGCGTTGGAGGGCATCTATTCCACTGTTGTTCTGCGTGACATTTTACAGCGCAACGAGGGTGCCGACCAAGCAATGCTTCAGAAAATTATGCTGTTTCTCTGCTCCAACATCGGCAGCATCAATTCTCCCAGCAGCATTGGAAATGTACTGTACAACGAGGGGGACATCAAAGGGCGCAATGTTGCTGGGAAAACCGTTGAGAAGTATATCTCCATGCTCCACAGTGCCTATATTTTCTTTCCTGTCGGTCGTTATGATGTGAAGGGAAAGCAGCTGCTGAAAACGCTGGGAAAGAACTATATCATCGACATGGGCTTCCGGAATATGCTGCTGGGCTACCGGGATGCGGATCGGGGGCATATCCTGGAAAACATCGTCTATCTGGAGCTGCTTCGCCGGGATTACCGGGTATACATCGGAAAAGTGGGCGAAACCGAAGTGGATTTCGTGGCGGAAAAACCGGAGGACAAGGTTTACATTCAGGTAACGGAAAGTATGCTTTCCCCGGAAACCCGGGAGCGGGAGCTGCGGCCTCTGCAAATGATTCCGGACAATTACGAAAAAATCGTTTTGTCCATGGATCGGGACTTCATCAAATCCTACAATGGAATCAAATCCCTGAATCTGCTGGATTGGCTGTTGGATAAAAAGTAGGCACCCCATCGGGTTATTGGCAGATCAAAAACCGGTTTGTCCGTATTTTGTCATTCTCATTGGTTCCATGAGGATAGCAGACCGGGTCGTGCGGGAGATGACGGGGCTATAATTGGAATATAAAGGCGAACAGATTGGGATTGCAAACTAGGGAACTTTTTGCTATAATATAGGCAGCAAAAGTTCCCTAGGAGGTGCCGCATGAACAACAACTATCCGCAAATTCAAGAACTGCTCCATCAAAAGGCTGACTATCAGGCACGATTGAACCTACTGCCATACGACGGAACGCCGGAAGTCAAGGAAGATGGCGGCAAGAAGTATTTGTACGTTCGTAAACGCATCGGGTCGAGGCTGAGTTCCACATATGTGGATGTGTACTCTGACACGCTGTACCAGCTGCTGCTTCGCAATGCCCGCGATGCCAAGGCGTACCGGAAGAATATTCGGCGTTTGGACAAGGAATTGGCACAGCTCGGCTACACAGACCAGGAGATTTCCCCTCGTGTGCAGCTGAACCTGGATTTCGCCCGGGCCAACATGAAGTCCAATATCTACGATCAGGCAATTTTGGAGGGTGTCGCCACCAGTTTTCCACAAACGGAGGACATCATTGATAACGGCATTGTCAACGGCATGACAGCAACGGATGTGCAAAAAATACTGAATCTGAAACACGCATGGGAATTTATTCTTGACCGGGATGTGATCACATACCCCAGCGACTATTCTATTCTGTGCCACATTGCGAAGCTGGTCAATGAGGGATTCTTCCAAGATGGTGGACGAATCCGAGGAGTTCCTGTCACGATTGGCGGTTCCAGCTATGTTCCGCCGTTGCCGATTGAAACCGTAATCAAGGAACACCTGGAGGAAATTCTGAAACGGGAGCAGCCTTCTGATGAAGCGGCAATTCAGCTATGCCTTTACTGCATGAAAGCCCAAATTTTCACCGATGGCAACAAACGTGCTTCCGTGATTTTTGCCAATCACTACCTGATTTCGCAGGGTGGAGGAATGCTGATTATTCCAGAAAAAGAGGTGCCAGAGTTTAAGCGGCTTCTTGTGGCTTTTTACGAGGACAGAAGCAACGACGTTTTTCTTTTTATGAAAGAAAAGTGCGTAAAGACATTTTAATCTAGGGAACTTTTTAACCGATATTTTATCAAAAAGTTCCCTAGCCGCAATTCAACGCCTTCCAAATTGGGAGGCGTTTTTCTTTTTACACAAAACAAGGAGGAAACCATTGGAAGTAAAAATCAACAAAGAAATCCAGTCCTACAGTGAGTCCATGTTCCTGGGGCTGTCCATGCGGCAGTGCGGCTTTTCCCTGGCGGCGATTCTGGTGGCCATTGGGTTGTATTTTCTGCTGAAGCCCTATGTGGGCACAGAAACCATCAGCTGGATGTGCATTCTGGGAGCCGCGCCCTTTGCGGCCATGGGCTTTGTCAACTACCACGGTATGACCGCCGAACAGCTGGCCTGGACCTGGATTCGTTCGGAGCTGCTGGAACCCAAGCGGCTCATTTCCGAGCCGGACAATCTCTATTACAAACTGCTGGAGGACACCATCTCCAACCGCGAAAAGGAGGCGTATAAGAAATGATGAAATCCATTCGTACTTTGGTGCGACAGGACCGGGAGAAATATGTCATTCCCCGGCGTGTCCAGGACGTGATCCCCATTCAGAAAATCTGGGAGGACGGGATTTTCCTCACCGGCGGGCGGTACGCGAAAAGCTTCCGCTTCACGGATATTAACTATCAGGTGGCATCGGAGCCGGACAAGGAGAAGATGTTTCGGGGCTATAGCGCCATCATCAACAGCCTGGACTGCGGAGCCACCACCAAAATCACCATCTTCAACCACCGCATGAGCCAGATCAACTTCGAGAAGTCCATTCTCATGCCCATGCAGTGGGACGGCCTGGACGACTACCGGGAGGAATACAACCAGATGCTTCTGGACAAGGCCACCAATGGCAATGGTATTGTCCAGGAGAAGTTCATCACCATCTCCGTCCGTAAAAAGGATGTAGATGCCGCCCGGAGTTTCTTCGCCCGTGTGGAAGCAGACCTTTCTGCCCACTTTTCCGCCCTTGGCTCCACCTGCGGCCCCATGAACGCCATGGAACGGTTGCAAATCCTCCACCGTTTCTACCGCAAGGGCGAAGAAAATGAGTTCCGCTTCTCTCTCCGGGATTCTGCCCGGAAGGGGCACAGCTTCCGGGACTACATCTGCCCGGATTCCATGGAACGGCACAGCGACTATCTCCAGATCGGAAAACGGTACGCCAGGGTACTGTACCTCAAGGACTACGCCAGCTACATTCAGGATGATTTCGTATCCGAATTGACGGACTTGAACCGGGACATGATGCTCTCCATTGACATGGTACCCATTCCCACAGACGAGGCTGTGCGGGAGGTGGAAAACCGGCTTCTCGGTGTGGAGACAAACATTACCAACTGGCAGCGCCGCCAAAACAGCAATAACAATTTCTCCGCTGTCGTTCCCTATGACATGGAATTGCAGCGGAAGGAAAGCAAGGAGTTTCTGGATGATCTGACCACCCGTGACCAGCGGATGATCTTCGGCATCCTGACCATGGTCATTACCGCCGACACCAAGGACCAGCTGGATATGGATACGGATGCCGTTCTCTCCACTGCCCGGAAGCGCATGTGCCAGATGGCGATCCTCAAGTATCAGCAGATGGATGGACTGAACACCGTGCTGCCCATTGGCACCCGGAAGCTCAACGCCTTCCGCACCCTGACCACGGAGAGCCTTGCGGTGTTCATGCCCTTTAAGGTCCAGGAGATCATGGACAAGGGCGGTATCTACTTTGGAGAAAATGCCATCTCCCACAACCTCATCATGTGCAACAAGGCGAACCTTTTGAACCAGTCGGCCTTCCTGCTGGGCGTCCCCGGCGCGGGCAAGTCCTTCAGCGCCAAGGAGCTGATCGCGTTTCTTATGCTCCACCCAGATTACGCAAATGACGACATCCTGATCTGTGACCCGGAGGGAGAATTTGGCGCACTCGTCAAAGCCCTGGGCCGGGAGAAAGCGACGGTGGCCCATCTGGTGGCAGGCGGCAAGGACCGCCTCAACGCCATGTATATGGTGGAGGGCTACGGTGAGCAAAACCCCATCGTGGAAAAGAGCCAGTTTGTCATGTCCCTCATCGAGCAGATCGACAAGCGCGGCGTGGGGCCGCAGCACAAATCCATCATCGACCGCTGCACCGCCCTGGTGTACCCGGAGGCGGAGAATGCCGGGAGGGTGGCTACCCTCTGCGACCTGCGTCAAAAACTGCTGGAGCAGCCGGAGGCAGAGGCGCGGGAGATCGCTTTGGCGCTGGAGCTGTTCACCACCGGCTCCCTCGATATTTTCGGACACGAAAGCACTGTGGATCTGGACAAGCGGGCGGTGGTGTTTGACATTCATGGCTTGGGTGAACAGTTGAAGCCCATCGGCCATCTGGTCATTACCGACACCATGCTCAACCGCGTTACCCTCAACTGGAAAAGGGGCAAGCGTACTCACGTCTTTATCGACGAGTTCCATGTCATGTTTGAGAACGAGTTTTCCGCAGCCTTTTTCAATTCCGCGTGGCGTCAGTTCCGTAAACGCAACGCCTACCCCACCGCCATCACGCAGAACGTGGAGTATCTGCTTGATTCTGTTCAGGCCAGCACCTTGCTCAGCAACTCTGAGTTTGTGATCATGCTCAATCAGGCGGCAGGTGACCGGGAAAAGCTGGCCCATCTTCTGAACATCTCCGAGGACAAGATGAGCTATATCACCAACGCGGACGCGGGGTGCGGCCTCATCAAATACGGCTC
>ENA-ORPF01002989-ORPF01002989.1-human-gut-metagenome-genome-assembly--contig:-NODE-2989-length-10641-cov-2.866427_pt1 | contig 10641 bp, 7 predicted proteins | sample MGYA00242140_ERZ509070 | MGnify/ENA primary metagenome ERZ509070 (study PRJEB26280, sample SAMEA2338713) | human gut metagenome | biome: human gut; feature: human-associated habitat; material: faeces... | reverse complement strand
ATACGGATGCGGAAGTCCGGATTGTAAAGTAGGCTGTGATTGTGACCGTTTCATGGAAGTATGGAACAACGTGTTTACACAGTTTGAAGGGGACGGCAAGGGCGGTTATACCGAGCTTTCCCAGAAAAATATTGATACCGGTATGGGACTTGAGCGTCTGGCAGTTGTTATGCAGGATGTGGATTCCGTATTTGATATTGATACCATGAAAGCGATCCGCGACAAAATTTGTGAGATGTCCGGAAAGAAGTATGAAGTAGATGCCATGGATGACGTATCCATCCGTCTGATTACGGATCATATCCGTTCTTCCACATTTCTTGTATCCGATGGTGTTATGCCAAGCAATGAAGGAAGAGGCTACGTTCTGCGCCGTCTGATCCGTCGTGCGGCACGTCACGGAAAGATGCTTGGAATTGACGGACTGTTTCTTGCAAAATTATCAGAAACTGTCATCAATGAGAGCAAGGATGGATATCCGGAACTGGAAGAGAAGAAAGAATTTATCTTTAAGGTTCTGACACAGGAAGAAGAGAAATTCAATAAGACCATCGATCAGGGACTTGCCATTTTGTCTGACCTGATGGAGGAGATGAAGAAAAACGGCAAAAAGGAACTTTCCGGTGCCGATACATTCAAACTTTACGATACTTACGGATTCCCGGTAGATCTGACCGAAGAAATCCTTGAAGAAAAGGGCTTTTCCTATAATGAGGACGAGTTTAAGGCCTGTATGGAAGAACAGAGGCAGAAAGCCAGAAGTGCCCGTAAAGTGACAAACTACATGGGTGCGGATGCAACGGTTTACGAGCAGATTGATCCTTCCATCACAACAGAATTTGTCGGATACGAGAATCTGACATATGCTTCTAAAGTTACGGTTATGACGACCGAGACCGAGATCGTGGAAGCACTTTCCGATGGGGATGCAGGAACCATTATCGTAGAGAAGACTCCGTTTTATGCCACGATGGGCGGTCAGCAGGGCGATAAGGGACAGATCCGTACGGCAGACGGCGTATTTCAGGTAGAGGATACGGTTAAGCTTCTGGGCGGTAAATACGGACATATCGGGCATATGGTGTCCGGCATGATCCATACCGGCGAGGAAGTGGAACTGGTTGTAGACGCAAAACTTCGCGCAAAGACCTGTGCAAACCATTCGGCAACCCATTTACTGCAGAAAGCACTCCGCGAAGTGCTGGGTACACATGTCGAGCAGGCGGGTTCTTATCAGGACAGTGAACGTACCAGATTCGATTTCACCCACTTTGCAGCCATGACTCCGGAAGAGTTACAGAAAGTGGAAGACATGGTCAATGAAAAGATCAACGAGGGCATGGAAGTCCGTACCGATATCATGACCGTTGATGAGGCAAAGAAGACCGGGGCAATGGCTCTGTTTGGCGAAAAGTATGGGGAAAAAGTCCGTGTCGTTTCCATGGGAGAGTTCTCCAGGGAGTTCTGTGGCGGTACACATGTAAAGAATACTGCAGAGATCAAGACATTTAAGATTCTTTCAGAGAGCGGTGTTGCAGCCGGTGTGCGCCGTATCGAAGCACTGACCGGTGACAATGTGATTGCATATTACAAAAAGATGGAAGAAGAGTTCCGGGAAGCAGCGAAGGTTGTAAAGTCTACACCTGCAAACCTTAAGGAACGTCTGGAGCATCTGACCGCAGAGATGAAAGATCTGCAGAGCGAGAACGAGGCGTTAAAGAGCAGGGCAGCCAAGGATGCACTTGGGGATGTGATGAATCAGATCGAGGATGTCAAAGGTGTGAAGCTTCTGGCAACCAGCGTATCCGGCGTGGATATGAATGGTCTGCGTGATCTCGGTGACCAGCTGAAGGACAAGATCGGTGAGGGCGTCGTAGTGATCGCATCCGATTGTGACGGAAAGGTAAACCTGATTGCCATGGCAACCGATGCAGCGATGAAGCAGGGGGCACATGCCGGTAATCTGATCAAGGCGATCGCCGGAAACGTTGGCGGTGGCGGTGGCGGACGTCCGAATATGGCACAGGCCGGAGGAAAGAATCCGGCGGGGATTCCGGATGCCATTGCACAGGCGAAGACGGCACTGGAAAACATGTTGAAATAATCTGTAACGGAACATATAAAAGGATAGAAAAAACGCAAAAAACAGGTAAAAAAGCGCAATAAAAATGCGATTTTACCTGTTTTTTGCAAATATTTATAGTATAATTACAGTTAATCCACTGTGAAATTTGTGTATATACAACAAGAGGTGGAAACGATATGAGGAAAGGGAGAGAATTTATGAAGAGAAAGAGGTTATTGTCAGCCGTGCTGGCAGGAATCTTTGCCGTGTCCATGCTGGGCGGCTGCGCTTCGGCGGTACCTCAGGGTGCAACGGAGACCACGCAGGGCAGTGCACAGGAGACGGACAGGACGAGCGGAACGGTAAAGCTGAGAGTGTGGGCGGAGGAATCAACGTTTGATGCGTTGAATAAGATGATCGACAGTTTCAAGGAAGAGTATAAGGGTCAGGCAACTTTTGATATCACCCTGGAACAGAATGCGGATTCCGATACGCGTGACAATGTGCTTGGAGATGTGCATAATGCAGCTGATGTGTTTATTCTTGCAGATGACCAGGTGGCTTCTATGGTGGCCGGTGGTGCATTGTATCCGGTTCCGAATGCAGACGAAGTGAAAAAAGCAAATGTGGAGGGCGCAATAGACGCTGCCACAGTCGATGATACGCTTTATGCATATCCCATGACTGCAGACAATGGGTATTTTTTGTATTATAACAAAAAGTACCTGAGTGATTCGGATGTCAAAACCCTTGACGGCATTTTAAAAGTAGCAGAAAAAAATCATAAGAAGTTTATGATGGACTGGTCTTCCGGCTGGTATCTGTATTCGTTTTTCGGAAATACAGGACTGGATTTCGGTATCAATGATGACAATGTGACAAACCACTGTGAATGGAATTCCACCGAAGGGGATATCAAAGGCGTGGATATTGCGCAGGCGATGCTTGATATCAGTTCCAGTAGTGGATTTGAAAATGCGGTGAATGAAGATTTTATTAAAGGTGCAAAAAAAGGCAGTGTAATTGCAGGGGTAAGCGGTGTATGGAGTGAGACCGAACTGAAAAAGATCTGGGGAAATGATATTGGCGCAGCCAAGCTTCCGACCTATACCGTGGCAGGAAAACAGGTACAGATGGCTTCCTTTACCGGCTATAAGCTGATGGGAGTCAGTGCTTATTCGGCAAATCCACAGTGGGCAGCAAAACTGGCAGACTGGTTGACCAATGAGCAGAACCAGACTGTCCGGTTTGAGATGAACGGACAGGGACCTTCCAATACAAAGGCAGCGGATTCGGATGCGGTTAAGGCTTCTCCATCCATTCAGGCAGTGATTGCACAGTCGGAATTCGGAAAACTGCAGCGTGTCGGAAACAGTTACTGGGATGCAAGCAAGGAATTCGGGAATACGATGGCAGCAGGAAATCCAAACCACGTAAAGTTACAGGAACTGATGGATAATCTGGTCAATGGTATTACAAAATCAGTAGCAGGCTAAGAGGTGGGAGCATATGAATCAGAAAAAGAAATTAAGTACCAAACTTATCATTTTAATTCCGGTATTTATACTTGGAATATTCAGTATCATCTCGAACGTGATGTCTGTTTCCAATATCAGGAACGTTAACCGGAGTGCCGTACAGATTTCGGAAGTATCTTTAAAGAATGTTTCGGGTCTGGCAGAAATCCAGAAACAGACGCAGGACATCCATAATCTGGGTCTGTCCCATATCATAGCGGTGGATCTGGATTCCATGATCCAGCTGGTGGAAAAAATCCGCAGTCAGGAAGATGCATTGGAGAAAGATCTGGAAAGTTACAAGATATACGTGACACCGGATACCAAAAAAGAATACAATGATATCAAAAAAAATTACGAAGAATTAAAGTATGAATGTGCCAATGTTATGGCATTTTCCGCAGCAGGGAAAAGTGAAGATGCCTATGAACTTGCCAATGGAAAAATCAGCAAGTGTGCAGATGCCATTGAGTCGGATATCGAAAGTATCAAGAAAATTGTAAATCAGGATGCAAATGCACAGAGACAGAAACTGACATCTGCATACCATAGTTCAATAGGAACAAGCATAGTGACGATTCTGATTAGTATTGCGGCACTTTTTTCAGCAATGGTGGCAGTGCTTCGGTGGGTAATTTATCCGCTTGCAAATACGAACAGGGAAATGAATGAGATTATTTCCGAAATTGATAACCGGCAGGGTGACCTGACCCGCAGGGTTACCATTACCAACAACAAAGAAGTGGCATCTGTCGGTGGAGGCATCAATGCTTTTATGGCAAAGCTGCAGGAAATTTTCCGGATGATCAGCAGCAATTCCAGGGATCTTGAGGGTGTTGTAAATGAAGTGCGTGAGAGTGTGCAGACTTCCAACGGAAGTGTATCCGATCTGTCCGCACTGACGGAAGAACTTTCTGCAACGATGCAGGATATTTCCGACAATGCTTCACGGATTAATGAAAATACCGAATCGGTTGCCGGTGAAGTCAAGTCAATTGCAGAGAAAACGATTGAAATCAATCAGTATACCAAAGAAATGAAAGAGCATGCAGAGGCAATGGAACATGCTGCGCGTGAAAATATGGATACAACGGGTGCGAAAGTAAATGACATTGTTTCCGTGCTGAGTCAGGCAATTGAGGACAGCAACAGTGTCAATCAGGTAGACAATCTGACAAACGACATCTTAAATATTGCAAGCCAGACAAACCTGCTGGCATTAAACGCATCCATTGAGGCTGCCCGTGCCGGGGATGCAGGAAAAGGATTTGCAGTGGTTGCCTCCGAAATCAGCCAGCTGGCAGCCGCCAGTCAGGAAGCGGCTAACAATATCCAGAGCATCAATGCCATTGTCATAACTGCAGTACATAATCTTGCAGACAATGCAAATGGACTGGTAGAGTACATGAATGAAAAAATCCTGCCGGAATTCCAGAAATTTGTGGAATCCGGTGGCGCATATCATGACAAGGCAACATTTATCGAAGGTGTCATGGCAGATTTCGAGGCAAAGACGGATTCTTTACAGAATTCCATGGATGAGATTGCAAATTCCGTAAATACGATTTCCCATGCGATCGAGGAAGGTGTCAGTGGAGTCGTTTCGGCAGCGGACAGCACACAGGTTCTTGTATCCGATATGGATAAAATTTCCAAGAAGATGGATGAGAACTTTGCGATTGCAGAGGGATTGAAGAAAGAAACTTCCGTGTTTACAAAGCTTTAAGCATGTGGAAGAAAAAAACTATGCAAATTTCGGAAAAACTATTGACAAATCAGGATATTTTGTTAAAATAATCGATAGTGCAATTAAGATTACCTTACAGTTGATGCACAATATCGCAACTGGAGGGAGGTTAGGAAAGAATGTCTAGTGTAATCGTAAAAGAGAATGAGACTTTAGATAGCGCATTACGTCGTTTCAAGAGAAACTGTGCGAAGGCTGGTATCCAGCAGGAGATTCGTAAGAGAGAGCATTACGAGAAGCCAAGCGTAAAGCGTAAGAAGAAATCTGAAGCTGCTAGAAAAAGAAAATACAACTAATGTATTTAACCCCGCGGGATAACTCGCGGGGTGCTTTTTTGCAAAAATGATCAGGATGAGGTGAACCATGAATCAAAATCTGAAAAAAATGATAAGCTATTACAAACCCTACCGGGCAGTTTTTGCGGCAGACATGTTATTTGCGACACTTTCTGCGGCAGTGGCACTGACCATTCCACTGGTTGTGCGGTATGTGACATCGACTCTGATTTATCAGCAGCCCCAGATGATGTTGCGGAAACTTTTTTTGATTGGCATCGGATTGTTTGTGCTTCTGGCATTGGACTGTTACAGCCGGTTTTTTATCGGAAATTATGGACATGTGATGGGGGCAAAAATGGAATATGACATGCGGGCCGAATTGTTTGGGCATCTGCAGAAGCTGTCTTTTTCTTTTTATGATGATGCAAAAGTCGGACAGCTGATGAGCCGTGTGACGGCAGATTTATTTGATATTACAGAACTGCTGCACCATGGCCCGGAGAATATTATCCTGTCGGTATTAAAGATAGTGGGAGCGTTTGTGATCCTGCTCAACATTAATGGATGGCTTGCGCTTGCCGCGTTTGCAGTGCTTCCGGTTATGTTTGTATTTGCATTTGCGTTAAATAAGCGGATGCGCCGGGCTTTTCAGCAGAACCGTATTAAAATTGCCGAGATTAATGAACAGATCGAGGATAATCTGTCAGGCATCCGTGTGGTGAAATCGTTTGCCAATGAGGCGATTGAAAACGAAAAATTTCGTCATGGAAATGACGGATTTCTTGCGGCAAAGAAGAACAGTTATCATTACATGGGCAGTTTTCAGGCCGGGGTTGGCGTTTTTACAACACTGATTCAGGTAAATGTCATCCTTGCCGGAGGGGTTCTCATTGCAAAGGGAATGGTCACGGTCAATGATCTGGTTACGTTTTTGCTGTATATTGGGGTATTTACTGATCCAATCCGGACACTGGTGGACTTTACCGAGCAGTTTCAGAATGGCTATACGGGATTTGAACGGTTTCAGGAAATTATGAATATTGAACCGGAAATCCAGGATGCAAACGATGCTGTAGCACTGACCGATGTGAAAGGAACCATTGATTTTGAAAATGTTTCTTTTCAGTACAAAGACAATCAGGAGAAGGTGCTTAACCGGATCAATCTGCATGTGCCTGCAGGGGCATATATGGCACTGGTGGGATCATCCGGTGCCGGAAAGACAACGCTTTGTTCCCTGATTCCGAGATTCTATGATGTAACCGGAGGATGTATCCGTGTGGATGGGAAAGATGTCCGTAAGGTGACGTTAAAGAGCCTGCGTGACCATATCGGAATGGTGCAGCAGGATGTATACCTGTTTGCGGGAACGATTTTTGAAAATATACGGTATGGAAAGCCGGATGCGACAAGGGAAGAAGTGATTGCTGCTGCAAAAAATGCCAATGCCCACGAATTTATCATGGCATTTCCCGATGGATATGATACAGATATCGGACAGCGTGGAATCAAGCTCTCCGGAGGGCAGAAGCAGCGGCTTTCCATAGCCCGTGTTTTTTTGAAAAATCCACCGGTTCTGATCTTTGATGAGGCAACTTCCGCACTGGATAACGAGAGCGAGAGGGTCGTACAGGAATCATTGGAGAAACTGGCAAAGAACCGTACGACATTTGTGATCGCCCACCGTCTGACAACGATCCAGAATGCACAAAAAATTCTGGTTCTGACAGAAGATGGGATTGCGGAATCCGGTTCCCATGAAGAACTGCTGGCACGGGGCGGTGTGTATGAAAAACTTTATCATATGCATTATTAGACCGGCTGTGTCACAACTTGCATTATTATAAAAAAACGAGTAAAATAGAATAGATTTTGAAAAAACAAAAAGGAGTGGATTATCATGACCAAAATAGATATTATCTCCGGATTCTTAGGAGCCGGAAAAACAACTTTTATCAAAAAGATGATTGATGAGGCATTTACCGGGGAAAAGATTGTCCTTATCGAGAATGAATTTGGCGAGGTCGGCATTGACGGTGGTTTTTTAAAGGATGCTGGAATCCAGATTACAGAGATGAATTCCGGATGCATCTGCTGTTCTTTAGTTGGTGATTTCGGAAAGAACTTAAATGAAGTCATCACCAAGTATCATCCGGATCGTATTTTGATTGAGCCATCCGGAGTCGGTAAGCTTTCCGATGTTATGAAGTCCGTGATTGATATTGAAAAAGAGCAGGATGTAAAATTAAACGCACTGGTAACGGTTGTAAACGCGCTTAAGGCGAGCAAGCAGATGAAGGCGTTCGGTGAGTTTTTCAACAACCAGATCGAGTATGCGACAACTGTCATTTTAAGCCGCAGCCAGAATGCAACACCGGAACAGCTGGAGTTTTGTGTCAATAAAATTCAGGAATTGAATCCAAAGGCTGCCATTATTACAACAGACTGGGCAAAATTATCCGGAGAACAGATCCTTAAGGTAATGGAAGGACAGGATAATCTGGAGATGAAGGCTCTTGCTGAGGCACATCATGCAAAGGAAGAGGCAGAACATGAGCATGAGCACCATCATCATGACCATGAAGACCATGAGCATCATCATGACCATGACCACGAAGACCATGACCATGAGCATGATGAAAACTGTACCTGTGGCTGCCATGATCATGAGGAGCATGAGCATCACCATGAGCATGATGAAAACTGTACCTGTGGCTGCCATGACCATGAGCATCATCACCATCATCATGCAGATGATGTATTTACCAGCTGGGGCAAGGAGACACCGCACAAATTCGAGCGTGCAAAACTTGAGGAAGTACTTAAGAAGTTTGTCGATTCTGACAATATCCTCCGCTCCAAAGGTATGGTGGAGAGTACCGATGGCACCTGGCTGTACTTTGATATGGTTCCGGGCGAGTATGAGATCCGTGAGGGTGAGCCGGATTACACCGGACGTATCGTGGTAATCGGAACGGAGATTCATGAGGATGAATTACTGAAGACATTTGGTCTTTAAAATGCTGTAAACCCCAAGAAAAATGTAAGGAGAGCAATTATGGCACAGGATATTCCGGTATATTTATTTACAGGATTTATGGACAGCGGAAAAACAACTCTCGTAGAAGAAACGCTGTTTGAGAATAACTTCGGTGATGGTTCGAAAGGAATTATCATCATGTGCGAAGATGGCGAGAAAGAATATGACGAAGCAAAACTGGCAACCATCAACTTCAAGCTGGTAACGGTCGAAGAGGAAGAGGATTTTACGCCTGCAAAACTGCAGGAAATCCAGGACACCTATCAGCCGGAACAAATTTTTATCGAGTACAACGGCACCTGGGGGATGGACAAGCTGCTTGAGGCAAAAATGCCGGAGGGCTGGGTGATTGTACAGTCACTGGCAACCGTAGATTCCACGACGTATGATCTGTATATGAATAATATGCGTGCAATGATGCAGGAACAGGTTTTTTCCAGTGATGTGGTTATTTTTAACCGTACAGATGATGATACCGATCGCGGACATCTGCGCCGTACCATTAAGAATATCAACCGGAAAGCACAGATTGTCTATGAGCGCAAGGACGGAACGATTGATGAGCGTCCGGAAGAATTGCCGTTTGATATCAATCAGGATGTGATTGAGCTGACCGATGCGGATTATGCTATCTGGTACATGGATGCCATGGAAAATTACAAGAAATACGATCGCAAGAAAGTAAAATTCCTGGCTCTGGTATATAATCCGGATAAACTTAAGAAAGGCGTGTTTGTTCCGGGACGGTTTGCGATGACCTGCTGCATTGAGGATGTGACATTTATCGGTTTCAAATGTAAATATGACAGGGAAGAGGAACTTCCGCACAAGTCATGGATTACAATTACGGCAGAGATTCGTGTCGAATTTGCACGGGAATATAAGGGAAAAGGACCGGTTCTTTACCCGATTTCCATCGAAAAAGCCCAGAAACCGGAAGATGAGCTTGTATATTTTTCGTAAAAAAGTCGTTGCGAAAAGTGAAGAAGTCATATACAATAAAGAGGTGTGCTATACACCTCTTTTTGTATTCAGCAGAAAAAGAGAACAGGGATTAGATTAAATTTATTACATACAGGAGGCAGTTTATGTACCCGATTGTTCGAAAAGAAACATTGGCAGATAACATTATCCTGATGGACATCAAGGCACCGCGTGTGGCCAATGAGTGTCTGCCGGGACAGTTTATCATTGCAAAGACAGATGAAGTAGGAGAGCGTATTCCGCTTACGATCTGTGACTATGACAGAGAGAAGGAGACTGTCACCATCGTGGTACAGACGATTGGCGCAGGAACCGAGCGTATGATGGCCTTAAATGAGGGCGATGCTCTCGAAGATTTCGTTGGACCTTTGGGATGTCCGTCCGAACTCTGTGAGGAGGAGAACCTTGAGGAGACCAGGAAAAAGAAAATTGTATTTATCGCAGGAGGTCTGGGAACCGCACCGGTATACCCACAGGTAAAATGGCTGCATGAACATGGCATTGATGCCGATGTTATTGTGGGTGCAAAAAATAAAGATTTACTCATCCTTGAAAAAGAGATGGAAGCTGTAGCCGGTAATCTTTACATTACAACCGATGACGGAAGCTATGTCAGAAAAGGCATGGGTACAGATGTATTAAAGGATTTAGTAAACAATCAGGGCAAAAAGTATGACCGTTGTATCGCAATCGGACCTCTGATTATGATGAAGTTTGTCTGTCTGTTGACAAAAGAATTGGGAATTCCTACAATTGTCAGCATGAACCCGATTATGGTTGATGGTACAGGTATGTGTGGTGCCTGCCGTTTACAGGTTGGCGACGAAATCAAATTCGCCTGCGTAGACGGACCGGAATTTGACGGACATCTGGTAGATTTTGATCAGGCAATGAAACGCCAGCAGATGTATAAGACAGAAGAAGGCAGAGCCATGTTAAAGCTTCAGGAAGGTGATACACATCACGGCGGCTGTGGCAACTGCAACAATTAATCATAAAAAAAAAAAAAA
>ENA-ORPF01002987-ORPF01002987.1-human-gut-metagenome-genome-assembly--contig:-NODE-2987-length-10647-cov-3.176832_pt1 | contig 10647 bp, 8 predicted proteins | sample MGYA00242140_ERZ509070 | MGnify/ENA primary metagenome ERZ509070 (study PRJEB26280, sample SAMEA2338713) | human gut metagenome | biome: human gut; feature: human-associated habitat; material: faeces... | reverse complement strand
GGGGTGTCCAAATTCAGGGCATCCAGCCAGTCCTGACGGATCCACATTTCATTGATTCCACCTGCTGTTATGGCCGGAGCCGGAATCGCCATCATTTCTCCATCTTCATTGGTGATACATTTCTGCAGTTCTTCACCGCCGGATTTCACATAACTTTTCAGTGCATCTGAAGCATAATCATCAAAATACTTATCCAGTGGCTGTATCATATCGTATTTCAACAGAGCCCTGTACTGGGTTGCATTTACATTCATGATTTCCGGAATGGTATTACTTCCGATACAGAGACTCATTTTTTCATCATAGTCTGATGTAGATGCAGTCCAGTCATATACTACCTGGATGTTCAGGTTCTCTTTCAGAAGCCTTGTATAGGAGTTGTCTTCAAATGACATTCCTTTCGGAATCTTTGCATTCGGATTCATTTTTCCGCCCAGATGTACCGTAACCGTCTCCGGGTATTTTGCCAGAGGCAGATCTTCTTTCGCTGTTCCTTCTGCTTCCTTGACCGCTTCTTTCTGCCCTTTGTCTGATGCACCACCACAGCCTGAAATCAAGGATACCGTCATAGCTGCCGTACACGCTATAGCAATTATTCTTTTTAGTTTCATAATCCATTTTCTCCTTTTCGTTTTTACTATTCTCTATTTTGGCCAGACTCTTTCTGACCGGATACTATCCTTTTACCGATCCCAACGTGATCCCAGATACAAAATATTTCTGCAAAAACGGGTATATGATCAGCACCGGGATCATGGCGATAAATATCTTCGCTGCGTCCAGCGACTGGTTATTTAGTTTCATTGCCTGTGCGATCTGTTCAACATTCATACTGGAATAATCCAATGTTACTACCATCTGCTGTATGTATGTCTGAAGCGGATAGCTGCTTTGTTTTGTACTTAGAACCATTCCCTGAAAGAACTCGTTCCAGTACTGAACAATCGTAAAAAGCGAGATCGTTGCCACCATCGGTTTTGCCAAAGGAATGTAAATTGAGATCAGATTCCTCCATGGTCCACCACCGTCTATAAAGCATGCCTCTTCCAGTTCAACTGGCAGATTCTTGAAAAAGTTTACTGCCAGAATGACGTTGAAAACCTGAAGCCCCATACCGAAGACAAGTCCCCATATGCTGTCCATGAGACCGTAATTCTTCATTGTGATATACCACGGAACAGTACCTCCATTGAAAAGCATGCAGAATACAAAGATCCACATGAAGATGCCCCTCTTCGGAAACTGTTTTTTTGTTCTTGACAACGGATATGCTGCCAAAAGTATACACACCATGCTGGCCCCTGTACCTAACACAACTCGTTTAATAGACACAAGAAAAGAAGTAAAGAAATTTCCCTCTCCCAAGATCTTCTTATATGACAGGAGATTAAATCCCACCGGCCAGAGAGCAACTTTCCCTGCACTGACAGCCTCCCTGCTACTTAAGGAAACGCAAAGGACATACCATACCGGCAGGATGCAGACCAGTGTGATCAAAATAAGGATCACAACATTTACTACGTCGAATACTTTTGATCCTATACTTTTATTTTCTATCATTTACTGCACCTCCTTAGAATAGTTTGTAACCGGTAAACTTATCTGCCAGCTTATATCCTATAACAATTAAGATAACGCTGATCACCGATTTAAACAGTCCAACTGCTGTAGCCAGCGAGTACTGCAGGTTCTCAAGTCCTGCACGGTATACCCATGTGTCTATGATATCACCAGTGGAATAAACAAGCGGATTATACAAATTGTAGATCTGATCAAAACCTGCATTGAGCACATTTCCAAGTGACAGAATTGCCAGAAGGGCTACCGTTGTCCTTATTCCCGGGAGCGTTATGTGCCAGATACGTTTGAATCTTCCTGCTCCGTCTGCCGCTGCTGCTTCATAAAGGCTCTGGTCTACCCCAAGTATTGCTGCCAGATAAACTACCGTATTGTACCCAAATCCTTTCCAGATATCTGTGCCGATCACCAGAGGCTGGGAACAATGATGGCTCCCCGAAAAAATTGATCGGATTTCTACCAAATGCCTCCATCAGCTGATTAATTGGACCAGTATATCCAAAGATATTTAAAACAATCTTTGCCAGAATAACCCACGACAGAAAATACGGTAGGTAAACAATTGTCTGGATTGGACGCTTGAGCCGCTTAATACAGAATTCATTAAGCAGAAGTGCAAAAATCAATGGGAAAATAATATTCCCAATAATCTTTCCTACCGCGATTACAACGGTATTACACAGTACCTGTTTGACATCGTTCATTTGAAACATGTACTTAAAATTTTCAAGCCCGACAAACTTAGAATGCAAAATACCCTGGCCCGGATTATAATCTTGAAATGCCATGACAATACCGAACATCGGAACAATGCTAAAGAAAAACAGCCATAAAAGTGCCGGAATCAGCATAATATAATAATGCTTCACAAATCGTTTGATATACATTCCAGGACCTCCCTTCCTTTTTGTTTAATATACACCATGATACCTCCCTTCCTTTTTTTAATTATTTTATCTTCTTCCCCCATATCCTGCTAGATGATATTGTTTCTAATTTTACCAAATATTTTTTATCACAAAAAAAATGTCCGATGAAAATCAGACATTTTTACTCTCTTTTCTGTATTCCGAAGGCGTACACCCATGCTCCCGTGCAAATACTTTTGCAAAATAATGAAAATTATCATATCCAAGTTCTACGGCAATCCTTGTAATGCTCTTCTTTCCCTCCTCTATCCATTCCGCCGCAGTCTTCATTTTCCTTTGTATCACATATTGGTGAAATGTTTCCCCCGTCATCTCCTTAAACCTTGTACTAAAATAACTCCTGCTCATCCCTATCCGTTCTGCCACGTCTTCAGAGCGAAGATCCTCCCCGATATGTCCATCCACATACTTGATAACCGCTGCAAAAGCACTGATATCATTTTTCTGTGATGAGCTAAGACTCTCTTCATAAATATGTTCCCTCCAGCGGTGCACCCAGTCCAGCATCTCTTCAACCGTATCCAGCGATGGAAATTCCACTTCTTCATCTGACAGGAGCTGAATATTATGAAAACTCTTAACAAAAATCCTCTCCGCACTCCGCAGACTGATTTCTTTTGTTTTCTGACAGAGATCTTCAAATTCTTTCTCACTGAAAATCCATCTGGTGTGCATCCATCTTCTGTTCAGTTCTTCAACTTTTTCCTGATTTTCCTCTTCTGCATGTCCATCTCTGCATGTCTGCATGTACTTTTCACTGACCCGTTCCAGTATCGTTCCACACTCTTCCGGGGAAAAACTGATCTTTGAGATATAGTCTAACGCACCCATACGGATTGCCGTCTGTGCATAACTGAAATTCTCATATACAGAAAGAATTACAAATTTAATTTCCGGAAATTCCTCTCCGCACATCTGCATAAGTTCCAATCCATCAATTTCCGGCATATCTATATCGGTAAATACAATATCCACCGGATGATTTCGGAGAAATTCAAGGGCTTTTCTCCCATTCTGTACATCTCCCACTACCTCGAATCCATACTTTTCCCAGTCCATAATAGCGACCAGACCTTTTCTGGCAAGTTTGTCGTCATCTACAATCAATACTTTCATCTGTCTGTCCCACCTTATTTTCTTCCAATGTAACCTCTTTGTCTTTCTCTTTTTTTTCTTCCGGTTTCCGAACAGGAAGAAGGATCGTAATTCTGGTTCCGAACCCTTTTTTGCTGTTTACAAACAAACTCGTCTGTCCATCATAAAATGATTCCAGCATAGCCTTGACGTAGCGCAGTCCGATACCTCTGTTCTCATTCTTCCAGTATCCCCAGTCATAATCAAACGGCTGGTTAATCTCATCTATCTCCTCCTGATTCAGTCCCTTTCCGCTGTCAGAGATAGTTACAACAGCAAGATGCCTTGCCACATCTTCAAACACCTGGATGCTGATCTTCTCATCATCCCCAAGACCATAGCGGATCGCGTTCTCCACAAGTGGCTGAAAAAGCATACGGACCGTTGGCTGGTCAAGATAACTGCCATCTTCTATATTCATCTCAATAATAAAATCATACCGCATCTGCTGAAGTGCAATATATTCCTTTACAATCTCCAACTCCATCCGCAACGTTGTCTGGCGGCCTTCTTTGCCCAGATTATAGGAAAGAAGCTTCTTTAGTCTCTGTACAAACTCACTGATCTCTCTTTGGTGACTCATTTGTGCCATCCACTGAATCGAATTCAGTGTATTGAGAAGGAAATGAGGATTAATTTGATAGAGAAGTTTCTCAAACTCCATCTTCTGTATACTTTTTTCCTTTTCTACCATATTGCTGATAAGATTCTCAATCTGTCTCTTCATCTGTTCTACTTCCCTCATCAGGCTGTCAAACTCTGCAATGTCCGACTCTTCATGTACTGCCTGAAGAGTGCCATCCCCAATCTGCACCATCTGTCTGCGGAATTGACTCAGCGGTCGGCAGATCATACGATAAAGATAGAGGACAGACATGGAAAAGAGCAGAAACGTTACAACTATGATGAGTGTCATCATCATTCTCCACTGGTTAATCTTCTTCTGATATATATTGTCCGGTAGTGCCACTGCATTAATGTATCCCATCTGACTCCGGTATGCCATGATCTTATAGCCCTCTCTCGTCTGGACTTCATACTCCCCCTTTGAGAGTGATGCAGAAAACAGTTTCTGTCCCTGTATAATGACAGGATTTACGCTGTATTGTGCAACCCCTTTCTCATCCGTCTGAATATAAGTGTAGGGATGTCCTTCCTTATTTATTTCTTCCGGGGTCTTCATATCAGCCTTTATTTCTGTGTAGATTTCCAGTTTTTTCCCATTGCCAAAAACTACTTCCCTCATGACGGAAAAAACTGTTTTCTCACTACTCCCAAGAAAAGACGCATGGGCTGCCTGCATAACATTTCCCGCACACTCCGCAACCTTAGGCAATGCGTTCTGTCTTCCGTCCAGTGTTCTGACATTCATACCGCTGATAAGTTCCTTTTTCTCTTCCTTGTCATAATAGGTAGCGCCTACCAGTTTTGTGTTGACATATCCGAGTCCCGAAAGTTCTTGTCTAAGAGATCTCTGTTCAACAAACCTGTCAAAATTATCCACAGCATCAAGATAACTGTCCGTTACGTTTCCGATCAGACCGCCCGGTCCCATATAGTTCACAATACTGAGCATATCATAATATGCTTCATCCGTATTCTTCGTAACCTGATCCAGATACATTTTCATGTGATCCTCTATACTGTCATTCTGTATCATTCTCAGTGCCATATAGGATACAATTCCCGCAGCCAGAAGGCTTGTCATCGCACACATCGTCAATATGCCAAGCATTTTTGCCTTCAATGTTTTCTTCTTTTTTCCCCAAGCTATCCCCATATACCTGTTTCTCTCCTCAACTGCATCACTAAAAAAGACTGCGCATCGGCAATATCCCGCCAACGCGCAGTCTGTATTCTCTGTATACAAAACTCCTGACAAACGCCTGTCATCAGATATCCGTGACAGTTGTTAAATTTTATATAGTATATCACACGGTCTGAATAATGTAAAGCAGTTGTCCTGCTTTCCTTTATGATATTCTATTCATAATTTTACAAATACTTACTGTTCATTGATGTTTTCTGTCCATAATACTTTTCATATTTTATGAATATGCATTCTATGAAAAACCGGGACATATGGAGAAAAATTTGTATATTATGTCCTGCTTTTCCTGTCAGCTGGGACATATGCGAAAAAAAGTTCTTATTATGTCCCATACAAATGTCATAACAGGACATTTGTAGCATCTTCTCGTCCATATGTCCCGTTAGACTTTTACAGAAGGACTTTTTTATTATCTTTTTGTCTATATGTCCCATACAGATATCACAGCAGGACATTTCAGGCACCTTTTCATCCATATATCCCATTTGTCTTACACAAAGGGATATTTTTGCCCTTTTTTCTTTATATGTCCTATTTTGTTCTTCTGGCAGACTTTTTGCATAGAGGAGCTATAACTACAAATATTGATAAACTTAACAGGCGGCAGAAATCATCTGCCGCCTGCTATATAACGTATGCTGTTACACTTATAAAATTGCTGTTTCCAAAAAATGCTGAATGTCCTGAAATGAAGAAAAAACAGCAGTCGCCTCTCCAGTATCCTGTTTTATTCCTGAGCCAGTATAACCAATCACATCAATTCCTGCCTGTATTGCCGCATGAATACCGGTTGAGGAATCCTCAATTGCAACAACCTCATCTTTTTCAGCCTGCAATAACTGTATCGCCTTTAAGTACCCATCCGGATAGGGCTTTCTTTTTTCGCACATATCCCCACATACAATAACTGAAAAATAATCTGTCATTTTGATCCGGTTTAAAGCCGTAATAATATATTTCGCGCTCGTTGATGTTACCAATCCAGCTTTCAGATTCCGTTCCTTCATCCATTGAAATAATTCCTGTAATCCCGGCATGGGACAGATGGCATCATTTTCATAGGTATTTCCCATCTCTTTTCTTCTTTTCTGGTACATTTCCCATGAAACATTTTCTTTCGACCGGCTCAAATAACGCAATATTTTTTCACGGCTGTTAACTCCAATAAATCCTTTTAACTCTTCGTGACCCATATATACACCAAACGATTTGAGAGTTTCCTGCAGATAATGTGCATTTTGAGGTTCCGTGTTTACAATAACACCATCAAAATCAAAAAGAATATATTGTTTCTTCATATAAATCTATCCTTTAGTTATGCCAGCAGCCGTGATGCTTTTTCCTGAATCCATGCTATTTCTTCTTCCGAAAGATCACAAAAATCACTGTTTTCCATAGAGCAATTGGAATCTTGTACATATACTATTTTTGTATCTTTCTGGGTGATTGAATAAAACCAGCATTCTGCCGGAACATTATATACTTTTCCCTGCTCCATCAATGTCAGATCAATAGAAAAACCATTTTCCTTTTTTTCTGCGGTAATCAGAATCGCTTTACCATGTACAAGAATAAACTGCTCATCGGTCGAATGATGGATCTCCAAGTGTTTAATCCCATTAATATCATTGTCCGGTTTCCAGTTTTTAATACATACAAGCCACTTTGGATTTTTATAGACACATAAAATTCCCTCTTCGTTATTTTCATACATATCTGGTTTCATACTTATACCTCCCTAAATTTCTGTTCTTCCTGTAATTGGTACTCCATATCCAAATGCACCTTCTTTTGCGCACATCTTTGCGGCAAACTCCGATGCCTTTTTCATTGCATTTTGAATTTTTACATACATCTGTTCATCTGAACCATCTAAAATCTTATGTTGTGGGGAATTTTTTAACATATCACTTAGGAATGCCGCAAAATAAGAATCTCCCGCTCCCATAGTATCTATAACATCCTCTGCCAATACTGCTTTTGTATATAAAAATTTATCTTTATATAATACATAAGAGCCTTCTTCTCCGACAGTTCCAAGAACAACAGAAACACCATATTTCTGTGCCTTTTTCATTTCTCTCTCCCGTTCATCTTCTGACAAATGTGCACATGACATAATTGCAACAGTTACATACGGACATACATCCCTCAAATACTCATCTGTCCAGCGCATTGAAAAATCATAGGCAATCGGAACCTTTGTCTGATACAATTTTGAAAGATCCTGTTCAATATAGCTGTTAAGATTTGTGTAAATCAAATCATATTGCTGAATATAATCCATATCTTCTTCGTTGAAATCAAATGCATGATCTTTTGCAATTCCACCTTTATTTGAGCCAAGAAAAACACGGTCTGTTTCTTTCAGTGTTACCAAAGCGAAACCGTTTTCTCCCTGAAAATGCCGGCAATGCGTATCATCAATCTCTAATTTTTTTAATGTCTCCTGCACACATTCAGCTACTTCATCATTACCGTATTTTCCAAGATATGCCGAATTGACACCATTCCATTTTGCATATACGCATGTATTGACACATTGTCCTCCCGGATACATTTTCCCACGAGATAAATATTTATCACATACATTATCTCCAATCGCTATAATTTTTGGTTCTTTCATAGATTTTCTCCTTATGTTTTAAAATACTACTGCTCCTATCAAAATTGCTGACACTACTGAAACTACAGTACATACAAGGCCAGGAAGCATATAGCTGTGATTTAACACATATTTTCCAATTTTTGTTGTTCCCGCGGTATCAAACGCAATTGCTGCAACGCACTGACCGGAAGCAGGAATAAAATAATTTGATGAACATGCAATCCAGCCAGCAACAATAATATTTGCCGGAAGCCCTAATGCAATACCAATCGGAACCATAATCATTGTAGAGGATGACTGACTTGTTGTTATTGCCCCAACAATAAACACTGCTATGATATAAATCCATGGATGTTCATTCGTGAGAACTGACATATTATCTGTAATAAACGATGACTGATCTGCAATAAATGTATTCACCAGCCAGCAAAGACCAAATGCCAGAACAACAGCAAACATTCCTGTTTTAAATACTGGCTGATCCAGTACCTTATTGCTGTCAAGTTTTGTAATTAATACCGTTACGGCTGCTGCAACCAGCATAAAAATCTCAATTACTGTGGTAAGCGGTAATTTGCTTCCATCTGAAAGTGTTGGAACTAATACACTCACTGCGCCAAGCAATACAATACATACCATGGCAATCAAAAATACTGCAACAGAGATTTTTGCCTCTTTTGTTGTTTTAACTTCTGCAGCATTCTCATTTTTCACAAGAGTCTGAACCTGTCCGGATGCTACACGAGCCTGAAATTCCGGATCCTCTGCCAGTTCTTTTCCTTTCTTCATTACAGCAAGGGCACATGCGACTGTACCAATCAGTGTTGCCGGGATACAGACTACAAGCAGTGTAAAAATATTAACCGTTTTATAGTTCGTTGCTTCAGCCATAAAAGCCAGAATACCTACCGTTGCTGCTGAAATCGGACATGCCGTGATTGCCTGCTGGGAAGCTATAATGGATGCTGAAATCGGGCGTTCCGGTCGAACTCCTGTCTCAATAGAAATTTCATTAATTACCGGAAGCAAACTGTAAATAATGTGACCTGTACCACACATAAATGTAAAAATATATGCTACAACCGGTGCAAGTACCGTAATCATCCTAGGATTCCTGCGAAGAATCTTTTCTGCTATGCGAACCAGGAAATCCAATCCCCCACATGCCTGCATTGTTGCAGCTGCTACAATTACCGCAATCATAATTAAAATAACGGTAACTGGCGGATCTGCCGGTGTAACATGAAAGAAAAATGTCATAATTAACATTCCAACACCACCAGCCATTGCTAAAAATGTACCACCCTTACGTACCCCCAAAAATATAATGGCAAGTACAAGTATTAATTCTACCCAGAACATATTCATGTCCTCCCTCTCTTTTATATATATCTTTTTCAGTTACATTTTGGATGTGCGCATATCCGTACAATACAAACTTTAATACAATTCTCGTACATCGCTCTTATTTGTATTGTTTTGTATCTGCTTTAATATTATATTTGTATCATACCTTTGTCAAGAACTTGTGTGTTTTTCGTCAATTATCCTATATTTTAGTTCCGATTTTTGTGCATATTTTTGTTCTCAGGCTATTTCAGTATCGTATATGTATTATTTTGTATCTACAATACAATAAGCAGACAAAAACATAGGATACAATGTCTTTGTCTGCTTATAAATTCTTTTGCCCGAATTAAATATGTTCTGAATTAATACTCTACTTTCCACATATATCTACGTGTTGAAAGCGGATGTTCTTTCTTTTCAGCCAGTTCATGGTTATAAATAGGATATACATTATTAAACAGTGAATGGTTAAAGTAATCCACAACAGAAGCATCAATTGTAGATAATCCAAGTTCTTTTGCGTCCAGAACTTCAATCCTCTTTGCATATGTATGAAGGAATTTTAAAGCCCTTTCATCCAGTTCACGGGTAGATCCTTCTGATATCTGAATCATAAACGGACGGTTTGCATCTGTGATTTCAAACGGTCCATGGAAATATTCTCCTGTATGAATACTGCTGGAATCAAGCCACTGCATTTCCATGAAAATGCAAATACTTTCCATATATGCAGCCCCATAGCCAGCTCCGCTTCCCATCGTATAAATAACGGTATCGTCCTTGTATGTTTCAGCAAACTGTTCAGCTCTTACCTGTACATGTTTTCTTGCATTCCGGATAATTCCGGTAATCATACCAAGTCCTTCGTAGAATTTATCATAATTTTCATATCCTGCGGTCTGTTGAAGTGTTTCCACTGCTACGAGCAGCGCACACATTGTTTTTTCTCCAGCATAATCAATATCACCTTTGAGATGATCCGGACTTGCATCAAATGAATACTGGATAATATAGTCACCAAACTCCACAATTTCAGATTCTTCCAGCCATGTAAGAATAATTACTGCTGCTCCTTTTTCCTTACCAAGCTTTGCTGCTGCAATCGTTTCCGGTGTATTTCCCTTATGGCAGGACAGACAGATGATCGAATTCTCTCCAAAATCTTTTGGTGTACTGTGAACAAATTCGTTGCTGTTGATCAGCGCGGATTTAATATT
>ENA-ORPF01002983-ORPF01002983.1-human-gut-metagenome-genome-assembly--contig:-NODE-2983-length-10660-cov-3.508439_pt1 | contig 10660 bp, 6 predicted proteins | sample MGYA00242140_ERZ509070 | MGnify/ENA primary metagenome ERZ509070 (study PRJEB26280, sample SAMEA2338713) | human gut metagenome | biome: human gut; feature: human-associated habitat; material: faeces... | reverse complement strand
CGAGCGACACGTAGCGAGAGCGTGTCTTGAATGTTTTTGTTAATTTTGAACAATTCGAAAAAGATTACGAGGAGTTTTGCAATTATTAATTTAACAATAAAGGAGTTGACATGGAGCAGTTTAGGAGTAAACATAAGCAGACACAGAGCGAGTGGGAGGCAGAGATGTCGAAGAAAGTTCTGGAGTTTGTGCGAAGTGAACTATATATGGATCTGCGCTTTTTAGATATTGCACTCGGCACGCTTGTTTACCGGGCGGATGAGAATATCAGAAGCTTTGCGACTGACGGCACATATCTTTATTTTTCCACGGAGCAGGTGTTAAGGGTGTTTCAGAGCAACCCGAAATATCTCGACCGGGCATACCTGCACAGCGTGCTGCACTGTATCTTTTTCCATCTCTGGATCGGTGGAAAGAGAGACCGGGAAAAATGGAATCTTGCCTGCGATATTGCGGTGGAATACACGATCGACCAGATGGACAAACCGAGTACGAGACGGATCTTAAGCTGGCAGAGACAAACGGTTTATGAAGAACTAAAACAGCTAAAGAGCGGGATCTCCGCGGCGGTTATTTATCGTTATCTAAGTGGCAGAAAGCCGGCAGAACTGATCGCACTGCAAAAGGAATTTTACACGGACGACCATCGTTACTGGCCGAAGGAGGAACAGAAAAATGCCGCAAATGAGGACGCCAGAAAACAGTGGGATAAAATTGCAAGGCAGACGCGCATGGAAAAGGAATCCAGAGGGGCTGAGACAGAGGATGGAGAAGAAATTCTTGCTGCACAGCTGAAGGCAGAGAAGAGCAGACAAAGTTATGCAGATTTTCTGCGTAAATTTTCCGTTCTACGGGAGGAACTGCATGCGGATCCCGATGAGTTTGACCTGAATTATTATATTTATGGATTGCGGCTTTACGGAAATATGCCGCTCATTGAGCCGGTGGAGAGCCGGGAGGTCAAAAAAATCCAGGAGTTTGTCATTGTGGTCGATACGAGTTATTCGACCAGCGGAGAACTCATCCACAATTTTTTGAAAGAGACCTATACGATCCTGACCGAACAGAACAGTTTTTTTGCAAAAAGCAGAATACGCATCATTCAGTGTGACGATCAGGTGCGCATGGATGAGGAGGTAAAAAACAGCCGCGAACTCGAACAGCTTTTAAATCGTTTTACCGTTATAGGAGGCGGCGGAACAGATTTCAGACCGGCTTTTGCTTATGTGAACGAATTATTAGAGCAGGGCGTGTTGAAAAATCTTGGCGGGCTGTTATATTTTACGGATGGCAAGGGCATTTATCCGAAGAAACGGCCGGAATATAAGACCGCATTTCTGTTTCTGGATGATTATGATGAGAGTGCCGTTCCATCGTGGGCAATGAGACTCCGGGTGGAACAGGAGGATATTTTGGCAGAGGAGACAAGGAGAAACCATGAACATTAAACAGGCAAAAGAAGAAATCAAACATACCGTGCAGGCATATCTGAGCAAAGATGCATTTGGCGAATATAAAATCCCGGCGGTCAGACAGCGTCCGGTTCTGTTGATTGGACCACCGGGAATCGGAAAGACACAGATCATGGAGCAGATTGCCAGAGAGTGTGAGATCGGGCTTGTGGCGTATACCATCACCCACCACACAAGGCAGAGCGCAGTAGGACTTCCGTTTATTAAGGAGGAGCAGTACGACGGAAAAACATATTCTGTGACGGAGTACACCATGAGCGAGATTATTGCGAGTGTCTACCGCAAAATCGAGGAGGGCGGCAGGAAAGAGGGAATCCTTTTTATTGACGAGATCAACTGCGTTTCTGAGACGCTGGCGCCGACCATGCTGCAATTTTTGCAGTGTAAAACGTTTGGCAACCAGGCAGTCCCGGAGGGATGGATCATTGCTGCAGCCGGAAATCCGCCGGAGTACAACAAGTCGGTAAGAGATTTTGATATGGTAACGTTAGACCGTGTGCGCTGCATGAATATCGAGGCAGATCTTGGCGTGTGGAAGGAATATGCAAGAGAAAAACGTTTAAACAGCGCAATTTTAAGCTATCTGGAACTTCGTCCGAAGAATTTTTACCGCGTGGAGGCGGACGTGGACGGATTACAGTTTGTGACCGCCAGAGGCTGGGAGGATTTAAGCAATCTTATGGATGTCTACGAGGAACTTGGAATTCCTGTGGACGAGGAGATCATTCATGAGTTTCTGCGGCATGAAGATGTGGCGGAGGATGTGTCTGCCTACTTTGATCTGTATAAAAAATATCAGGACGATTATGGCATTGCAGAGATTTTGGAGGGAAAAGTAAAGCCTTCCGTCTATGCGCGTATCGATCAGGCAGCGTTTGATGAGAGGCTTTCGGTGGTCAATCTGCTGCTGGATGGTGTCTCAAATGTCTTTTATCAGATACAGAGAGAGCGTGAGATCACGGATGCATGGTATGATTTTTTGAAGGAATACCGTCAAAAATTAAAAAATTCTTTGCAGGTAAAAGGAATTTTTGAAACAATTCTTGCAGAAAAAACGGCGTTGGATGAGCAGAACGAGAAACAGCAGTTTGTCTCAAAAGCACAGAGTGACCGTGCACGCAGCCTGAACGAAAAATTGAAGGAATGTGCGAAAAAGATTGCAGCCGAGGAAACAATTAATATAGAAGAAACTGCTTTATTTGCGCTCGCAAAAGAGCCGTTTGACGCACAGTGTGAAAAACTGCAAAGCCTTGAAAATCAAGGGATTGAAACCTTAGAACATGCATTTACATTTATGGAGCAGGCATTTTCGGATGGACAGGAAATGGTAGTTTTTGTGACAGAACTTACGATCACACCGGAGATCGCGGTCTTCTTAAGTGAGCATCGCATAGAGCGTTATGAAACATATAAAAATCAGCTCCTGATCGGCACAAAACGCGCAGAAATTCTGTCTGAGATCGCAAGAGATTAAGACTGTTTCCAGATTTTTTTGGGGAAAATTAATGGAAGTTGCATAAAAATAAGCAGAAAAGCTCACAATAATTGTAATATCTGACTGTTTCTGCTTTAACGCAAAAAAGTTATAACTGACTCGTTAGTAGATTATTTACACAAATGGAAAAAATATATGGTAAAATTCGAAGAAATTTTCTCAACACAGTTCCTGAATGAGAAATTTGACTTTTGGGAATAATTGAGTATGATAGGGTTTTGTAATGAAGCGGCAGATAAATTTTTGGTTTATCTGTCGTTTTACTATGTTATGTATCATTCTTGAGGAAAGGAGAAAAATGAGAAAAAAAATATTGGACGCAGCATTACTTTTTGCTTTCACGTTATGCTTGATTGTTACGTCCAACATTCAGGAAGAGGCAGCTTATGTTGCAGAGCTTGAGAATGAGGCAGTACCGCTTCAGGATCAGGAGGCAGAGCCGGAAGAAATGCAATTTTCCGCCGGTGTGGCAGCTGCAATTTCCGCAAATTCATTTACCACAGAATCAGATGAAAAAACAGGTGTTGAAAAGAAAGATGTTGTTTTAGTGACAACTTCAAATGATTCAGAAAGTAATTTAGAAGAAGAGACAGACGGATCAGTTGAAACAAATACAGAAGTAAGTGAGAGTGGTCAGGTGGAGGAAGTTTCTGGAACTTCGCAGGCTCCGGCATACAACAATCGTTGGAACATCAGCCTGACCGATGAAGAGATCGATTTGCTGGCCAAAATCGTGTGGCTGGAAGCAAACGGCGAACCTGTCGAGGGGCAGGAAGCGGTTGTCGAGGTGGTGTTAAACCGCATGGCATCCGATTTGTATCCGGATACATTATATGATGTGCTGAGCCAGAACAATCCGGTTCAGTTTGTTTCCTGGAAAAGACGGGATAAAGCGCATCCGACAGAGACAGAGTACCAGTCTATTTATAATGTATTAAATGGAAATACAGACCTATTAAGAAATGATACAATGAATTTTTCAACTTATCCGCTCACATCGAATCTTGATGTAAAAATCTGCTGTCATTATTTCTGCTACTAATAAAGTACCAGGCCATGACGCAGCCAGCAAAAGGGATAGTACATGGATAATTTCCGTGTGCTGTCCCTTTTCTGGATTCTGAAAATGTGTTAAAATATCCGAAAAGGCAAAATGATTCAACAGAGGGCAACACACCCATGAATCATTTTTTCATACAGTAAATTGCGAATTGTAAAACTCAACACAGTGTAAATATATTGTGAAAAATTAATTCGCGCAAAAAAGACACTGGGGAGCCGCCGGTTCTTAGAAAGCAGTGGCTGTATTTCGTTCTGATTTATCAGATAAGAAATGCAGCCGGTGGTTTCTTAGTACCGTTGCGAGCGACACGTAGCGGAAGCGGGTCTCTTTATGCACGGATTAATTTTGAACAATTTAAAGACAGTATAGATGAATTTTACAATTCGCTACATAACCTAAGGAAAAAATAATCATGAAACAAATAATAGCAGGAATCCTGGCACATGTGGACGCCGGCAAGACCACATTGTCAGAAGCACTTTTATATAGCAGTGGAAGCATTAAAAAAATAGGGCGCGTCGACAACGGCGATACATTTTTAGACACGGATGCGATGGAGAAGAAACGTGGCATCACGATTTTTTCAAAGCAGGCAGAATTACAATTTGGTGACACGAAAATGACACTTTTGGACACACCGGGACATGTGGATTTTTCGGCAGAGATGGAGCGGACGCTGATGGTGCTTGATTACGCCGTGCTTGTCATCAGCGCATCTGACGGAGTGCAGGCTCATACACAGACACTCTGGCGGCTTTTAAAACGGTATGAGATCCCGGTATTTCTTTTTATCAATAAAATGGATCAGCCGGGAACCGACAGAGCGGCAATTCTTTTGGAGTTAAAAAAACAGTTGTCAGACGGATGCATAGATTTCACGAATCTTAGCGCAGGAACACAGGAAAATGATAAAGACAGTGCGGTCATGGAAGAAATCGCCATGGAAGATGAGAATGCCATGGAAAGCTTTTTGGAGACCGGAAGGATTGCCGGTGAACAAATCAGGAAAATGATCGTGCAGCGAAAGATATTTCCGTGCTTTTTTGGTTCTGCGCTTCGGAATGCCGGCGTGGACACATTTTTACAGGGGTTTGACCGATATACACTGGCACCGGAATACCCGGATGAATTTGGCATGAAAGTTTTTAAGATTGCTAGAGATGAGGCAAATAACCGGCTGACGTATCTGAAAGTGACCGGAGGAACGTTAAAAGTGAAATCACCGCTTTCGAATGCAGATCATGTGCGGTTTGGTGAGGAAGTGTGGGAACAGAAAGTGAACCAGATCCGCATTTATTCCGGAACCAAATATGAGCTGATCAATGAAGCGGATGCCGGAATGGTGTGCGCCGTGACCGGATTAGACCACACATATCCGGGACAGGGATTTGGAATAGAAGCGCAGGGAGAAACACCGGTATTAGAGCCGGTACTGCATTTCCGTCTGATTCTCCCGGAGGGCGTGGAGCCGGCAGTCATGCTGCCAAAATTGCGCCAGATCGAGGAGGAAGAGCCGGAATTACATATTGTATGGAACGAAAAGCTTCAGGAGATCCAGATCCAGATTATGGGCGAGGTTCAGACGGAAATTTTAAAAAGTATGATTGCAGAGCGTTTTGGCGTGGATGTGTCATTTGGCCCGGGCAAGATTGTATACAAGGAAACAATCGCAGATACAGTGGAGGGCGTGGGACATTTTGAACCTCTCAGACATTATGCGGAAGTACATCTTTTGTTAGAGCCACTGGAACCGGGAAGCGGTATTGTGATCGACACAGACTGCAGTGAGGATGTGCTGGATAAAAACTGGCAGCGGTTGATCGTGACACATTTAAAAGAGCGGGAGCATATCGGAGTGTTGACCGGTTCGGTGATTACAGATATGAAAATCACAGTGATCGGTGGAAGGGCACACACGAAACACACGGAGGGCGGCGATTTCAGACAGGCGACTTACCGGGCAGTGCGTCAGGGCTTAAAACAGGCGCAGTCTGTGCTGCTGGAGCCGTATTATGAATTTCACATAGCTGTTCCGCAGAATATGGTAGGTCGTGCTATGACGGATGTTGAAAAGATGCATGGAAAGTTCGAAGGTCCTTATCAGGAGGGCGAAGCACAGGTTCTGCGCGGCATTGCTCCGGTGGCGTGCATGGCAAATTACCAGAAGGAAGTGACTGCCTACACGAAAGGGCTTGGAAAAGTAACGTTCCGGTTTGCGGGATATTACCCATGTCACAACACGGAAGAGGTGGTCGCACAGACCGGTTATGATCCGGAGCGGGATCTTTCGCACCCGGCGGATTCTGTTTTCTGTGCGCACGGAGCAGGATTTATCGTTCCATGGAATGAAGTGCCGGATTACATGCATGTGGAGGGCAGGCTGTTAAAAAAGAAAGAGCAGCAGGAGGAAGCACCTTCCGGTAAAAAGACAAAAACCTACGATCCGGATCACTGGATCGACATTGAGGAGATTGACGCGATCTTAGCACGCACCTATCATGCAAATAAGCATGAGAAGGGAGCGACAAAGCAGTGGCGGACCACGAAAAAAGTGATCTCGGGAGACAATGCGCCGCGCTATGCACCTGTAAAGGCAGTTTCCAAAGAGGAATATCTGCTGGTGGACGGTTATAATATCATTTTTGCATGGGAGAGCTTAAAAGAGCTTGCGGCAGTCAATATCGACGGAGCAAGAGGAAAACTTTTAGACATTTTGTGCAATTATCAGGGCATAAAAAAATGCAATCTGATCGTGGTGTTTGATGCGTACCGCGTAAAAGGACACCAGACGGAAATGCTCGATCACCATAATATCCATGTCGTGTATACAAAAGAAGCAGAGACTGCCGATGCTTATATTGAAAAGTTTGCACATGAAAATGGAAGAAAATACCATGTGACCGTGGCGACTTCGGATGGTCTTGAGCAGATCATCATCACCGGGCAGGGCTGTCATCTGCTCTCTGCAAGAGAGTTTGAGCGTGAGGTAGAGGCAGCAAACCAGACGCTTCGGGAAGCAATCGACGGAATGAGGGAAAAATCATCCAATCACATTCTGGGAGATGCACTGAAACAATTAACCGATGAGAAAATACAATTGTAAAACTCATAAAAACGGAATTATGAAAATGAATCAATCACAGGAAAAACAGGACGGAGAGAAATTATGTTACCAGAACAATTTTGTGTGCGTATGAAAGAAATGCTCGGGGAGGAGTACGCAGCATTCTATGCAAGCTATGATCTGCCGAAATATCAGGCACTCAGAATCAATCCACTGAAAACAGAGCGGGATACTTTTTTGCAGCAGGCGCCGTTTTCTTTAAACAGAGTGCCGTGGACAACGAATGGCTATTATTACAGTGGGAATGATCAGCCCGGCAGACATCCGTATCATGAGGCGGGTGTTTACTATATCCAGGAGCCGAGTGCGATGGCTCCGGCGGAGTATCTGATGGCGGAACCGGGAGAGCGCATTTTGGATCTGTGCGCCGCACCGGGAGGTAAGAGCACACAGATTGCATGTTCCATGCAGGGGGAAGGACTGATCGTCTGCAATGAAATCCATCCGGCGAGAGCGAAAATACTGTCAGAGAATATTGAGCGTATGGGCATCCGTAACGGAATGGTTATAAATGAAAGTCCCCAGTCTCTTGCAAAAATATTCGAGTCATATTTCGACCGCATCATGGTAGATGCGCCGTGTTCGGGGGAAGGAATGTTTCGAAAGAATACAGACGCATGTGAAGAATGGAGTCCTGAAAATGTAGAAAACTGTGCAATGCGTCAGCAGGAAATCCTGATTTGTGCAGCGTTCATGCTGCGCCCGGGTGGAAGAATTGTATATTCTACATGTACGTTTGCACCGGAAGAGAATGAAGGAACCATAAGTCGCTTTCTTGAAGAACATCCCGAATTTCATATGGTGGAAGTGCCGTTATACGAAGGCATGTCACCTGCCAGACCGGAATGGACGAAACATCCGGCAAAAGATCTGCAGTCTGGTATTCGGCTGTTTCCACACAAACTTCACGGAGAAGGGCATTTTCTTGCGGTTCTCGAGAAGGACGGCGAAGTATCAGATACATACAGGGGATACTGTGCTAACGGAGTGCAGAAATCTTTGAATGAAAAGGATATTCGGGAATATCTGGACTTTTGCAAAGAAAATTTGAAGAAAGCACCGCAGGGAATTTACCTGAAATTTGGAGACCAGTTATATATAGCGCCGGAAGGTATGCCCGCAACCAAAGGAATGAAAGTATTAAGACCGGGATTACACCTTGGAACTATGAAAAAAAATCGTTTTGAACCATCTCATGCACTGGCATTGGCACTGTCGGCAGATGAAGTTGTGCATTCGATGGATTTACCGGCGGAGGACCTGCGTGTGCGTGCATATCTCAATGGACAGACATTTTCCGCAGAAGGAGAAAAAGGCTGGTATCTTATCACCGTAGATGGATATAGCATTGGATGGGGAAAACTTGCAGGAGGAGTGATGAAGAATCATTATCCGAAAGGTTTGCGTATACAGTACTAAAAATTATAAATGGATTTAAAAACCCTCGGACACGTTGCCGGGGGTTTTGCGTGATAATACATTTCTGTTGATTTGTCACACAAAATAAGCTATGATACAATAAGAAAAACAGCGTCATTCTATCAATGCTGGACGAGGAGAAAAAATGCAGGATTTTATAAAAGCAAATTATCATGCGCATACCTGGCGTTGCCAGCATGCTTATGATACAGAGAGGGAATATATTGAAGCAGCAATTGAAATGGGAATTAAGGAATTTGGCTTTTCAGATCATGTTCCATGTCCATTTCGGGATGGCTATGTTTCCGGAATTCGTATGACGATGGAGCAGGCACCGGAGTATGTTGCGTCAATCCGTAATCTGGCGGCGGAATATAAGAATGATATTAAGATATATGTAGGATTTGAGGCGGAATATATTCCGGAATATTATGAGGAACAGATGCGCCTGTTCCGAAATCTTGGATGTGATTATATGATTATGGGACAGCATTTCCTGCAAAGTGAACAGAACGGACCATATACTGGCACTCCGACCGATGATGAGAGCCGTATCAGGGATTACGTGGATGCTGTAATTGAAGGAATGAAAACGGGCAGCTACCTTTATCTGGCACATCCCGATCTTATGAATTACCGGGGGATGGATTCGGTTTATGACTGGGAAATGACCCGTTTATGCAAGGCAATGAAAGAGCTGGATATTCCATTGGAAATCAATATGCTTGGCATGGGTGAAGGACAGAAACATTATCCGACCGAGCGCTTCTGGAAAATACCGGGTGAAGTGGGAAACAAAGTGATACTGGGACTGGATGCACATTGCAAGCGGCAGGTGCAGGATGTGGAATCATATAATAAATGCATACATATTGTTGATAAATATAATCTTGAATTAATAGATAGAATTGAAATTTAAAACAGAGGAGTAAGTCATGACACAGGACAATATGAATTTTACGACCGGAAGCATTTTTAGAAAACTGATCGGTTTTATGATGCCGATTCTTGACGCATTGCTTTTACAGACGATGTATGGCGCTGTGGATATTCTGGTAGTGGGATGGTTTGGAACAGATGTAGGAATATCGGCAGTTTCCACCGGAAGCAGTTTTATTAATATGATCGTCTTTATTTTAAATGGACTGGCCATGGGTGTGACGGTGCTTATGGGACGTTACATTGGGGAAAAGAACGAGGGAAGGCTCGGAAAAGTGATTGGTGGAGCGATTGTAACGTTCCTTGCAATTGCGGCGGTGATGACGGTATTGCTTCTCGTCTTTGCGCCGGGGCTCTCCACTGTGATGCAGGCACCAAAGGATGCCATAGACAAAACCATTGTGTATATTCGTATTTGTGGTGGCGGTATTGTATTTATTATAGGATATAATCTGATCAGCAGCATCTTCCGGGGAATCGGCAATTCGAGACTGCCCTTGCTGTTTGTTGGAATTGCCTGTGCAGTAAATGTGGTTCTGGATCTGGTGTTCGTTGCTGTCTTTCGATGGGATGTTGCCGGAGCTGCTTTTGCAACTGTAATTGCGCAGGCGGTAAGTCTGATTCTTTCGGTTCTTGTATGTACGAAAATTAATCTTCCGTTTCATATTAGAAAAAGCGATTTGCGTTTTTCCGGTGAGGTGCAGAAATTCCTGGCTTTGGGACTTCCGATTGCGTTTCAGGAGTTTTTGACACAGTTTTCGTTTATGTGTCTTCTGTCTTTTGTAAATGGCATGGGATCGACGGAGGCAATTCGTCTGGCCTCATCTTCCGGATACGGAATTGCAAACAAAATCGTAGCAGTTGTAATGCTGGTTCCATCTGCTCTGATGCAGTCAATGTCATCTTTCATCGCACAGAATGTAGGCGCAGGGAAAGAAAAGCGGGCGCAGAAATCGATGGGATATGGTATGCTGATAGGTGGTTGCATCGGAATTGCCATGACAGCAGCTGCATTTTTCGGTGGACAGTTCCTTGCATCTTTCTTTACGGATAACGTACCGTATCAGATGAAGGCATCAGAGTATCTGCAGGGATTTAGCCTGGAGGCTATCGTGACGTCGGTATTATTCTCCTTTATCGGATACTAC
>ENA-ORPF01002978-ORPF01002978.1-human-gut-metagenome-genome-assembly--contig:-NODE-2978-length-10672-cov-3.082886_pt1 | contig 10672 bp, 10 predicted proteins | sample MGYA00242140_ERZ509070 | MGnify/ENA primary metagenome ERZ509070 (study PRJEB26280, sample SAMEA2338713) | human gut metagenome | biome: human gut; feature: human-associated habitat; material: faeces... | reverse complement strand
GCCGTTTGACGACAGCGGCAACTATAATAAAGTTTTGCGCTTTGCCGATTCGAAGCTGATTGAAACATTGAAAGGCTATATTGCCCATATCAACGAGCGCAACGAGAATGCCTGTTTAACAGGGATTTATAACGGAGCAGTCAACGCAATGAACTCAGCAAACAGCGAAGGTGAATACAAAGCCGCGGCAAAGATTTTTAAATCGATTCCCGGCTTCAAGGATGCCGATAACCTTGTTGAGAAGTGTCTTGATAAAGCAGAGGTTTGCCGCAAAGACGCTCTTTACAATTCGGCATGTTCCAATATGACCGGAAACATAATACGCAATTATGAATCGGCAATCAGAAAATTTGAGACTATTTCCGGGTGGAAGGATGCCGACGAGAAGATTTACGCTTGCCAAAAGAAAATAGAGGAAATCAAGGCAAAAGCGGAAGCCGAACGACTGGAAGCGGAGCGCAAAGCGGAAGAACATCGCATTGCAGTCGAAAAAGCGAAGAAGAAAGCTAAAAAAGTTTTTATAGCGATAGCGTCTGTTGCGTGTGTTTGCGCAGTTTTCCTAATTTTGCTGAAAACAGTCATTATACCGAAACAAAAATATAATCAAGCAATGGAATTGATTGCCTCCGGCGATTATGATTCGGCATATGCGCTGCTTGAAGAAATCGGCGACAATGAAGCGATAGCCTCCAACAAATATGACAGGGCTATCAAGTATATCGACTCCGGCGATTACAAGGCGGCGTATATGCTCTTGGACGGTCTTTTGTATAAAGACAGTGCTGAAAAGCTTCTGAGTATAAAACCGCAATACTATAAATTTCTATTGAAAAATTCAAAGGTTGGCGATATTGTATATTTCGGCACTTACGAGCAGGACAACGATACTACCAACGGCAAAGAGGATATTGAGTGGCTGGTTTTGGCGAAAGAAAAGAACAGGGTCCTTGTTATCAGCGATAAGGCACTTGATTGTCAACCGTATAATTCATCTTACACAGAAGAGGTAACATGGGAAAAATGTTCACTTCGCAAATGGCTGAACAACGATTTTATTAACGCTGCATTTACTGCCGAGGAAAGGGCTAAGATTCCTACGGTAATGGTATCGACAGACAAGAATCCGGAATATGACACCGACCCCGGGAATGCGACCAAAGACAGAGTATTTCTCCTGAGCATTGTCGAAGTAGAAAAATATTTCCCTTCCAATGAAGCGAGAAAGTGTGTACCTACCGAATATGCCATATCAAACGGAGCATATACGAGTGACAGCTATACCAAAGGTGGCAAAGCCACCTGTTGGTGGTGGCTGCGGTCGCCCGGCTACAATCGGTTTGATGCAGCCAGTGTCAACATGTACGGCAACGTCGACGAGGAGGGCAGCCATGTCAACAACGATACTTATGCTGTTCGCCCCGCGATGTGGATCTCTATAGACGGCTAAGTCAGGCTTTTGTGTATACCTCTGCACATAAAACAGAAAAATCGAGTGCTCATAGGGGAAAAGCCCTTGCGAGCACTCGATGCTATTTCATATAAAAAAGCGCCTGCAAACGCAAGTTCTTTCCGTATGGTTGCGGAGGCAGGACTTGAACCTGCGCCTTCTGGGTTATGAGCCTAACGAGCTACCAGCTGCTCCACCGCAATATTTTAAAACAACAGCAAGCAAACCGTCTAACAATTGTCTAACACCATTATTATTTAGCGATTTTTCGCACCACGCGAACCGTTTATTAATTGCGTTATATAGGTAAAATTACGGTTATACACTGCATGGAATCGAATGATACTGTTTGATATTCGCGTCACAACTACTGTTAACTGGCTCGGAGCACCGCGCTGCCTGCGGCAGATGAAGCGGTGCTCTGAGCAGGAAGAAACGACGAGCATTGCGAGCGCCCCAAGCAAGGCGACTATGCTTCTGACCGTATGCGTCGTTGGTTCGAGTCCAAAACGGCTTAGCGATACATAAGTCGCTCGAACACCATCAGCTGTATATGCAGCCAAGCTGTGTCAGGCTCAACCCAATTACTATATTGCCAATTTGAAGCTAATAGTATATAATCATTGTATAAAGAGGTGATTATGTATGAACGAACACTCGGCTTCGGTCAACGGTATTTCTATATATTCTTTGACAAATCCGAATCTCAGAAGCTTCTGCTTGTCGCTATATGTGAGAGCCGGCAGCATTTTTGAGGACATTTCAAATAACGGCATCAGCCATCTTTTTGAACATGTCGTTTTCAGAAATATTAAAAATAAATACGAAAATTTTTATGAGCTCCTTGCAATGCACGGCTTGTGCTTTCAGGGTTCAACTTATAAGAAGTTTGTGAGCTTTACTATAGACGGCCCTCAGCATGAGTTCGATTTTGCCATTGAGATTTTATGCGGATTGTTTGATGAAATCAAGCTGACCTCGCATGATTTCAATAATGAGAAAGGACGGATCAAAGCCGAAATCAGAGAAAAAGATCGGCGCAGTTCACTCGATTTTTGTTTTGACAGCGTAGTTTGGAAAAACAGCGAAGTTGAAAAGATAGTATTGGGATATTGCAAAACGATTGACAGAGTTTCTGTCAAGAAGATAAACGAGTTCAGACAAAAGGTGCTTTCTGCCGGTAATTGTTTTGTATATGCGACCGGCAATATTTCTGATGAGAATCTCGACGCCCTGAATAAAAAAATCAGTGAGCTTGATATTTCTCAAAGCAATCCTGGCTTTACGAATACAGTTACTGTTAATAACGAGTTCTTTCATAGGGAAAAGAAAATTTGGATCAAAAATAATTATTGGCACTATATTCAGATAGGATTTGATGTTGATTGTTCAAAATATCCGGGCGGAGTCTATGATTTACTTTATGCATTGCTGTTCAATGGCGATAAAGCGCTGGTGTATAATTATCTGTCCGAGGACAATCCTATTATTTATTCATACGACAGCACTTTTGAGCAATATGACAATGTAGGCAATATTAACTTCAGCTTTGAAGTTGACAGAAATAAGATTGAGGACGTTTTCAAAACGGTTGTCGAGTTGTTAAATGCGGCAAAAGACGGTCGGTTTAACTTTGAAGCGAATCTTAATTATGAGATGTTTAATTGGGAACTGGATTTGGATAATCCGGATAATTTGAATTGGAATATGGCTTACTACAACCATATATTAAAAACGCAGCCGATAGATTATTCGGATGAATTTTACGGCAGGTTCAGAGTAACTAAGGAGCAGATAATCGACGCCGCAAAGTATATTTTTAGAAGATGCAATATGACTGTTGCCGTAAAAGGAGACAGAAAGAAAATCAATGCGGAGGCCATTGAAAAAATTTTGGAGTCGCTTGATTAAATAATTGAACAGGTCTGTAAAAAAAGACAAATCCCAGGGCAGCAAGATTTATTCTTGCTGCTTTGTTTAATTTATCCCCAGTTTTTTGTCCCGATTTTGACGCATTGAGTTTGGTATAATGCATCAAAGGAGGAATGTTATGAACAGAGAAACGGCGTGGATGATAAGACAGGATGGCAAGGCTTTTGCGTGCACCAGTCACTATTACGCAGACAGTGAGGATGCGGAGGACACGCTCTATGCCGCAGAGTGGCTGTATAAACACACGGCACGGTGCGGGACGAAATGTTTGATATTGAATCTCATATCGGCATACGCCGAGGGTCTGAGCCGTGGAGACTCCGGACATGAGTACCCGGGTTACAACGGGGATACCGTGCACGATCTCATGATTGATATTGAGGACAAACAGTATAATTTTCTGACTGCCGATTTTGTCTTGGCGGTTGCCGATAAATTGCCGACCGGGATTAATATGAATGTCCGAGAGCTAAATTCGCTTGTTATCGAAGCTCTGAACGACGAGTTTTTGCGAGCCAGATTGGGCGGGATGTACGACACTGTTGAGGACTGCCGCGATATGTTTTTTCGCGTTTCCGGCAGTGGATTTGACTGGACGGCCGTCATCAAAAGATTCGTCCGTGAGAATGCTGTGCGGATAGATAACATTACCGTGCTGTGGGATTATGAAAGCACCGGAAGAAAAGATTTCTTCAAAGATGAAAAAGGCAGAGATATCAATAAGATCCCGATAAGCGAGTTTATATGAATTAAACGGTTCGGCTTTTAATAAACCGAACCGTTTTATTATTCCTTGTGTGAATCGGGCTTGCGTGTCGGGATTCTTTCATATTTCGCCCTCGCGCAAGCCGTATTTTTTGCACCAATGGGTATATGCCTTGTATAAATATGGGTCATACTCAAGCGGTCTGTTTGAATATCCGGAAGCTTGCACAATTGATTTGCCGTCTACTTCTATCGCGGCGACTAACTTCTCGCCTTTAGATACACATATGACAGGGTTATTATCGGCCATGTCGGAGCGATCCAGGAAAAAGCGCAGACAATTATTCAGCTTGTTTGAAGCTTCAAAATAGTCGCTTTCGGAGCCGAGACGGAAAAAATGAAATCCGTATACGACGCAATCGGGTATCCCGATATCACAAGAGAAGACGGGAAGCGATACTCTTGCGGTGTCAAATTTATATATATCCTTTATTGAAATACCGTTTTTCCGTTGTTTTCTCTCGCGCACTTTCGCTCGGTCGCTCAAACCGCCGTAATGGAAGGCGTACTCATTTAAATAAACTGGTGAGGTCATCATCTCGCGTTTCAACGACATTTCACCTTTAACGGCGGCGTAATCACGCAAAAAGTCAAGTATGCCGCGATTTTCGTTGAGTCTGCCGAGAACCGTAAAAATATCGGGCATACACAAAACCGAGCGGAACAGATTTACGTTGACAAAGATTTCGGAGAGAGCCTCGCATTCATGTTCGTAGAATAAAAAAGCAGGATTTAAAAAAATCAGCTTTCGGATGCTTTTTGCTCTCATCCATGATACGGATTCATACCGTTTTACTATCCGCCGAGCGCTGTGCAGAGCCTTGCGCCTGCTCTTAAATAATGCGTATACATTGTGTGTCCCGATTGCATACGGTATCGAATGATAGAAAATCTTCGGGTATCCTATAAACTCGGTTAAAAGCATGAACTTTGTCAGATTGAGCTCCGATGTTTTAAAAGGCAGTTTTGACTGCCATTCGCAGACAAAAAATTTTTTGACAAGGCGAACGACTCTTTTATTACACCCCAATAATCTTGCAAAAAAGCTATCCTGCAAAAGCTCCTTTTTCCCGGTGACGTCGTATGTTTCGAGTGCCGTTGCGTCTCTGTCTCGAAGCCGCACGAAGATGTGACCGTTTTTGAAGTTAAATGTAAGCTCCTCGTACATAGGAAAATTTACGTTCACCGTTCCCTTGAGCCATGAGACGGACAAAAGCGCTTTTGTGTCGTCGATTTGTCTGGATATTGAGAGCTTGTGGCGGCGGTAATTCAATTCGCAGCGCACAATTTTGCTGAACAAATTAGATTCACAGCGACATTCGGGGCAGGTGTATATTACATTTTCAAGCATCGGCTGTGATATGAAATTCAAGTAAATAGTGTCTTTTGAATCGCTTATTTTATCTTCGCACCATTGCCTGATGACATTTTTCGGAGTCTTTGTTATTTTTGAAGAGCTCTGCGTCAGCCAACCGTTTGTATATCGCGGATAGGCGGGCATCCGGTGTCCGCAGACGGGGCAGATAATTATATGCTGCGTGAGCTCAACATTTTCGCCACGTTTTTTGGCATATGTGAATTTCCTTTGTTTGTCCGATGTTAAAATGCGGCATGCGGTTTCGCGGCCAACAATATATGATTTCTCTTCGATTTTATATCCGTCCGGAATTTCTAAAATTGCTTTTTCAGCCATATTTTCACCCCTCTTGATTCTTATTTTAGCAAAACACATGACCCAAAAAGCAGACATAACTTTCGTTGACAAAGTTGGCTCGGGATGATACAATAAAATAAAAAACGTGGAGGCAGGGCTATGAGTGATAACCGCAGCGCAGAGTTGGAGAAACTGTTTGAAGAGTGGCAAGAGCGCCATGAGTCGGAGAACTGCAGCAGTGAAAATATATCAAAAAGCAATTTTATCCCCGACGGAATAATCGATGAGGCTTCGTATATGCAAAGCCCCAAGAAGATTCTTTTTATTGCCAAAGAGGCGGCGTGCCTCAAAGAAGAAAATACCATTGAAAAAAATTTCGAAACAGCTCAAAACGACGGTTTTTGGTGCCGCAGGGTGGTGCTCGGGGAAGAGGGAGGAACCCGCTTTTCCTCGGGGCTCGCACTTCTTGCCAATGCAATACTGAACGAAAACTTTGAAACACCCGAAAAAGACATTTCCGCCTTGCGGTATGTGGCTTTCATGAACATAAATAAACGCGGCGGGTTTACGGAATGTGAAACCGGCCTTGACGCCTATGTTGAGAAATACGAAGACTTGATAGACAGGGAAATCAAAATAATTTCGCCGGATATTATAGTGTGTTGCGGGATGGGCGTGAGGGACTGCCTTTCGGGGGTTGACTCCTGTAAGTCGCTGCCTGTGCTTGAAGTTTATCATCCGAGCGCCAGATATAAAACAGATACCGACCGTTTGAAAAAGCTTGAAGACGAGCTTAAAAACGCACAATTTTGAACAGACAAAGCAACCGGGCTGAGCAATGTTGAAGCGCTCAGCCCGATTTTTATTTATATTTTTCTTTTGCGTTGTCGATATTTTGCTTTATCTTCTCGCGCAGACCGGCGGGGGAGACTATTTCGGTGAAGTTGAGATATTGCATTGCCCAATATTCCATGGCGTTGAGGCTCACCCGTAGTGTGACCTTGAATTTGCCGTCACCGATATCACAGATGCGTATGTCTTTTCCGAACCAGTCGATAACTTGGTCGATTATGCAGACGCTTACAATCATCTCGACGGTCTGCGGCTTGTCTGCGAACATATACGGGAGCGCGGAAGAAATCTCGCCGTAGTCAATGCCGTTCTCGTATCCCTTTATGCTCCTGAGCGGGGTCATGTGTAGGTCGGTAATCCGCATGTTTGTTATGCGATCCAGGCGATAATAGATTATATTCTGCCATTGCTCGTTGAGCGCCATGAGATAATATCGCTGGTTGTGAACTATCAGCTGATAGGGCGAGGCGGTGTGCTCGGCGGATTTGTGCAGCTGCTTGTCGGCTCCGTACTTGTTGTAGTCAAAAGTTATCTGCCGATTTTTTTCGATGGCATCGTCGATCACTTCAATATTATAGAAGAGAGACGGATTTTCCGTTTTGCAGCGCTCGGTAACGGAAAAAATATTTTTTATGTGCGAGCGAAAATATATATTCGAAAGCCCGCAAATGCGCTTTATCAGATCCTCCGAATGCTTGGCGGTGATATATTTGCTGCACAGAATGCCGTCGATGAGCATACGAAGCTCGGAGTCCTCAAACAATCTGCTGCCAAGATAGCTCCCGCGGTGGTCGGATTCTATTTCAATGCCGGTCTCTTTGAGAAGCGATATGTTTCTGCCGATTGTTTTTCGGTCTATATTGATTCCGTAGTCGTGGTCAAGATGTTCGGCTATGTCGTTTTGTGTGAGCGGATGCTCGAAGTCGCTGTAGGTTTCAAATATCTCTTTAATGCGTGTCAGAGCCAACTTTTTGGATTCAGGACTGTACATGTTTTTTCACCTCGGCTATATTATACCTGTAACAGTGTACCATATTTGTCCCATTACTGCAATTGTGAGCTGCCTTTTTATGATAGTTCGCCCCGATTTTGTCCCATTGCTTTTAGTATTTTAATGATTAGAATGTGCTGCCTTCTCGGCTATGTGTGTCTTTAGAACAATATTTATATATTGAGATAACGAACAATCGTCATCCTCTGCCAAAATTCGTAATGTTTCCAAAATATCACTGTCAATAGTTATGCTTATTTTTTCTTTCAATGGTTTCAAAGCTATCACCTCTAGAATAATTATACGCTGAAATCTTATTTACTATTTACAAGTAGGATAAAGTAGGAAAAATAATACCGTTGGTTATCAACAAAAAATATTAAGAGGTGATTTGGAATGAAGTATTGTTCAAAGTGTGGAAGGGAATTATGGACAAAGCGGTGATTTGTCCCGGCTGTGGTTGTGCACAGGAAAACAATGTGCAAAATAATGTGCAGGGAAATAGTGTTCCGCAAATTAAGGAAGCTTTAAGTGACATTCAAAAGGAAGTTTGGAGTAACAGTGGATGGTCACTTTTGGGCTTTTTTATTCCTATTGTAGGACTTATTCTTTATTTAGTTTATAAAAACTCAGCAAATAATTTTTAAGTGTTAAAATGCAGGGCGTCACCATACTCAAACTGTGTGCTCTACTTTATAGATTGAAATAGTTATCATGTTTAATAAACCGAGCAGTAAGACTTAAATCTTACTGCTCGGTTGCCTTTATTTTTATATCTTTTACTTCTCGTCTCTCCAGTTCTTGACTTCGCTGAGAAGCCAGTTCGCCCATTCGTCAACACCTTCGCCGGTCTTGGCGCAGATCATGAATACCTTGGCGTTCGGGTTGCGGCGCTTTATATATTCCTTGCACTTCTCGACATCAAAGTCGAAATAGGGGAGAACATCAATCTTGTTGATGATAACAACATCGCATATGGAGAACATCAGAGGATACTTGAGCGGCTTGTCGTCGCCCTCGGGCACGGAGAGAATCATCGCATTTTTAACGGCTCCCGTGTCGAACTCTGCGGGGCAGACGAGGTTGCCGACATTCTCGAGTATTGCGAGTTCAACATCGCCGGTCTCAAGTCCGTCAAGGTCCTGCCTTGTCATCTCCGCGTCGAGGTGGCACATTCCGCCGGTGTGCAGCTGAATTGCCTTGACTCCCGTCTCGGCAATTCTCTTCGCGTCAACATCACTGTCGATATCCGCTTCCATAACGCCTATCTTGACTTTGTCTTTCAGCGCGGCGATAGTTGCCTTGAGGGTAGTCGTCTTGCCGGCTCCGGGCGAGGACATGAGGTTGAGTAGGAATACGCCCTTCTCTTTGAGCTCGCGGCGCAGCTTGTCCGCCTGCTCGTCGTTATTTTTAAACACGCTCTGCTTGATTTCAAGAATTCTTATTTATAATATCAATAACGTCGAGCATATATGACTTGTCCGTTATCGCACCGAACGGGCACTGGTAGACGCACGCGCCGCAGGATATGCACTTGTCGTAGTTTATCGCCGCCGCTTTGTTCTCGTTCATGCTGATAGCCTTTATCTTGCACGCCATCTCGCAGGGACGCTTGCGGTTTATAATCGCGGTGTAGGGGCAGACTCTGGAGCACGCGCCGCACTCCTTGCACTTCGTCTTGTCGATATGCGCAACATGCTCGCGGTCAAAGGAGAGTGCGCCGAAGCGGCAGACATCCTCACAGCGATGGGCGAGGCATCCGCGGCAGGCGTTGGTGACCTCGTATCCGCCCATGGGACACTCGTCGCAGGCGATGTCGATAACCTCTATAATGTTCGGGTTGCTGCCGATAGCTATCTTGACTCGCTCGCTGAGTATCGCTCTTTCTTTGTAGACACAGCAGCGCATGGTCGGCGTGTTGCCGGGGACGATGGTTTTCGGTATCTCGAAAAGATTTTCAAGCAGCGTGTCGTTCCATGCAAGCCGCGCGACCTCGCGCAGGACTTTATATTTAAGATACTGTACCTTAGTGTCGAATTTTCTCATTGATATCCCCCTTAGAAATAGCTGACCTTGACTCTCTTGCCCATCTCTTTGAGGCAGGCGCAGAGCTCCTTGACAAGGTTCATTTTTATATTGAAATTGATAGGCAGATCGGGATTCTGATGAGCCGGGTTAACGGCTCTGCCGACATAGAAGTTGATGTCGGTAGCCTCCTCGAACAGCATGCGACATATGAGCGAAGCGCCGTCGCGCTTGAAGCCCCATTCCTCATACAGTTCATTCTTGCCTAACGCATCTTTGGCATACTCAATGACCTTGTTTATCGTTATGACTCCCTCGGTCACCAGATCAACGCCCTCGATCTCAGCTATCGGCGGAACATCGCTCTGTTCAAAATTGAGGCTCGCCTTGAGCGGCTTACCCAGATATTTGGCGGCGATGGACGAAGTAGTGCCGCCGCAGATGATGTGCTTGCCCTTACACCAAAGCGCTGTATTGCAGGACTCGGGCGGATATCGCTTGCATAATACCCGCCCAAAGTTCTGCTTAAGGAGGAATGAAATTTTGAAGCTGCTTGCAAGCAGCCGACAAAATGGAGTTGTCTAATTGAACCGCCCATATGGGCGGTATTTGTAAAACTAAGGAAACGTCGTAACGCTTCCTATACAAAGGCGAATGAGCCTTTTGATAACCTAAGTTAAAATCCAAGTCACGTCTTTTCGTCAGCCGTCGTTTTACCGTCCGCAAACTTGTGCGCCCGATTCGTCCCGGAACGCCCGATACTTAACTTCTCGCGCTTCCTCGCGCTTGGATTTTTGGAGCATCCTGCGTGACTCGAACACGCAACCCGCTGCTTACAAGGCAGCCGCTCTACCATTGGGCCAAGGATGCACACGGGATATTGGTTGCGGAGGCGGGACTTGAACCCACGACCTCTTGGTCCCGAACCAAGCGCGCTACCAAACTGCGCTACACCTCGTCGCTACTTCCTTTCTCTTCGTAGCGTTCATTATTATACTACATTTGT
>ENA-ORPF01002976-ORPF01002976.1-human-gut-metagenome-genome-assembly--contig:-NODE-2976-length-10676-cov-6.764806_pt1 | contig 10676 bp, 10 predicted proteins | sample MGYA00242140_ERZ509070 | MGnify/ENA primary metagenome ERZ509070 (study PRJEB26280, sample SAMEA2338713) | human gut metagenome | biome: human gut; feature: human-associated habitat; material: faeces... | reverse complement strand
AAAGAGATCCATGAGCAGCCGAAAGCTGTGCAGGATACTCTGAACTCTGTTATCAAGGATGGAAAGATCGACCTGTCCAGTGTGGAAATCACTGAGGATGAGATCAAGAGCTTCGAGCAGATTTACATTGTAGCCTGCGGTTCTGCATGGCATGTTGGCATGGCTGCACAGTATGTACTGGAAGATATGGCAGACATCCCGGTGCGTGTAGAATTGGCATCAGAGTTCCGCTATCGGAAGGTGACGATCAATCAGAAGGCACTGGTAATCGTTATCAGCCAGTCCGGTGAGACGGCGGATACGTTGGCGGCGCTCCGCCTTGCAAAAGAAAAGGGCATTAGCACACACTGGCAGTTGTCAATGTGGTTGGCAGTAGCATTGCCCGTGAAACAGACAAAGTGTTCTACACTCTTGCAGGCCCGGAAATCTCTGTTGCCACGACGAAGGCATACAGTGCACAGCTGGTAGCGATGTACTGTCTCGCAGTTGAGTTTGCCAAGGTCAGAGAGAAGATCACGGAAGAGCAGTACAGCTATTATATCTCTGAACTGCTGACCATCCCGGAGAAGATGCAGAAAGTTCTGGAAGACAAAGAGCGCATCCAGTGGTTTGCAGCAAAGTACGCCAATGCGCATGATGTGTTCTTCGTAGGTCGCGGCATCGACTATGCCATCTGCTTGGAAGGCAGCCTGAAGCTGAAGGAAATCAGCTATATCCACTCCGAGACATACGCTGCGGGCGAGCTGAAGCACGGCACGATCAGTCTGATCGAGCAGGGAACACTGGTCATCGGAGTGTTGACTCAGAGCGAGTTGTATGAAAAGACCATCAGCAATATGTTGGAGTGTAAGAGCCGTGGCGCATATTTGATGGGTTTGACCACTTACGGAAAGTATGAAACTGAGGATCAGGTGAACTTTACGGTTTATGTACCGAAAGTGGATGAACACTTTATTGGTAGTTTGGCGGTAATCCCGTTGCAGTTGCTGGGCTATTATGTGTCCGTCGCCAAGGGTCTGGATGTAGATAAGCCGAGAAATTTGGCGAAGAGCGTTACGGTTGAATAAAAAAGTGACAACAAGAATTGGGACAGTTTTTGCCGATAGTCTGATAGCATTTTATTGATTCTTGTGATTGCACTCTTCTTTATTCATCTTATGAGTGGGTCAAGAAAGCGGTTGATTTATGGAGCAGAGGATAGGATATCCGTAGAGTATCGGAGAAAAATCGAAGATTTGTCGCGAAAAAATGAAAGACGAACATAAAATGAAAACACGTCAAAGAAGCTTGAAATGAGGTAAAAAATGGCGGGCGTTGTAAAACTGTATGCTGCATATAAATCCGGGTACCTAGGTAGCAACATTTTGGATACTTATTTTTCCTTTATGGCGAATATGATTTCTGAAGAACATTTGACCGTAGTGGAAGACGATGTTATAGCTGACAAGTTCAAAACACGCTATAACATGGAACTTCCGTTGCCATTCATTCGGCAGATTTTGGGGGTTGGTATTCAGAATGGAAGTTTTGTTGAAGACCATGGAAAATACAGCGTAGTTGTGAATGAACTCGCCAAGTATCGTTTTAGTGAAACGGATTTTAATAAGCATTGGGATCAATTAATCAATGAATTTGCAACGTATTGCCGAACGCAGGATATCGATATATCTTCACTGGATATCAGTGCATTTGTGGCAGGTGTTTTAGATGATACTGATGAGAAAATATTGTCAGGAGAAAAGGTCAATGAGCAGGAGGGCATGGCACCATCTGAATATGGCTGGTATAGTTTCATCAAAGAACAGGGTGAATTAAAGACCGAACTATATTCATTTGTTTCAGCACTCTCGGCTAGCAATATTGTAAAACAGGCCCTATTTTTTGCAGGAGAAACAACAGCTGATTATTCGGATTTGCATGTTTACTTGGACTCTCCGATTGTTTTTGCACTGCTCGGAATGGATGACCCTTCCAGAACAGAGTCGTATCAGCAGCTTGTGGCCGATATGCGGAAAGCAAGGTGTAGTGTCCATGTGTTGGATCATAATTTTAATGAAGTTGATGGTATCATTACCAGAGCTGCTGGATGGGCAAATGACACATCATATGATTTAAGAAAGGCAAACAATGCGGCTCGCTTTTTCCATGATTCACAGATGGATGAGACTGAAATCTCTGAATTTTGTAAAAACATTGAAGCAAAGCTGAATAGATTGGGCGTGACCAAAAAAGAAACTAACTACGATGTTTTTCAGGAGAAGTTTCAAGAAGACGAAAAATGTTTGTTTAATATGGTTCAAGACCGCTATGCGGATCATGGCTACGTGTTATCATCGGAAAAGCAGGAAAGCATCAGAGTTGATGTGCGCTCCATCATCATGATCTACCGAGAACGTCAGGGCCAAACAGCAACTAGACTTCAAAATGCCAAACATATTATGTTGACTTCAAATAATGCCATTGCGAATGTCAGCAAGAAATATGAGAGCAACAGAAGCCTTCAGGCAGGGCATGTTCCAGCTTGCATATCAGCTGACCTATTTGGCGCAATTTTATGGCTGGATAGTCCGATGCAGCTACTAGAGTATCAAAAGAAAAAATTACTTGCGGATTGTTATGCTTTTTTGAAACCAGATGCAGCGATGCTTGATAAGTATATTCGGTCATTGGATGAAGCACGAAATGCGGATGTTATTGATGAAAAAACATTCCTATTCTTGCGTACCCACAAGGTAGTGCTGGACTCCCTGATGGATATAACAAAAGGTGATTATGCTCGATTTAACTCAAACACTTATTTAGAGGTTTATGAGGATATACAGGAAAAGGCTCAAAAGAAATATAAGGATGAAGTTGCTGCTCATACACAAACTCAAGAGAAGTTGAAGAAACTGGAAAAGGATTCTTCGGATGAAATTGAAACCTTGAAAGCTCGAATATCAGTCATGGAAGATAAAGAGAAAAATGATTTTGAAAAAAAGGTTTCTATATTGGGATGGATTATGACCCTTGCACTTGCAGGCTTTCCGTATCTTCTTTTAGGAGTCGGCATAGAAATGATTAAGATGCTTTTTTCTACGGTTTCTCTGTTGTCAGCTTATGTAATAGCAGGAGCAATAATTGCAACGACTATTGACGGTGTTCTTTTTGAAAAGGGAAAGAAATGGTGCTTTGAAAAAGCACGTTCTATTCTTGAAAAGCGTTTGAAAAATAGTTCCGGCAAAAGTTCAGATGACTTATGAAATACGAAACAGAATGCCCGTGGAGCAACGCGAAAAAATGAAAAGAATGCTATGGGAAAGTAAAAACTTGGAAGAGAAGGCTTGAAAAAATGGAAGGTAGACCAAGAGATACATTGCAATATAAGTCCGACTTAGAGTGTAAAAAGGTTTTGAAAAAAATTGACATGGCTCGAAAATCCAAGAATTTGTCAATTCACAGGCTAGCTGAAAAAGCAGGAATTGCATCATCGACATTAAATGAAATGTTGCACGGGAAAACAGCACCGCAACTGTATACACTATATAAGATATGCAATGCAATGGGGATTCCAATAAGTGAATTTCTTGAAGATACGCGAGTGGATGTGAACGATATTGAAATGGATTTTTTGACGAAGTATAGATGCCTTCCTGAATGGAAACACGAAATGTTAAATGAATATTTAGAAATGCTCATACAATACAAAAAGGAAGAATAAACAACAGACTGACGAAATACCGACAAAACTGTCGGAGAATCGATATGGAAAGATAGACAATATAGTGTTATTATAAAAGAAAAATGGTATCCATATCTTGGTGGACGATATATACTGAAATTTAGCAAAGCTGCATTTCCAAGATGGGCAATAATGCTCTACCGAATCTAGGGCCAATGAAAGTTGGCTTTAGCATGCGGTAGAGCATTTTTATATGTTATTTAACGATGGTTGAAAATTTCAGGAGAGTGGGCTATGTCGAATAATAGGAAAAAAGTTTCAATATCGGTTGATTTGATTCCACAAATATATGAGCTTTCTGCTGTGAAATGTTTGAACGATGCATCAACGATTGCTCTTGTTCTCAAGATATTTAAGGAAATTACATCGAAAGTAGATGTATGCATGAAAGCTTTTCATGCGAAACTTACAATGTCGAATGAGGCAATGATTTTTTCGCTCGTAAAGGATGATAAAGAGTGGAATCTGGAAATTCCAATTATTGATGTAGACCTAGAAGAACTAAAACAGTTTTTACTTGGTAAAATATGTTTTTTGGACTTTTTGTGCTTGGCAGCTTTTAATATGTCCGTAGATATAAATACAATACCAACAGCGGAACAATTTATGGATGTATTTGAGACATGGGACAAATACAGTAATCAAATTGGATATGTTGAAGACAAGTACACAATTAATATTCCGGATCAGGAAATTAGAGAAACTTTGAAGGAAGAAGGAGTCATATGGTATTATGGAATGAGTTGTTCTGGAAAATATATATGGGAATTAAAGAATTAAATAGCTATCCAATTATAAAGGTGGCGTATAATCCTTGCTTTTCTTCTGATGAAGAATATGCTCTTATCAAGCTGTTGATATATTGTGGAAGGAATATTGCAATTTTATTGGATGATTTGCAATGCGATACAGAAAAAACGGAAGAACTTTTTAAAATTATTGCAGAAAAGAAAGATACATTAAAAAATAGAAATATCCATATATTTATGGTGAGTTGGGTTTCTCTTTTGACAAACGAGAAATTTGCTGGCTATCAATCTGTGTTTAAGGCATTCCAAGTGAATACGGACAGATATATTGCGCAATTGCAAAGAGAAATAGGGGATAAAAAACTTAGAAAAATATGTGGAAAAAATCTCGCGCTGCTAAACAGTGCGGCAAAATACTGTGAAAAGAACTTAGGCGAGCCAGAAAAAGAATTATTTGAGACATTTGTGAAAACAAATGACGCTCAGAAAATTGAGCTGATTTATAGATTATGTGTGTTAGGGTCATTTGAATACTTGGTTCCTAAAGATTTCGTTGAAGCAAGCGTATCGTCGAAAGAATTGACAACTATTAAAGCAGTCGGAACAACATATTACGTAGGTCACAAGGAAATATGCCGTTTCTTATACCTTTATATAGAAAAAAACAAGAATGCCCTAAAAATAAATTCTCTTCCAGCCATGGACAAGATTATTCTTGACTATATTCAAGAACAGGAACCTGGCAAACAGTGGAGAGCAATAAGACAATTGATTGGAGAACATGGAGAAGAAAAACTACAAAGCATAAGCCTGATATGGAGTGGTTTAAGCTGTTTTGAAACAGCGATAAAAAATCAAACCAGAGTAGATCCAGCATGGGGAAATGCACCTTCATCAATGTATTTTGTTTTGAAGGTCGCGTCACTTCTTGGAGTCTTGCCTGATTATAAAAATGTTCTGGATAAATTTTGTGAAAAGTTTGAAGCCTCTGAAAAACGGGTCAAAGTACACTACCGTGAAATTGCAACAACAAATGACTTCAATCAAATCAAAAAGAGAATGATTCAAGAAGATGAGATGGGATTTTCTTTATTTGAGAGAGGGTCAGAGTTTGATTGTAATTGTGCCCATAAAAACTGGTTACTTGGACTCATTGTTGGATTGAAGAGTGAGCTATATCAATATCAACATGAAGACTTATATAATGCAGCTGTCTCAGAACTTTTTTCAAGACAAACTTCTCAGGGCGGATGGTATCCTACAAGAATCCCATGGATAACAGCACGAATTTTAATTGGGTTATCGCAGGCAGGATATACTGTTGCTAATGATAATGTGAGTCGTGGCATATCTTTCTTACTGGAATATATAAAGGCAAGCAATCATTGGGAAGCACATACGGGTGGATGGAATACACCATATGAAACCTCATCTTTATGTTTGGAGGCAATTTACTCTTCAAAGGCAAAATTGAATGGACAAAGAAAGGAACGTGTGTCAAAAGTTGTTCGTTATCTCTATGATAGAAAAGCTGAATGGATGCAAGATGATAAAATTGTTGATGGAAGTGCAACAGCATGTTGCTTGTTGAAAAATGATGACGGATCATATGGAAATTCAGCTGAACTGACAGATTATATTCAGAAATTGTGTGAAGATAAAGTGTATAGCAAAATAGAGAAAAACAAGGAATTAAATCTTCAGGAAGAACAAAGTTGCCAGATAACACAAGTTGCATGGTATACGATGGATTTCTGTTGGGATGTGCTATATACACAGTTGCCTAAGTTGCTTAATGAGTTTGTAAAACGTTCATTGCAGGAAAAAAATAGCGAAAGTGAGGAAGCCATGAAAGATTATAAGATATTTATTTCTTACAGCGAAGATTCGGAAAATACAATTAACCGCATAAAAAAGGTTTCGGCATATCTGAGACAAAAAGGATATACAGTCTGGTGCTACGCTGATGAACCGCTTGGTGTTAATGTGGTGACGTTTATGCAAAAAGCTCCTGAGGCGGATGTAATTCTTGTTATGGGAAGTAAGAATTATAAGGAAAAGTCATTGCTGATTGACGAAAAAGGTAGTGGATCCGGAGTCTTTTTTGAGAATTTGGTTTTGTCTCAGATGTTTATTTATAATAAGATGAAAAAGATAGTTCCTATTGCATTTGAACAGGGAACATCGTTTGAAGATTCTTTCCCGCCGCCTTTTAGCACCAACAAAGGACTGTGTGGGTATCGCGTGACGACAAAATTCCTTGAGAACCTTGCAAAGCAAATTAATAATACATTAATGAAATTGGAGGCAAATAAATGATGTATGACTATGTTATTATCCATGGAAGCTATGGACATCCGTTTGAAAATTGGGAACCGTGGCTATTTAATGTTCTTACAAGTGAGGGAAAACAGGTATTAGCTCCACAATTTCCATGCATAGATCAAAACTATGAAAATTGGAAAAGAGTTCTTGATGCGTACAAACCATTTATAGGAGAAAAGACATCGTTTATTGGGCATAGTTTGGGACCGGCTTTTATTGTTGACTATTTAATTGATGAGAAAATTAAAATAAATAATCTTTATTTGGCGGCTCCATTTTATGGCTTTATTGGAATAGAAAATTTTGATAACGTAAATCAAAGCTTTTTTAAGCATAGTGATATTTCAAAAGCAGGTGAGTTTTTTAATAAAGCGATATGCTTGTATTCAGACAACGACCCGTATGTGCCGATAGAAATGTCAAAGGAAATATCAAAATTGCTGCATGCAAAACAGGTGATAGTTCCTGAAAAGGGTCATCTTAATTCGAGTGCAGGAATGAATGAATTTAAGGAGTTGAAAAAAGAAATTGAAAAAGATGGATGAAGAGTATATTAGGTTACTCAACTCAAATAAATTACAAGAATTATTTGATTGTAAAAGCGGGTATATGGATCAAAATGATTGTACTTGGTATCATGAAAATTGGATGATACTAAGATATCTGGGAGTGGTTTCAAACCCGTTTTGGCACGAAGACTTCTATGAAAAAGCAATTCGACAATATGTGAATGAATTAGAAAAAGTTTTGATTTTAGGAACTGCGGATTTCTCGATGCCATATTTGTGCCAGATGAAAGGAATTAAAAAAATAAAAATCTGCGATATTTGCAAAACACCACTTAACATCTGTTAGAATGTGGCAAAAGCTAACAACTTTTCTTGGGAAGTAGAGCAGAAAAATGTGTTTGATGGACTAAACGAAAAATATGATATCGTTATAAATGATGCATTTATAACTCGATTTGAGTATGATAAAAAGCGCATAGTGTTAGAGAAAATTTGGAATGCACTGAAAGATGAAGGTGTTTATATTACAACTATGCGCAATGATTGGAATTACGGAAATGCAATAGTGCCTAATAGTGCAGAAAAAGAAAGATTTATTGAAAAGACGGTACGCAGTGCAGAAAGAAAAAATATCGATTGTAAAAAAGCAAAAGTTGCTGCATCAAGGTATATAGAGAAGATGAAGTCATATCCAATTCGTGATGAAAAAATGCTGGAGAATTTAATTGATGGACTGTTTGATATTATGTACATTGGGCAGGGTCAAGTTGAAGGAGAGTGTACGAGAACAACTTACTTTAGATTGATTTTGCAGAAACAGTCTAAAAAGGCCTGAATGTTGTTAAACTACTGTTAAGATAGAGAAAATTGCATTATGATTCGTGAATTAATAATATTGGAAATTATATAGAAGTAATTACACAAATTGATGTAGAACAACAGTACCGTATGTGGTTCCGGGGACAGTCTGATTATTCGTGGGGTCTAGTACCATCGGTTCAACGAAAAGATGGTATGGGTAAGAACTATGAGCAGTATATATCGACCAATTTCATGATTCATACCATGCGGCTGAACTCAAATGCGCCGCAACGGTATGATCGCGCATCGTGGTTAACGTTGATGCAGCATTATGGCTTGCCAACTAGGTTGCTGGATTGGTCTGAATCACCACTGGTTGCATTGTATTTTGCATTGAGTAGCAATAAAAATGCAAAGACGGATGCAGCCGTTTGGGTGCTGAATCCAATGAAACTGAATAAAAAAGTGAATTATGGAGAATATGTGCCTCCGATAAGCTACGACAGTCTGAGAGGTGATTTGGAAGGCGCATTTTCTAATCATGACAACAATGATTATGAATTACAGAACAGAATCATTGCGTGCCATGGAGTAGGATGTGACTTGAGAATGTATGTGCAACAGTCAGATTTTACGATTCATAGCACTACTGAACGATTGGATCAGATACTCAAGTTGGACGAATCCTGCGACTACTTTTATAAGATTCGTATACCACAGCAGATTAGAAAGCAGCTCTTAGCTCAACTTGATGCGATGGGATTCCGTGAAAGCTCTATTTATCCGGATATGGAGCATATTGCAAAAGAACAGGTAGACTGCCATTTCAATTTCTAAAATTGAAATAGAGCAAACAATATGATATACTTACATTAAAGCAATATAAATTTGATGGAGGTATCCGTGTGCCCAGAAACAAAGGCAGCAAGAACAAGCCCAAAGTGGTCAACGATTTTGCATCCCAGATTGCAGAAAAGCAGTCTACCATCGAATCTCTCAACACGGAAATTGCGTCTATCACGGCGAACATTGATTCCCTGAAAGCAGAACTGAAAACTAAACATGCGGCTTTGAAGTCTGCCGAGAAGGAAGTAGGTAAACTGGAAGCAAAGAAAGCGAAAGCAGATCAGAAAGCCGCCGAGGCAGCAAAAAAGGCTGAAGCGGAATCCGTTCTGAAAAAGCTGCTTGCCGAAGGCATGAGTGCCGATGAAATTCTCACAAAACTGAAATAGTCAAAACCACCGGCTAAGCCGGTGGCTTGAGTAAGCCCTAGAAGGGCATCCTACTGGCAAAGCCCCTCAAGGGGCCTCGAGCAAGCGTCTTTCATCTGCATTACCTGCCCTACCGCTCTAACGAGCTATGTTGCAAAGTGCATCTTCTAAGATGACAATTTCTTTGTCATCTCGCTTTGCTCGAATCTTATAGCTAAAGCATTTTCTACTCCACCAGCGGAGCTGGTGGTTGTCGCTCGCTCAAGCTACTCAAAACAAAACCCCCGCACAGAACAGTTGCCCATTCTGTGCGGGGGTACGTTAGCCCTTTGGTTTCCCTCCGGGTGCTAGTCTATCCTTATATCAGGAGAGATTAGCCCTTGTAGCCGAAGCCGTAGCCGGTGTTCAGGGTCTTGTTGCCAGCGTCCTTGACTTCCAGACCGATGGAGCTGGAGCCCAGAGTGTAGATAGCAGACAGACCGCCAGCAATGCTCAGGGCAGCGTTCAGCAGGCCCAGGCCAGCGCCCCAAGCGCCGTTTGCGTAGGTGTGAGCACCCTTGTCGTATGCACGGTGCACGGTGTTCCACACGCCGCCGATGAAGTCACCGGGGACGTAGTTGCCATCGAACACGCTGTTGAAAGCAGAAGAAACATAGCTCTTCAGGAAGGTGTTGCCAACGATCTTGATCACGTTAGCAGAAACATTCTGCCAGTTCTCAGTGGTCATAGCGGGTGCCAGGTAGTCAACCAGAGAAGCACCACCAACAACGTAGGTCAGTTCGTTTTCTGCAACAGCAGAGAAGTTTGCAGGCATCATCATAATGATATTACTCCCTTCAAAATTAGAAAAAATATTTTACAAACCACTTTGTGTGGTTCGCATCCCGTATCTAGGATGGCAATAATATACCACACTTTCCAGAAAGATTCAAGTACTTTTTTGAAAAAAATGTGAAAAGTGTGATAACTTGTGAAAATCCGGTCTCAAAATCTTTACAAAAGCCCGGCTTTTCAGCGCATCGACATGGTTTTTTCTGCAATTGGAAGATACTGGAATGTGTGAGGGCTTTTTCTATGAAAACTGTGATCTATCTGGATGAGCTGCTGCTGACGAACTTTCTGGCCGCAGCAATGCTGCTTTTGTGCACCGGGCTGTTGTGTGCACGGCAGTGCAGCGGCCTGCACCTGCTGGCAGGCAGTGCAACAGCAGCAGTCTCCTCCCTTGGCATCCTGCTGCCGGAGCTGCCCGGCGCGGCGGCAGTGCTCTGCAAAGCCTTAACCTGCGGTGCCGTTGTGGCCGCTGCCTACGGTGTGCCCGGCCCGCGCGGCTTTGCCCGGCTGTGCGCGTGGTATCTGCTGC
>ENA-ORPF01002969-ORPF01002969.1-human-gut-metagenome-genome-assembly--contig:-NODE-2969-length-10699-cov-2.729989_pt1 | contig 10699 bp, 20 predicted proteins | sample MGYA00242140_ERZ509070 | MGnify/ENA primary metagenome ERZ509070 (study PRJEB26280, sample SAMEA2338713) | human gut metagenome | biome: human gut; feature: human-associated habitat; material: faeces... | reverse complement strand
CATTCTTCTTTTTCCTTTTTCTATACTTACAGCTCCGACTTTTTTAGCTATTTTTATAGTATATGGTGTTGCCATAAATGCGACAATAAAGGCAAGTAAAAATGCAATAGCAATATTTCCCCACATATTTATTCCTCCAGTTTTATTTCATGTTTTGGCTTTCTATGTCATTAATCATTTCTAATCTTTCGGCATATCTTCCACCTTTAAATTCAGTGGCAAGCCAGTTTCTTATTATACAAATTGCTTCATTTATTGTTAGATAATCTCCTCCTAATGTTATTACATTTATGTCATCATCTGCTTTTGCAAATTTTGCTGCTTCTTCATTTGAAATTGATGCTGCTCTTATTCCCTTAAATTTATTTGCAACAACAGTCATTCCATACCCTGATCTACATAAAAGTATTCCACCTTCACATTCTTTTGATTGCACTGCTTGTGCTACTTTTTTTGCATATATTGGGTAATCTGTTCTTTCCTCACTATCTGTCCCAAAATCTCTATATTCTATACCTTTTTCATCAAAATATTTTTTTATTTCAGGAGGATATTCTTTCAAAACCATACATGTCATCCTTTCTTGACTAACGCTTTGTATTCTGCTTCCACTTCGTCAAATCTGCCAAACAAATAATTTTTAGCAGCATATGAACTTATTTCACTCACATTATACTCCGTGATTCCAAGAGTATCAATGTTTTTCTTAGCTTCGTCACATGTGGATTTAATGTATTCAAAATAGTTTTTCTCTGTTATCTCTCCGTGTTTAGTTATAAAATTTTCCGCTTGTTTCATATGCCACATTTCATGATATTCAGTTCTAATACTGTTATGCAAACGTTTATCTGCAATGTCTTCAGAATAGAATACTGTATTAGTGATTGCATCATATTTTCCATATGCAGTAATCCCGTCTTTTTCTCCAAAAATAACAATTTTTGGTTTTCTTTTGATTCCCCACTCGTTCATCGCATCAACGTTGCGAGTTTTGATGTTATGCAGAGCTTTCCTCTTAATATTTACATTATCACTAACGTATATATCATAGTCTTTATAAGAATCCACCTTTTTAACATTTAAAGATACGCTTGAATTATAATCAAATATTTTACTATCTCCTCTTATAACTGGCTTATAGTTTTGCGTGTTTTCTTGCTGCAGCAATAAAGATGTTTTAGTTTCACGTTGCCTTTCATTTACATATCTAGTGTATTCAGCGTTTGATTCTTTTCGTGATGAAATTTCACTCCACTTTTTTGTGTGAACATCTTGCACAGTTTTTCCGTTACCTGGATTATAAGTAACAATACACCTACAATCTCTATGCCTATGATAGACTTCATCAGGAACATCATCCGGATATTCATATGTCCCAGCTAGATTCATACACCAATCACAAGCTTTACCAGCTACTTTTCTAGTGATTTTCGGATGCATTCCAGCTTTATAATGTGCCTCTGCATTTACTTTTATCGTATCATCAACAACACTTTGATTAAAATTCACTACTGGATCTTTTAAAATCCAGGAAACATCGTCATAAGATTCAGCATCTGCCAATCTTCTAACGATTCCATTGGATCTTGCTTGATTGTATACGGGTTTTTGAACTTTCAATCCAATCTTTGCATCTTCATTTAAAATTTTTTGAACTTTTGTGGAATAATCTGAAACCTTTTCGAATCCCTCTTTTAGTTCTGGATCCACAACCTTTTTTGCGATATTGTAGTACATCTTTCCATTTGGTAATGATGCAGAATCAATATTTTCTTCAAAAGATTTTGATAGAAGCTCACCAACTTCAATCGCATATTTCTGCGCATCTTCATAATCCGCTTTTTTATCATCTAACTTTTTTAATAAATCATTAATAGTTTTAGAATCTTCAACACCGGAAGAAAAAGACTTCTTAATTCCTTTAAGAAGTCCAATTGAAATATCATCCATATTTATTCCTCATCGTCCGGCACTGTTGGAACATCTAATTTACTTGATGCGATACCGGTAAGGTCCTGTAAGTTATCTTTATTAAAATATCCTGGAACCGCTTGATTGATTTTAATAGCTCCGTCTCCAATTAATGACAACGTAGACATATCCGGTTCGAATAATGGTTCATATTTAACACTTGTTTCATAAATTTGATTTCTTTTATATTCAAATTCATCTCTGACAGATGCTGCAAGATATCCGACATTAATCAGACTAGTTGCGAAATTCTTTTGTGCTTTTCTTGCGGCCAAACGTAAATTTTCATGTGCCGCCTTAATCGCTTCTGCACTCGATGGATTATCTGTCACAAAACCTAGATCATCCAGTGTTAATCCGGTTTCTCCTGCAAACAAAGAAGCGAATGATTTTAACTGATCGATATGTGGTGACATAGATTGTTGTGCAAACTGACCAACTGTTGGTGTCCCTCCTCCATCTTCACTTCGTGAAATTTGAAGCATAGTCGAAATCGATGCTCTAATTTTATCCATCGGATCTGCATCTGAATCTGTACCTAAAATATATTTTTGTGGATAGGAATAGAATTCTGCAGCTACTTCAGAACGTCTTAATGTTCTTAGTGCTCCTTGTTGAAGATCGATACATGCTCTTGAGATTCTGGAGTGGCCAAACTGTCTTTTAGCATCCGGCTTATGAATCACTGGCACCAACAAACAATATCTTGCTGGATTAGGAACATGTATTTCTCTATGGCCAACATAATCAAACACAACTGTTTCTTCACACGTAAAATAAGTATCTGTTAAAATATTATATTTCTCATCGCGTTCCAACACTGCATATCCTTCCGTCATCATGTTAGTGATTGGATCAATGATTCCGGTTGCATCATAAGCATCGATTACCTGCAGTCTAGGAAATTTATCTTCATCTTGTGATATATAGATAAAACTACATGATGCGATCAACGCTCCTAGGATTGCGCTGTCTGTAAGAATGTCTTTGTTATTCATGTTGAAAATATCATTCATATCAAAAACATCATTATCGAATTCTTTAAAAGAAATGCGATCCGCTAATGAATCGACTGCCTTAGAACACCACCCAAGCGTTTCTGACACGTACTTAAATTCATTAGGAATCGCAATTTTGAAGTCTTTAATTCCATTCTTCATTTCATAATATCTATATCTCATTCTCACTCGATTTCTTTTGGAAAAAAGTTGTTTTTTCAAAAAATTTATACCTTTGTAATTCATCTTCAAACCTCCATTTTAAAGGCTCTGTGGCCATTCATTGATGTTCATAGAGAAATATGCGTAGTAACAGCCGAACTTCGGAAACGAGCGCCTGCCGCCCATATAGCCCCCTCTATGTGATTTTTTTATTTTTTAGAACGGTATTCGACCCAATTAATACTCTGTGGCAGCGTTCTATTTGAAACAGTTGCATTACCACTAAAATCTCTTTTTTCGAATAACTTATCTGATTTAATTCGATTGCAACACATGTGTGCAAGCTGCAAGTTATTCAAGTCACTTGGGTGTCCACCTTTGTTGACTGGAACAATGTGGTCAATGACTGCACACATTGGATCAGGCCACTTTAATTTTTTATCAACTGGCTTACCACAAATACCACATACATCTTGCGTTGCTAGTATCTTCTTCTTGTTTCTTTCCAGGATCAGTCTATGAACTCCATATGAATCTAATCGCTTTTGTGCCATAGTTTTCCACCTCCCGGGTATAAGAAAAGCCAGGAAGTTTTCCTCCTGGCCTATTTATGCAAATACATAATAACATACTTGACAGAGTTAGAGTTCTAACTCTTTTACTTTTTTTATACAAATAAGCTGGCAATGGATGCAGCTTCTGGTATTTTTTCAACAAGCTTACGCATAATACTATTGTCTTTTAAGTAATGAATACCTGTAGGAGTAATCCTGATATTGTTTTCTAAAGCAATAATCTCATCTCCACCCCAAGCTTTAATATACTTGAATCCTTTGATCAATCCTTCATCCAACATCATGGCCAATGTTTCATCAAACATTTCCTGGCATATTGGAAACTCCTTAGTCATTGGTGTTAAATAGTCTTCTGGAACATCAATACGCTTATATTTCTTATAAAGATAAACCAACACTTTACAGACAATTACATCATAATCATTGTTAGACATGTCTTTTTTCCTCACTCTTCATAATTAAATCAATCATTTTCTTATATGGATTGGCATATCCATACTTTGTTTTTAATTCATTTTCCTTCACACCACCAATGAAATCATCCGCAAATGAGATCAGATCCAAACTCTCGCAGACTAACTTCAACTTAACATAGTAATGTTCTGCCTTAACTTTTAGATTCATGAACTCTTCTCGCTCATTCATATAGTCAATCTCATCTGACAATAATGAATTTACTAAAGTGTATTTATCTTTATGGTTTTGAATTGCAGGGCCAGTATTGGCATTAGGACATGTTGGCATCTGTAGTGATTCGATTTCATCGTGTATTCTTTTTAGATCCACATCGAAACCAGCAATGATCATTGAATATCTTTTAATACTTTTAATCTCTCTCAATATGTATTTTGCTTTTTCCTTTGTCATCTTGTACCTCGTAAATTGGGCGCAGGAGGTGGAATCGAACCACCAATAAGCGCTAAGGGAACGCTTGAGTTACCATTACTCTATCCTGCCATATAAAAAATCCGGCCGTAGATATGTTGTTGAGTGGAAATATACAAAATCTCTGCTTCGAAAGAAAAAGATTATTTGGCCGGATTTTCATTGGTTTGCAAAAAATAATCTTTCCTTTCTTACTTATTGTAACAAAAGAAGCTGGAAGTTTTGTCAAGACTTTTCCAGCTCCGCTTTTACATAACTTGTGATCTATCCTGTACGAATCCAATTAAATACCCATGGATCACACTGCCATCGATTAATTTGAAATCAATTTCTTTTTTAGATTCATACAACTCCAACAGCTCTTCCAGTGTGTACTTGTCAGAAATAACATGCTTATTTAAACCCTGGCATTTGATAGTAAGTTTACATCTCATCTTTTTTTCCCTCTTTTCTACTGCCTTTTTCACATAATAGTGAACTAAATCGTCTTTTGTCTTATTCGTATATTTAACAATGTCTAATAAATCCTGGCATGCTAATTCAAGTGCTTCTCTTTCCAATTTCACACTGAATAAACATCCATTACATAGTTTATCAGGCATTTCAATCGCTTGGTTTTCCACTATTCAACACCTCTTTTTTTATGCACTATAACCTTATATTATCGTGCACTTACTCAACTCTTTTAAACCTACTTATTTACTTATTCTTTTTAATTTTTCTAAGAAAAAAACTTTTTGATTTTTTTGATACCTCTAAAGCTTAGAAATACAGTTCAAATACTTCTTCATTTCTAATGCTCTTAATGAGATCTTAACCACTTCAACTTCATCCAGTGTAATATCTCTAGAAACACATTCCTTTACATCACATAAGATCTGATTTACTAAATTCTCAGTTAATCTTCCAATCTCTCCTGAAATCATATTTCCGGTTTTATCTAAGATTGCAAGCTCATAAGGTTCTTGATCAGTGCTATTTGTGATCCACTTACCATTTCTATTTCTATGAGCTAATACACTCACTGTATAACTTCCTAGTTTAAATACCCATTGATTCTGTTCAACCATCGAATCTTTTTCATGTCTTTCTCTTGCTGGATCAAAATATGTATGTAATTCCATAGTCTTAAAGCCTCAATAAAATATGAATCTCATTATCATGTGCTTCAATACCAAACACTTCTGAATCCAATAGTTCTTCAGATAATAACCATTCATTCTCCATCAGATTATAAATCTTTGCGATTGGATCATCATCTGAGTCCCACTGTAAAGTGATATTCTCAACATAAAGTTTTTTTAAAAGCTCGCCTAAAGGCATTCCTGTAGTTTGTTCCATACTTACTTAGTCTCCTCAAATCCATCATAGTCATCGTTCTCATGTGCTCCCATCACAAATAAGAACAACACACATGACACCATCATTCCAACGAACACACCGCCAACAAACCATAGTGCACTAGGCATTGTTAATTGCCTCCTGCCAAGCTGTATAAGCTTTTTGACATTCTTCGTATGAACTATCTAGAATTTCCGCTGCATTCTTCACTTCCACCTTATTAGATCCAGAGTGTGCAAGAGCGACAACAGCGTTCTCATACACTTCTTTCTTTTCCAGATAGTCTTTTTCTAATTCTTTTAAATTTTTCATTACATCAAGCCTCTTCTTTTTAATTCCGCGATCATCGTTTCTTCACTAATGCATTGATTCTCAACTTTTCTATATGCATCTAAATACCATTCTTTTTTATCACCGTTATACGTCAACTCGTAATACATTGAATCTGGAAGGCTCGTACTCAACAAATACTTCCAGTTCTTCAAAGTTTTACACTTCCACACAATATATACATTTAAATCCGACACATGCTTTTGGTAGTCTTTATCAGACTTATCCAGATGCTCAATTGTGTAGCTTCTGATTGTTTCAAGAGCTATAATGTCTTGAATTTGATTACCTACTAATTTGATAATATTTTCTTTATTCATTTTTACAATTCTCCTTTTCTATTTCCTTGCTCCTATCGCTTTTATAACTGCCTGTTAGCAATAATAGCAATAAGAACCAATAACTGTAATTTGCACACATATAGCAGGTGATTCCAATTATTGCCAAATTGTATAACATACAAGCTATTTCAATCATTTTCTTTCATCTCATAAACATCTTTTGGCACATATTCAACTAAAAATCCACCTTCCAAAATCATCACTTGTAAAACAACTACGCCTTCCCTATCGTTACCATATTTCCTTGGATTATCCATATCTAACAAATAAGGGTTTTGAGGAGTTTTACAAATAATAGATTTTGGATGTGATTTACACATCAAACCACTTACAGAATGAAATTCTAACTTTTGATTAATATTTGTGTTCAACATTTTACCTCTCCTCTAATAATTTCATGTCATAACCACCACTAACAAACTTCATTGTCAATTCACGATTTATACAGTTTCCTAATTTTGTGTAGATCAATTCCATTTGCTCTCGTGTAAATTCCATATCAAGACATTCATTCACTTTTCTTAAAACATCGTCTTGATACTCTCTATTCTTCTTTGTGTATCTGTATGGCATCGATTTAAAACAACTTCTGCTGCACCATTCAAGTAATTTGTACTTAACTTCGTCAACTGTATTAACATCACCTAAATAGAAATATAGATTTGTTTTTGGAATCAGAATTAGCTCTTTATTGTGATTTATGAATGATCCATAGAAGATATTCATAATTTTAGATATATAATTGGTTAAATCATCATCTTTCCTTCCATTCCAGGCATTTATTGCTGCTTCCTTTGATGCGTAAATATAGCTGCCTTGCGAACTATCGGAATCAGTAGCAATTGGGCAACAGTCTGTTGAATTACTTGTATCGTGCATAATCACATATCCAACTCCACTATATGGATTCTCTAAATAGGATTCATCTTTAAAATTTCCTTCATCATCTGTTGGTTGCAATCTTGCTTTCCCACCACAAAATGGGCAAGGTCTTAATTTTTCATCCGTTTCATTCATTGTTTTTTTCCTCCTTCGTTCATAACCATCCAAGTTCCTCACACTGTTTATTCATTGCTTTTAATTCATCTATATCTAATTCTTTTGCTTCTAAAAACTGTGAAACCCAAATTGTCTTTTGTTCTAAATCAAATTCGATTACATCACATTCATCAATATTCTCGAACTTGATATATCCGTTTTCGATATTCTGTCTGTAGCCTATGGACCCAAACATTTCTTGTGCGTTCATTTATCAAATATACCTCACATCTACCAATGGTTCTCTTTTGTATTTGTGATTGCAGATATCTAAAATTGTCTGATAACTGCAATATAAATCAGCTGCCGCCTTCCTGGAACTAGGATATGTTTTAACAAGTTGGCCATCTTTAAAATATCCAATCGTTTTAGTTCTGTGTGCAGATGCTCTTGGTGCTACCTTTGCAGCGAATTCTTTCTTTTTAACAATTTTCATATTTTCTAATTTTAATTCTCCATCCACAATAACCACTTCATCATCTCGAAGATCGTACTTCACAAATGCTTTTGCCAAGAGCCTGGATGCATTCATCGGCTTACAACAAATCTTAGTTTCATACACTCCATGACGCTTCCAGGGTTTTGAAATATGAGCACTTCCGTTTCTAAAAATCTTCTTAAACGTGCAATCCGAGCGAGCATAGTATCTAACTCCTTTTTCTGTTTCATGGATCAACAATTCCTCAACTTCTCCAATCGGATCATTTTCGAGTTTTACCAAACAAAGTCTGTTTTTCATAGCACCATGTTTAGCCATAATGCTCGGATAAGCCTCCCACTTAAAAGTGCTTCTAGTCCAATGCAATTTTCTACAGATTTCTTTTTCTGTACCTATAACGATCAGCTTTTCACCTTTGTACACTGCATAAATATCTTCATGCACGATCGTTCCTCCTTATCCAAACGTAACATCGTTTATTGAATTCTTACGCTGTATAACAGTAGTGGCAGTATAGATCGAAGTTGTGTTTAAAGAACTATGGCCAAGCTGTGCCTGCAATTCATTCAATGTTCCACCACACTTTAAGAACTGGATTGCAAATAAATGCCTGAAGGAATGCGGATGAATCTTATTCAAATTGATTCCTCGGCATTGTCCGGCCAACTTTTTCATCCTTCTTGTGATTGTAGTTCTATGCAGCATCTTTCCATTCTTTCCAGGAAACAATGTTCCTGACTCAATTTTGTTCTTCTTAGCATACCTTCTAAGCTCACGCATCAAATCATTTCGAACAATCACCTTACGAACTTTTCCCTTGTTTGAAATCATCAACACATTATTTTCTAAATTTTCCACAGTGAAATACTTCAACTCGCTTTCACGAATGCCAGTGTATGCATAAATCTTCATGATGAAATACAAATCCATCATGTTTTTTTCTTTAGCCTTGCGCAGCAGTCTTTTGAGATCCGAAGGCTCAAGCACTTCATCCAGGTATATTTCTTTCTGGATCTTAACCGGCTTCATAGTCAATGTGGATGTGAACTTTTTAAATGCGAATAATTCAAACTCACCATACTTGTTTATAAACTCAACGAATTTAATAAACTTATTACAAATCACGATGTAATTATTCACTGTTTTCGGAAGGTAGAATTCAAGAAGAACATTCTTAAATTCACGAATATTTTTCTTAGTGATCTCTCCATCCTGAAAAAAATCAGTGAACATTTTAATCACCATCCTGTAGTGATCCACTGTGCTGCATGCTTTTTCCTGATCTGCTTCTTCATCCAGGAATGCATCCACACAATTCAATAAATCTTGCTTAGTCCTTAAACCACACCTCTCTATTTTTCATTCTCTACTTTTTCAAAGATGACATTGTAACCATTCTTTGCGTATGCATGCATTTTGCCTTTGTCTTCGTAAATGTATGCCACAATCGAATCGTTCTCATCACGAACACTCAATTGGAATTCTTTCTCGTAGATACCAGTAGGTACATTTCTGTACTTTCCACCTTGTTCACCTTTTCTAGAATCCGCCTCAAGTTCTCTAACTCTCTTGCGATTCAAAACTTCCTCGATATCTGCCTTTGTTAATCCAAACTTTACACAATAAGCTCCGATGGCCAATTGTTCCTTTTTTGTTTTTTCTAATTGCTGAAGCAAAAACATAAGTTACCTCCTATTCATGTAAATATTCATCAAACTTATCTCCAAACAAAACACTCGGTTTAAGATTGCTTTTCATCACTGGATCCGTTAACCAGGCATCACACTTTTTTTCAATCACTGTTTTTAAATCGTTCACTGTGTAGCCCTCATGAATCAACGCACTGATCAGTTCAACATTTATCTTTGCCTTAGGAGAAAAGCCTTCCCCATCTTCTTTGTCAGTTTCGACATTCAACATCTGAATGACCTGTTCAACAATCTCAGTGATGTTTTTATCTTCAGGTAAAGAAGTATATATATTCTTACTTTCTTTATTTCTTTTATTCTTTATTTCTTTAGTTGTTGTTGTTTGTTTGTTGTTCGTTTGTTGCTCGTTTGTTTTTTGTTTGTTTTCTGCTTGTTCTTTGCTTGTTGTTTGCTCGTTGTACTCAAAACCCAAACCTTGAAAATCTGCGTATTTTACAACACATATGACAGTATTTTTGTTCGTTGCGATACGCTTAATTTCCCCAGTTTTCGTTAGATTTTTTAGAGCCCTTTTTATCTGTTCCTGACTCAATCCGGTTTCACTCGCTAAAGTGGCGTAAGAAGTGATACAAGACCCTCTTTCAATCGTCTGCCCATGCCAGCTTTTTTCGGCATAATTAGCCTTTAACAACAGATGTATAAACAACCTGCACGTTGGCAGATCATCGTACCATTCCCAGTCAACAATCTGCCGAAAAAGCTTAATAAAGCCACCACAATTTTCCATTCCATCACCCCCTTAACGTGTGGATCCAATCAAACTCCTAATGAATACAGTGACTAGCTTCAGTACTTTCTTTTTTCTCTGAAGTTTCTCTATCAACAAATAATGTTTTCATTTTTTCTCCTCTTTTTTACTCAAACCCTGCAACCTAGGTACTGCAATCTGCTAATTATTTATGCCCAAATT
>ENA-ORPF01002967-ORPF01002967.1-human-gut-metagenome-genome-assembly--contig:-NODE-2967-length-10710-cov-26.183013_pt1 | contig 10710 bp, 10 predicted proteins | sample MGYA00242140_ERZ509070 | MGnify/ENA primary metagenome ERZ509070 (study PRJEB26280, sample SAMEA2338713) | human gut metagenome | biome: human gut; feature: human-associated habitat; material: faeces... | reverse complement strand
ATCTCGTCACGGTCTTTGCCTTTGGCTTCCACCTTATAGGAAAGTGTGGTGCTGAGGTTCTTCAAACGTTCACTGTCCTCCCTGCGGTTGAGCAGCACCTCGTCCACCACGATGAGCAGCTTGCCCGTCCAGTCGGAATTGAACTGGCTGCGGAAATCCTCGTTGGTGTTGAATGTGACATTATTCTGAAACAGGGCTTTCAGAAAGTTCAGGAACGTGCTCTTGCCTGTGTTCCGTTCTTCCGATACCAGCAGCAGGATGGGCAGTTTCTGTACAGGTTGCAGGTAGAGCAGTTGCAGGTAATCCATGCCCAGCTCGTACTGGTCGCCGAAGATGTGACGCACCAATGACCGGATACAGGGAAATTCGCCTTGCTGTGGGCGGTGTCCTATCGGCTCGTAGAGGTTCAGGAACTTGTCCACCACGGGACGGTAGTCCACATGGTCGGGAACGGTGCAGAAGCCGTCATACTTCGGCACGGTGGCGAGGTAATCCTTGCCGTAGTCCTGCCGCAACGTCTCGTTGTTCCACACGATGCGTTTCTTTACATAGCCACCATTCAGGCAGGGCTGGTTAACTAACTTGTAGAGGGTCGTACCCACACGGATAAACTCCTCCTTTTCATTTTTTGTCATTGCCATTCGCATTTTGCTTAAATCGTTAATAATTAATCGAGTGCAAAACTACGGCATATCATGCGAAAGCCCGGTAAGCAAATCACGGCAGAACGGCGCAAAATTTGCACGGAATGAAAAACTTGCGGTGAATTGCGTAATAAGCAGGTAAGGAGCATACAAAACAAGCCCGAAGAAGTGCCACTCCAATGGCTTCTTCTTCGGACTTGTCGCAGTCATACGTATGAATGGCAATATACCTATTCAATGACTCACATAAATGTATTGCTGGCAATGTGAATACGCATAGGGTTCACTATTTCATGTCGTCACATCATTATGCTTTATGCCTGATAGTTAGACATTTTAATACCATTGCACACCAGCGAAAAGAAGATATTTGTTTTCTCTTTTCGCAAGTACAGCCTTTCAAGGATTGCATTGCGCACCCGTTCCGCACTCAAACTGTCGATGCGGAAAGCAAGTGCGACTATCATAGGGAAACTGAACACATCGGCATAATAGCCGTTCTCCAGCCGCACATACCACTGAGCCTCGTACACTTCCAGTACGCCGCTTTTATACACGGCTTTGATGGAGGCTCGGAGTGTCGGGGCGATTACCCCGAACAGCTCCACAAGTTCCGGCTCGCTCATCCATATATCAGCGACATTATCCGGCATGATGATATTGCCGGATAATGTCATTGTTATGATACCTCTTTTCATATTCATGCCATTGATATGTTACACAAGTTTCATCCGATTGCCAATCTTGTCTTCCAGCATGGAAAAGTCCTTGTCCAACTTCTCCGTGGTTATCTTGGCATAATGCTGCGTGGTAGTAATCTTCGTATGCCCTAAAACCTTGCTCACACTCTCTATCGGCATACCATTAGAAATAGCCATCACCGCATACGAGTGGCGACTCATGTGGAAAGTCAATTTTTTGTTTATCCCGCACTCCGCCGCTATCTGTTTCAGCAGGACATTCGTCCAGCCGTTACGATAAAAATTGAACAGGTATTTCCCTCTGCGAAACGGCTCGTAACGGTTGATGATTTTGCAGGCACTCTCCATCAGCTTCACGCGGAACGCTATCTTCGTCTTCTGCCGTACCGATGAAATCCACAGGCTGCCGTTTATAGTGACAAGGTTGTCGGTAGTGAGGTTCTTGATGTCGATGAACGATATTCCAGTCAGGCATCCAAAGACGAACAGGTCGCGGACAACCGTCATTGCAGGGTCATCGAAGCGATGAGCCATGAGCATCTGCACCTCTTCTTCCGTCAGGAACTCACGTTCTTTGTTTCCACCGCTGACATAACTGTTGGCAAACGGGTCTCTCGGTATCAGACCATTCTTGTGCGCATGGGTCACGATAGACCTCAGTGGGGTACAATATAGTCTGATTGTGGACTGCTGCACACCCACTTCATTGCGGAGATAGATGCAGTACTGGTTCAGAAAATCCTCAGTGAGTTCGTTCATGCCGATGTCGTTCCGTTTGTAGTAATACTTGATGAAGTTAGCCACATGGGTACGGGATATGGTATGCTTGTATAAGGTTTCCTTTGTCCTGTCCTTGCCCACACGTTTGGCAAAGTCTGCATTGTGCTTGTCGAAGGCACGGAGCAGCGTTTCATACTCCGTACCGATGCCCTGATAGGCATTGCGTACCATCTCCGCCGTGACAAACGCCTCACGGTCGGACAGACGCTGGTAGTGCTTGATGATTTGTGCCTTGATGTTGTCAAGGGCAAAGTTTATGTCCCGTGCCTCCTTGCTTTTTCCCTTTACCTTGTTGGCCTTGATGTCCCATTGTTCCACCACAACGGAATACTTGCAGCTGAACTGTGCCTGCGTCCCGTTGATTGTCACTCGTCCCATGATGGGGACAATACCGTTTTTCTCCTTGCTCCTGTTCACGAAGAACAGCACCTTGAATGTCGCTCTCATACTCGTTTGCTTTTTGGTTGCAAAATTAGTTTCACATGCGCTAAATGGCTGAAAGCAAACCTCCGCAGAACGGCGCAAAATAAACATCAGACTGTTAAAAACGCAGGTTACCGGGGTTACGATTTGGAAACCTAACTGTTTCCGTAATCTGCGTAATCTTGCATTTTACCTATTCTGCAAAGCTATGAGAAATATAGATTAAATCACTATTACACAAACATTTGGCTTTATGTGACTTCAAGTGGCGTAAATCAGAGTTTTTTCTACCTCAAGCGTCAGGTAGTGAAAAAGGACGGGACGGTTCCCGTCATGGGACGCATCACGGTGGACGGCAGCCAGACGCAGTTCAGTTGCAAGTTGAGTGTCGATCCGAAGCTGTGGGACACCAAAGGGGGACGTGTCACGGGCAGAAGCGCGGCGGCACTCGAAACGAACCGTATGCTTGACAAGATGCGGGTGCGCATCAACAGACACTATCAGGAAATCATGGAGCGTGACAACTTCGTCACGGCGGAGAAGGTAAAGAACGCCTTTCTCGGACTGGAACACCGCTACCACACGCTGATGCAGGTGTTCCGTCGGCACAACGAGAACTATGAGAAACAGGTGGAAGCAGGCATGAAAGCAAAAGGTACACTGGAAAAGTACCGTGTCGTTTACAAGCACCTGCAAGAGTTCCTCGACATCCGCTACCATGTGAAGGACATCGCCCTAAAAGAGCTTACTCCCGCTTTCATCTCCGACTTCGAGATGTTCCTGCGCACGGACAAGCACTGCTGCACCAATACCGTGTGGCTGTACGTCTGCCCGCTACGGACAATGGTGTTCATAGCCATCAACAACGAGTGGCTGACACGCGACCCGTTCCGCGAGTATGAAATCAAGAAGGAGGAAACGACACGCAGTTTCCTGACCAAAGACGAAATACGCCTGCTGATGGAGGGGAAACTGAAAAACGCCAAACAGGAACTGTACCGCGACCTCTACCTGTTCTGTGCGTTCACCGGATTGTCGTTCGCGGATATGCGCAACCTCACGGAAGAGAATATCCGTACCTATTTCGACGAACACGAGTGGATAAACATCAACCGCAAGAAAACGGGCGTGGTGTCCAACATCCGCCTGCTTGACATCGCCAACCGCATAATCGGCAAATACCGTGGGCTATGCGAGAACGGCAGGATATTCCCCGTTCCGCATTATAACACGTGCCTTGCCGGTATCCGTGCCGTCGCCAAGCGTTGCGGCATCACCAAGCATATCACGTGGCATCAAAGCCGCCACACGGCAGCCACGACAGTTTTCCTTTCCAACGGCGTACCCATCGAAACGGTCAGCTCCATGCTTGGACACAAGAGCATAAAGACGACGCAGATTTACGCGAAGATAACCAAAGAAAAACTCAATCAGGATATGGAAAACCTTGCCGCAAGGTTAAACAACGTCGAGGAATTTGCAGGTTGCACCATCTAAAAAAGAGGAGCCATGAAACGTGACATAATCATCATAGAGGACAAGGCGGTCAGCGTAACCGGTAACGATGTGTGGATGACCGCCACCGAAATAGCCGGACTGTTCCATACGACCGTCCCGGCAGTGAACGCCGTCATCAAAGCCGTCCGCAAGTCTGACGTGCTGAACGACTACAAGGTGTGCCGCTACATGCAGCTTGAAAACGGGCTGTACGCGGACGTGTACGCGCCTGAAATCATTATTCTGATTGCTTTTCGGCTGAACACCTACAACACCTACCTGTTCCGCATGTGGCTGGTAGGAAAGGTTCTCTCACAAGAGAAGCGGCAAACATACGTGATGTTTATACAGAACGGAAAAACTGCGTACTGTTGAAGATATCAAATGAAAATTATACGAAAGAATTTCTATATGGATCCTTATCTAAATAGCCATATCATATCTCAAAAAATATAGAGGTAATAATATGGCTATTATTTAATTCTTTTGATTTGTCGTTATGCAACGAATTCCGTTCATAAAATGTTTTAATATATATTTGTCAAATGAATGGAGATTAGGTATTTTTTGTTCAAGGTATTCAATTCCTATCGTGTTAAATTCCTGTATAACGATTGTAATCTCTTTAGAATCGTCTTCAAGATTTATAAGACCTGCATTTTGTATCTTTTTACTAATCATCCTCGGTAATCCGTATTCTTCAAGTTGAAATACAATTTTAGGTAAAAAGGCATTTGATGCTTTATATACAAAATTGGCGATATTTGAGGAATTAGGATAAAGTTCTTGACGTATAATATTAATTACCGCAATAATAGATGAGAGATTAAAGGATACATATCTTTCAAATGTAAATATATCCTCATATGTAATACCATAATCTTTTACTGTGTTATATAGCTCTTTTATAGTCATTTTCCATCCATTACTACATGCACATGCATAATACCGTAAATGTCCTTTTCGATGATATTCCAAAATTTCTATGATATCTCCTAAAGCATCCCTCCATTCCCATGTATTATTGTTTTGTAAAGCATCGCAATTTGTTGGCCAATTGGAATCAGTTTTCAATTTTTCCGCAATTATCTTTAACATTGATGGTTTACAACTTCTGATTTGTGGTATTCTTTCAATTCTATGCCAAATATCCGTTCCAAGAAGTTCTATCATTTCATCTTGATATCGTTGAATTTTTACATATTGTTCATTATTCAATTTTATACCGGGGTCATTTCCATCAAGTTTTTTTACTACATCATCAGGAAACTCTAATCTCAATTTAGTATTTTCTTGACTTGGTGGCTCTTCAAGCATATAGACACGACCTACAAAATAACGAAACATTCTGCCTGCGCGTCCAATGATGTTGCGAAAGGTAAAATAATCAATCTTATGAGCCCCGTTCTTATTTGACCATAAAACGACACTCTCTGCTTGAGTATTTACTCCTTCAATTATAGACGAGGTCGATACCAAATAATCTAACCCATTCTGTTCTTCAAATAGTTTTATTTGAATTTGACTAAGAGAACGATGTAGCTGACCATTATGAATACCAATACCATGTTTGACTAAATCTTTAAGAATATACTTTTCTCCATAATTGCATTCCAGCCAATCAGAAAAATTAGCAAGCAGTTCAGAGTCTTTATTATATAAATTTCTGTTAAGAATTGTTGTTACTTCTTCAATTCCCTTATATGTGCCGGTATATATCAAAGCTTTACCTATACCTGTATTTATTAATTCAATAAGTTTACGTGTCTTAAAACTCTGTTTATCTTCATTCTTTGGTCTGCTTTTATATAACCGCCATGCATGCGTTACAACGGTCTTAAAATCCATACGCAGAAATGTCATCCCTTCAGTGAATACATTTTCTTCTATTTCATGGATATTTGGGGCAAGATAATATCTTTGTTTAGCTTTCTTTCCGAGTTCTACCATTGAACTGAGTAAAGTGGAGCTTCTTTCAAGATCAAAATTTGTACTTGCCTTATAAAACTCATCAACGATTAGAATATCAATTGAAGGAAGTTTATCTATATAGGCAAAAGCTCTTTCTTGCGGAAATACCAATATGTTTTTCTCCGCAAGTTCTACATCTGTTGTTGTAATTATTTTATATTGATGAGAGAATTTTCGGCAAATTCGTCTTCTTGTTTCATCTGCAAGAGCAACCGTAGGTACTAATATTACAACATTAATTGGTTGTTTAATCGCAATAAATGCATCAATAACAAAACTTTTACCAAAACTTGTAGGAGCACTCACCGCAACGCTTTTCCCTTCTAATAACTTCTTTAATACCTGTGATTGAGCAGTATGTAAGACACAAGGTTTTCTTTCTCCAATATTAACTTTAAAAACTTCACATACAAACCGATCTTCCCAAGATGCAGTATATGTATCAATATACGGTAAAAGCCCCACTTCACGAATAAGATGGTTGACTAATTCCATATATGAATTATTGTTAGTACCATTAATCTCATGAAGTAATGTAATTACTTTGGATCTTGCATTACTTATATCACCAGCATTTAGAACATTACTTATATCTAAACATGTATTATATATATCATTCGTCTGCATCATTTTTGAGATTTTTTGCTTGTGAAATAAACCAGTTTACTATTTTTGTTTTATCAGGAACAGGAAAAAGAATCAAATGAAAGTTTATTTCCGAATACTTATGAACAGAACTAAGCTTGTTGATCTGCTTCTTAAAAAACGAATGAGCACGATCTCTATGAAAAGAAATAATACTATTTTTATACTCATCACTCATTTCAGTAGTACTTGCTGTTATCTGGCATTCATGTAATAAAAGAATAGGTATATGTAGTTTGGGTTTTATTTCGTCAATGGAAGTATTCTCATCGAAACATTCTTTTATCTTTTTAAGTAATGTTTGGTTTTCAATTTGTTTATCAAGTTCATTGAGATTGGTCATTATTCCGCATTCCTTTTTCATAATAGGTTTGCGCAACATTTGTTCAACAGAATTTATTGGTTCGTATAATCGCGCATCCTCAAGAGAATTATAAAATTTAGCTTCTCCTAACCAAAGTTGAAAGCCTCCATTTGGGTCAATTACAATGTGTACAGAATCAGAGCCCTTTGCATTATCATTATCATTCTGTTTATAAAAAATTTTAGGTATTGCAGATAAGGCTTTATAATGGTTCTTCATTATGCCATATAGAATAATTTCCGCTATTTCACTTCCCTTTCCATTCTGCTCTTTGTCAACAAGTCGTAAATGTTTGGCAGCCTCAATAAGCCTACCGTAATCATTATCTATTAATTTCTCTCGTTCTTGTGCAGACAAAGCTGTTTCTGCAATATTACTGAAAACAAATTCTTTGAATTGACGATATCTCCAACTGCCATCTTCAAAGCCATTAGCAACTGATAATAACCTGTCATTATGATCTGGATTTATTTCTTGCTTTTTTGTATTAAAATTAACAAAACAATCATCAACTAATATATCAAAATTCCAAATTTTATTGCTCATACACTTTATTTACATGCTTAAAAATGGTGAAACATCTATATTCCTTTAGATACTATTTTTTTGTATGACAAATAAGTTCATGAACATCAACATCAAGCAAATTTGCAATACGAACAAATGTGTACAAATCAGGTTGAGAATGATTATTACACCATTTAGATACTGTTGCAGGATCTTTCTGTAATTGTTTTGCCAACCATTTGCTCATAACTCCTTTTTCTGATAGTACATTTTTAATGTTGTTTAAAATTGCCATTACAATTAATTTTTAGATTGCGTTAAATGCAAAGTTACAACTTTTTATTAACTATATGAATTTCTAACGATAGAAATTGGTTGGATCAATCAAAAAACTGGTTTTAAGGTCATTAAAACACCCAAGTATATAAAAAGTAAACGGGCAGCACCACAAAATGTCGCCCGTTTCCTTTTTCATGTTGGCCGCCTCACTCCAGCGGCTTGCGGTAGTTCGCTTCCAGCACCTCGCGCAGCCCCGTTTCCGGGTAAAGCACCTTCCCTCCCAAAAGTATGAAGGACAACACGCGGTTGTTGCGGTATTCCTGCAAGGTGCGTCGGCTGACACGGAGCAGTTCCGCCACCTCACCGTCAGTCAGGTAACGTTCCCCGTCCAGCGGAGGGCGGTAACTTTCCAGAAATACAGACAGCCATTTCGAGCCTTTGCGCATATCCTGCATCACAGAGGCTATCGGCTCGTCTTCCATCGTAAAAACATCGTTGGTCTCGTTCATCATAACTTCGGATTCAGTGGGTGAATAAATCAAATCATCTGCCGTGCGAATAGAGCGTGCCGATAAGCGGTATCAACCTCTTAACCTCCTCCGGCTTGTAATAGAACCTGCGGTTTATCTGCGAGTAGCCGATAAGCCGCCTGTCGCGCAGCGTCTGCAACGTGCGCGGGCTTATTCTCAACTGCCCGCAGACCTCCTCGCCCGTGAGCCATCTTTCCATGCGCCCCGTGTCGCTTTTGCGCCTTAGGGCGGCGACCTTCTCCGAGAGTGCGCCGAATGCCGCCACCATCATCTCGAAAGTCTTTTTCTCGATAGATACTATTTCCATATTCATGCAATTATCGGTTTGCCCGCAAAGGTAACGATGCAGCCCTTAACACGTACCGTTTTCCGCTGAAAGGCTGCCTGTTGCACCGTTTGACCGGGTTACGGAGCCATCTTCCGTAAAAATCTTACGTGAGTCACGTAGTGAGTTGTTAAAGCCCCTTTTGTTTATTGCCGAATTTTGTCGCAGAAACATAGAGCAAGCCGAGTGTAGAGCGTCAAACTTGCTTGAACGGTATGCCGAGGCGCAGCCTATGTTCATGAAAATAAACAAAAATAAAGGACTGAATATGAAAGTGATAACGATGGAAAGTTCTGCCTTCCGGTCATTGACGGAACAGATAGCGGAGATTGCGGCACACGTCCGTGCCGCCTCCGGCGACAAGAAAGCGGCATCGCCCGACAGGTTGCTCACCACACGCGAGGCGGCGCACCTGCTTAACGTGAGTACCCGCACCCTCCAGCGTATGCGCAGCGAGCAACGCATCGGTTATGTCGTGCTTCGCGGTAAATGCCGCTACCGGCAGTCGGAAATAGACCGCCTGCTTGAAGCGTGTGCCGTCAACGAGGACGCGGCGACACCGCAGGAATTGAAACGCAACCACACGCTGCGCACTGGCGGCAAACCAAAAGGAAGGAGGACATAGGTCATGGAACTGCTCACACGAAACAACTTCGAGGGCTGGATGCAGAAGCTGATGGAACGGCTCGACCGTCAGGACGAACTGCTGCTGGCGATGAAGGCTGAGGGGAAACAGCCTACTATCACGGAAAGCATCCGCCTTTTCGACAATCAGGATTTGTGCATGCTGCTCCAGATAAGCAAGCGCACACTGCAACGCTACCGCAGTGTCGGCGCATTGCCCTACAAGACACTGGGCAAGAAAACCTATTACAGCGAGGAGGATGTGCTGACATTCCTTTCCAACCATATCAAGGACTTCAAAAAAGAAGATATAGCCTTCTACAAGGCTCGTATCCATAATTTCTTTCATAAATAACCCATTAAAACATTTTTCAAATGGCAAAGAAAAAAGACGAAAAGGACGTGCTGGTAGTCCGTGACGAGAAGACGGGCGAGATCAGCGTGGTAGCCGGGCTGAATGCAGACGACACACCCAAGCGTACCCCTGCGAAAGCTGAGAACGCGCAGAGTTTCCTGCAATTCGACCGACACGGCGACGTGCTGGACAACTTCTTCAAGAACTTCTTCCGGCAGTGCAAGGAACCCAGCCGCTTCGGTTTCTACCGCATCGCGGCAGACCAAGTGGATTCCATGCTTGGCGTGATGAAAGACCTGCTTCAGCATCCGTACCAGAACAAACAAATCCTTGCACCGCACAAAATCGACACCTTCCCTTATCAACAGCAGGTGCAGGAAGAGATGGCGGCACAAAAGACAGAGAAACAAGAACCTCAAAAACAGGAAAACATGGAACAACAGAAAGAACAGCAGGAAAGCCCGCAACAGACGCAGGGCAGACAGGGCTACCAACCCATCAACGAGAGCAAAATCAACTGGCAGGAGCTGGAGGACAGATGGGGCGTGAAGCGTGACGACCTTGAAAAGTCCGGAGACCTTACGAAGATGCTCCACTACGGCAAGTCCGACTTGGTAAAGGTCAAGCCCACCTTCGGCGGCGAATCATTCGAGCTGGACGCCCGCCTCTCCTTCAAGAAGGACGGCGAGGGAAATGTCAGCCTCGTGCCGCACTTCATCCGCAAGGAGCAGAAGTTAGATGAGTACAAGGAACACAAATTCTCCGACGATGACCGGAAGAACCTGCGCGAAACGGGCAACCTCGGCAGGGTCGTGGACATTGTGGACAGGGAAACGGGCGAAATCATCCCCTCCTACATCAGCATCGACCGCAAGACGAATGAAATCACGGACATTCCGGCAAACAAGGTGCGCATCCCGGAGCGCATCGGCAAGACGGAAATCACCAAACAGGAGCAGGACATGCTCCGCGCCGGACTGCCCGTGCGCGACAAGCTCATCGAGCGCAACGACGGCAGGAAGTTCGTCACCACCCTGCAAGTGAACGTGGAGCAGCGCGGCGTGG
>ENA-ORPF01002960-ORPF01002960.1-human-gut-metagenome-genome-assembly--contig:-NODE-2960-length-10753-cov-8.025519_pt1 | contig 10753 bp, 10 predicted proteins | sample MGYA00242140_ERZ509070 | MGnify/ENA primary metagenome ERZ509070 (study PRJEB26280, sample SAMEA2338713) | human gut metagenome | biome: human gut; feature: human-associated habitat; material: faeces... | reverse complement strand
AGCGGATAAAATGAAGAAAGACAGCCGTACTTACGTAATCGACGAAACGGATAAACAGATTTTATCGTTTTTAAAAGACAACGCGCGACTGCCCGTAAAGCACATCGCCGAAAAAACGTTTTTATCGCCTACGGCAATCCAAATCGTACCGACCGGAGCTTCTTCACCTCCACCGGGACCGGCATAACCAGTAATGGCTATTGCGTACGTGGTTTCCATAGCTTTCAATGCCCCCTCGAACATGGCACGCACCACTTCCTCGCTTACAGCTCCTTTTTCTTCCAACAACTCTTGCGGAACACCAAGGAAACGAGTTTTTATCTCATTGGTGTAACAAACGATGCCTCCTTTGAAATAAGTAGAACTTCCCGGCACGCTGGTTATGGCTGCCGAGATCTGCCCCGAAGTACAACTTTCTGCCGTGCACACCGTCTCCCCTGCTTTCCATAACAGCGGGCTGATTTCACGACTTATGATTTTAGATTCTACATTCATCATATATCTTGATTATTTTAATGTTACTCTTGAATAAGCAGGCATATCTATCGTACAAAAATCCTTATCCTGGTACTTGAAATGCCCGGTAATGGCTATCATGGCTGCATTGTCGGTCGTATAACTGAATTTCGGAATAAAGATTCTCCAACCGTACCTGTCCGCATGTTCCCGGAACGCATTACGCAACCCATTATTGGCCGAAACCCCGCCTGCCACGGCTACCTGCCTGATTCCTGTGTCTTTTGCCGCCTGGCGTAGCTTCTTCATCAGGATATCCACTATCGTATGTTCTAAGGAGGCGGCCAAATCTTCTTTGTGATGCTCGACAAAATCCGGATCTTCCTTCATCCAATCCCGTAAAGAATAAAGAAATGAGGTCTTCAAGCCGCTAAAACTATAATCATATCCTCCGATGTGAGGTTTGGCAAAAGAATACGCCTGCGGATTCCCCTGGCGCGCCAACCTGTCTATTATCGGTCCTCCGGGATAGCCCAACCCCATCACTTTGGAACACTTGTCAATGGCTTCGCCTGCCGCGTCGTCTATCGTCTGCCCCAACACTTCCATGTCATTATAGGCTTTCACCAGAATGATTTGGGAATTGCCGCCGCTTACCAGCAAGCACAAGAACGGAAATTCCGGTTGGTCCCGGTCGCCCTCATCTTCTTTAATAAAATGCGCCAATACATGTCCTTGCAAATGATTGACCTCTATCATGGGAATATCGAGCGCACGTGCAAACCCTTTGGCAAAAGACACCCCCACCAACAAAGAACCCATCAGCCCGGGACCTCGTGTGAAAGCCACAGCCGAAAGTTCCTCCTTGGCCACCCCGGCACGTTTCAACGCTTGGTCCACTACCGGGACCACATTTTGCTGATGGGCACGGGAAGCCAGTTCCGGCACAACTCCACCATACGCCTCGTGCACAGCCTGGCTTGCCGTCACGTTACTTAACAACACCCCATTACGAACCACCGCAGCCGAAGTATCATCGCAACTCGACTCTATACCTAATATAATGATATCTTTCTTTTCCATTTCCTTACGTCCTAATAAATTATGGCGTCTCAATAAGTAAGAATCTCCAAACCGTTTTCTGTCATCAGGAACGTGTGTTCCCATTGCGCACTGGGCAGTTCATCCTCCGTCACGACAGTCCATCCGTCTTCTTCATCCACAAACACCCTCCAATCGCCCATGTTCACCATAGGTTCTATCGTAAACACCATGCCGGGCACCAAGAGCATCCCTGTTCCCTTCCGGCCGAAATGCTCCACATCCGGCTCTTCATGAAACTCCAGTCCCACCCCATGTCCGCACAAATCGCGCACGATGCTGAAACCGCTCTTCCTGGCATGCTTTTCGATGGCATTTCCTATATCCCCCACAAAGCCGAACGGACGGGCAGCTTTCATGCCTATCTCCAGGCATTCGCGCGCGACGTCTACCAATTTCTGCTTCTCGGGTGTGGTCTGCCCGATGACAAACATACGTGAAGCATCGCTGTAATACCCGTCCAATATGGTGGAAACGTCTACATTGACAATATCTCCTTCCTCCAATACATCGAATTCATTAGGTATGCCGTGACAGACCACCTCGTTGATAGAAGTACACACACTCTTAGGAAATCCTTCATAGTTCAGCGGAGCGGGAATGGCCCCATGGCTTACCGTATAATCATATACCATCTCGTCAATCTCAAGCGTAGTCATTCCGGCATGTATCTCTTGGGCCACGAGATCCAACACCCCGGTATTTACCACACCGCTCCTGCGAATCCCCTCTATTTGTTCAGGCGTCTTAATCAATTTACGCGAAGGCACCAAACAGCCTTCTTCCTGAAAAGCCAAAACCTTACGGTCCAAATCCGTCAGTTCGGCTCCTTCTGGGACAATCCAATTCCGTCTTATCTTTCTTCGCATTCTTTCTTTCACAGATTTATCATACAAAAGTACGATAAAAAAATCACTTTTCGACTGTAAAACCTTATAAATATCCCTATACCTTTATATTATTTAGACCAATCCTACGAAAGCCGTCAACACTCCCGCGCTTGACATGCCAAGTCCCGAATGGCACCTGTCGATATTCCAAGTGTCAATATGACAATCCCACCCCCTCGCGGTTCGCTCATTTGCGCCCTTTCCCCGCTGCCGCCGCAAATACGCGATTCTCGCGCATCGGGGAAAGTACAGAATGCCAACCTGTCCCGCATTCCCGCTTCCATAATGCCGTATGAAAGTCCACGCCCGGCGCAAGGCGATACGGAACCCGTAAGCATCCGGGGCGTTCCGCCTCGCAAGAAGGCATTCCGGATCTGCGTCCCTTTCCGCCCCAAATAGCTTAAAAATGGGGCATTCGCCGACCGCCGTGCCACCATCTGCGTAGAATTTTCCAACAACATGCAGACACCTCTCCCACGACATGCGGAGAAAAAAAATGTTTTTTCAGCCGAACGGTTTCTCATTCGGCTGAAAGTGTTTCCTAATTTTGCTTTAGATACGTGAAAAACAAGCCCCGAAACATAAAAAATGTATCCAAATACACCGTCAAGCCTCCTTAACAAAGCCTTTTCGTGAAAGGCAGGCGTAACAGAAACATTCTTTTTGCTTTCACTTTAACACTCCAAAACGGGATCCATACAACATTTTGTCCAAACAAAACATCCGGACGCCCCCTTTATCGGGAACCGCACGAATGTGTATGTTTTTCAGAAACCGGCAACATGTCCGACCGCCAAGCCCCATGGCTTCCTATCGCCTTTTGCCCGTCAACGTTTCCAACTGGCCTCTTCCACACTGAGCGAAACAGACACGGCATCGGAGACCTTGAAATGCACCATTCCTCCAAACCGACTGCTGAAATTGTTCATCCACGGCATCGGAGGAATCCACGGCTGACGGCCTTGCATCGGAAAAAAAGCTTTGCTGCCGTATGCGTACAAACTCACCCTGTCGGTCAACTGGTAACCGGCCAACAAATTGATTCCGAAACGGTTCTCATTCAAGCCGTTCCAAGACAAGCGGTCGTAAAAGCCTCCCACAGACAGCACCAACCGGTCGGTAAGGCTACGCACATACATGGCAGAGATTCCGGTCCCGAATCCCACCCCGGGAAAACGGTTCTTGCCGAACGAGGCCGACACGCTCATGTCCAGGCAGGCATTGAAACCTTCATGCAGTTCCCATAAGCCCCAATATCCGCCATAATAACTTGTCGGGAAATATGCCACGGTACCGTCCCGGTACAATGGAGGCAGAGAAGGGCGAAAAGTCAATCGCGCCGTATCAGCCACCAACGTGTCCGACAAGGCCAACCGCGCACCGACTTTCTTCGGTGTCACATCCGATGCCGACGGCTGTACCTTCAGGCTCACCTTTCCGGCATCCATACCCGTCGGCGAATCCGAACGCAAGACCTCCTGCGCCTGCCCTGCAACCGTACAGGTTACAAACAAAATGAGCAATAAAGCCCGATAAAGACCTTTCTGTTTCATTCTGACCTCCTTATTTTAACGTACACGCAAACGGTCATTTACTTGAATGGCATAATCTGCCGGCAAATTATTCATGTCATACAGGCTCTCCAAACGTATCCCGTAGCGTTGCGCAATATCATACATCGACTCACCGGCCTTCACCACGTGAGGCACGTCCTTGTATTTTTTAGCCGCCTTTTTCCGCTTCCGTTCCAAATACAACACATCACCGGCTTGGATTCGATATCCCTTCGGCAATTCATTGAACTTCCGGATGTCGCGCGCCGACACACCGGTTTCTTCCGCCAACAAATCAAACGTATCCCCAGCACGCGCAATAATATAATAATTCTCATTATTGCGATAAACCAGATGGGACGGCAGCGACTCGCTGTTCAGCTGACGGTCTATGCTGCTGTAATCAAAATGAAGACGAGACGACTTATACTTATCATACTGGTCGAGGTCATACCGTTCTATCAAATCTATCAGCAAGGAAGCGTAACGGGGGTTCGTGGCATAACCACAGCGTTTCAAACCACGTGCCCAACCTTTATAATCTTTCGGGGAAAGTTCAAACAACGAAGAATAACGCGCTTGTTGCAGAAAACGCGAATGGTCTTCGTACGACTCTTCCACGCTGCGGTATTTACGGAACTTCTCATTCCGCGCATCATCGTCCTGCAAGATGTAGGGTCCCTTCCATGCACGCCCGCATTTAATGCCGAAATGATTGTTGGCCTTCCGGGCCAATGTGCTTGTCCCGGCTCCACTTTCCAATAATCCTTGTGCCAACGTGATGCTAGCCGGAATTTTATAACGCAGCATCTGGTCCACGGCCATCCCCTTGTAACGTTCTATATAATTAAGGTATTGCTGGCTGACACCTTGTGCCTGTAGCAAAAAGCTCGTCACGCCGAACAATACGGATAAGAAAACGGTTTTCAATCGCATATCTCAAATATCATGAAGGATTTCTCACACACAAAGTTACCTCTTTTTTCTTCGTTAGTTTTCCCTTTACAAACAAAAAATGTATATTTGTGCATTATTAACCAAAAGAGGAAAGTCCCATGAAAGAAAAAGAAATCATCAGCAAAGTCCGAATATACGACTACGAGGAACTAACGGATGCGGACCGAGAGTTAATAGACAAAGCCAAAGATGCCACACAAACCAGCTATGCACCTTTTTCAAAATTCTGTGTAGGAGCTGCGGCCCGGTTGTCCGATGGCACCATAGTCACAGGAAGCAACCAAGAAAACGCCGCCTTCCCGTCAAGCCTGTGCGCGGAACGTACCGCACTATTCTACGCCAACGCACGCTACCCGGAGAAAAGCGTGGAAGAACTGGCCATTGCGGCATACGCCCACGGGACTTTCCTGAAATCCCCCATCCCTCCTTGCGGAGCTTGCCGGCAAGTCATCCTTGGAGTGGAAGAACGGTACGGTCGCCCCATACGCATCCTGCTGTTCGGAGAAGAGGGCACTTACGTGGTCGACTCCATCAAAGCCCTGCTCCCGTTGCAGTTTACGGGAGAAACCATGAACGAATAAAATATTTTTCGTACCTTTGCGCCGTATTACAAACCAAGACATATATAATAAGGTATATAGAGTATGATTAGCGTATCGAATCTTGCCATCCAGTTCGGGAAAAGAGTCCTGTACAAGGATGTAAACATGAAGTTCACCAATGGAAACATTTACGGGGTCATCGGGGCTAACGGAGCCGGAAAGTCCACGTTGCTGAAAGCCATCTCCGGAGAATTGGAACCGACAAAAGGCAGCGTGGAACTAGGACCGGGCGAAAGGCTCTCCGTACTTAGCCAGGACCACTTCCAATATGACGAATGTACCGTACTGAACACCGTGCTGATGGGACACACCATATTGTGGGACATCATGCAACAACGCGATGCGCTTTATTCCAAAGCTGATTTTTCGGACGAAGACGGCATCAAAGTGGCCGAACTGGAAGAAAAGTTCGCGGAAATGGGCGGATACAATGCCGAAAGCGATGCTGCGGCCTTGTTGAGCGGACTGGGTATCAAAGAAGACAAGCATTACGCACTGATGGGCGAACTGAGCGGTAAGGAAAAGGTACGTGTCATGTTGGCAAAAGCCCTCTTCGGCGAACCGGACAACCTGCTGTTGGACGAGCCGACCAACGACCTCGACCTCGACACGGTGCAATGGCTTGAATCCTATCTTTCCGATTTCGAACATACGGTATTGGTTGTAAGCCACGACCGCCATTTTCTGGATGCAGTTTGTACACATACAGTGGATATTGATTTCGGCAAAGTAACGATGTTTGCAGGCAATTATAGTTTCTGGTACGAATCCAGTCAGTTAGCTCTGCGGCAAGCTCAAAACCAAAAAGCCAAGGCCGAAGAAAAGAAACGGGAATTGGAAGAATTCATCCGGCGTTTTTCAGCCAACGTAGCTAAAAGCAAGCAGACCACCAGTCGGAAAAAGATGTTGGAAAAACTAAATGTAGAGGAAATCCGCCCCTCTACCCGCAAATACCCGGGCATCATTTTCCAGATGGAACGCGAGCCAGGCAACCAAATCCTTGAGGTGAAAGGGTTACGCGCCACGACGGATGACGGAACCGTGCTTTTCAACGACGTGAACTTTACCGTAGAGAAAGGAGATAAAATTGTCTTTCTGAGCCGTGACCCTCGTGCCATGACAGCTTTTTTTGAAATCATCAACGGTAACCGTAAAGCACAAGGAGGCGACTACAAGTGGGGAGTAACCATCACTACGGCATATTTGCCTCTCGACAACACCCGCTTCTTCGAAAGCGACTTGAACCTTGTGGATTGGCTGAGCCAGTTCGGTGAAGGCAACGAAGTTTATTTCAAGAGCTTCCTCGGAAGAATGCTGTTCTCGGGAGAGGAGGTCCTGAAGAAAGTCAACGTGCTTTCAGGAGGAGAGAAGATGCGCTGCATGATAGCCCGCATGCAGCTGAAAAACGCCAACTGCCTCGTTTTGGACACTCCGACAAACCATCTGGATTTGGAGAGCATCCAGGCTTTCAACAACAACCTGAAACTGTTCAAAGGCAACATCTTGTTCTCTAGCCATGACCACGAGTTCATCGAAACCGTAGCCAACCGCATCATCGAGCTCACCCCCAACGGCATTATCGACAAGATGATGGAATACGACGAGTACATTGCTAGCGACCACATCAAGGAGCTTAAAACAAGAATGTACGGGGATTAAAAATATTTTTGAGAAACAAAAGCCGAATGGCAAACTATTTGTAGGGTATTTAGCGACTAAATACCCTTTTAAAATATTGCATCATGGAAAAAAATAAAGATATGAACGAAGAAGAGCTGAAAGCCCAACAAGAGGAAACTTTGGATAATGTAGCAACCACACAACAAGACGAAGGCGACAAAACTGAAGAACAACCTGCAAAGGAAATGTCTGTGGAAGACAAATTGGCTGCTGCAGAAACCAAAGTGGCAGAACTGCAAGACAAATACCTGCGTCAGGTTGCCGAATTTGACAATTACCGCAAACGTACCATCAAAGAAAAGGCTGAATTGATTTTAAACGGGGCGGAAAAAACAATTACGGCCATACTGCCTGTATTGGACGACATGGAACGTGCATTGAAGAATATGGACAAGATGGAAGACGTGGCTGCCGTAAAAGAAGGGGTTGACCTGATATTCCAAAAATTCGTAAAAGTCTTAGGCGAACAAGGGGTCAAGAAAATAGAGACCGAAAATGCCGATTTCAACACGGATTTGCATGAGGCTATCGCCCAAGTACCGGCTCCTTCTGATGAAATGAAAGGTAAAATCATCGACTGTGTCAAAACAGGCTATACTTTAAATGAAAAGGTGATTCGCCACTCTCAAGTGGCCGTAGGACTTTAAACCTCAATAAAATATGGCGAAACGTGACTATTATGAAGTGTTAGGCGTTTCAAAAAACGCCTCGGACGACGAGATAAAAAGGGCTTATAAGAAAATGGCTATCAAATATCATCCCGATCGTAATCCGGATGATAAGGAAGCCGAAGCTAAATTTAAAGAAGCTGCAGAAGCATACGACGTGCTCCGCGACCCGCAAAAACGTGCCCGTTACGACCAGTTCGGGCCAGAAGGCGTAAATGGTGCCGGCGGATTTGGCGGTGGTGGTATGAACATGGATGATATCTTCTCTATGTTTGGTGACATATTCGGAGGCCATGGCGGATTTGGTGGCTTCGGTGGAGGCGGCAGAACCCGGAAACCCCAATACAGAGGAGGGGATCTTCGCCTCAAAGTAAGAATGACGCTCCAGGAAATATCCACAGGAGTAACAAAAAAATTCAAGGTCAAAAAGAAAGTGGCCTGCCCTCATTGCCACGGAAGCGGAGCCGAGGGTAGCAGCGCGACCGAGACATGCCCGACATGCCATGGTAACGGCTTTGTCGTGAAAACCCAACAAAGCATTTTCGGCATGATGCAAACACAAGTTGTTTGCCCCACATGTGGAGGAGAAGGAACTATTATAAAGAATAAGTGCAAAGAATGTGGAGGGGAAGGTGTCGTCAACGGTGAAGAAGTCATTGAAGTGAAAATTCCCGCAGGCGTAGGAGACGGCATGGTCGTCACCGTCACGGGAAAAGGCCATGCAGCCCGACGTAACGGAGTCCCGGGAGACATTCAGGTCTATATCGAAGAAGAGCCGCACAAGGAACTCTTGCGGGAAGACAATAATCTGATATACAATTTGCTTTTGGATGTCCCCACTGCGGCATTGGGCGGCGATGCGGAAATCCCTACCATCGACGGAAAGGTAAAAATCAAAATAGAACCGGGCACACAACCGGGCAAGGTGGTACGCTTGAGAGGCAAGGGGTTGCCTGCCGTACAAGGTTACGGATACGGCACAGGAGACCTTATCGTAAATATCAGTGTGTATATTCCGGAAGCTTTGAGCAAAGACGAAAAGAAGACGTTGGAAGAGATGAAGAAGAGTGATAACTTCGCTCCGAATCCATCCATTAAAGAAAAGATATTCAGAAAGTTCAAAAGCTATTTTGAATAAAAGCTATAAATAAGGAGATGACGTATAAAGAAGCCACGACATATTTGTTTAACAGTGTACCCATGTTCCAAAATGTAGGAGGAACTGCTTACAAAGAAGGTCTAAGCAACACCTTGTTGCTAGATGAGCATTTTGGTCATCCCCACCGTAAATTCAAAACCATCCACGTGGGGGGCACTAACGGCAAGGGGTCGTGCAGCCATACATTGGCAGCCATACTCCAAACCGCAGGTTACAAAGTGGGGCTTTATACGTCACCTCACCTGACCGATTTCAGAGAGCGCATACGGGTAAACGGACAAATGATACCGGAATGCGAAGTGGTTTCTTTTATCGAAGACGAACGCTCTTTCTTCGAACCTCTGCACCCTTCTTTCTTTGAATTGACAACGGCTTTGGCTTTTAAATATTTTGCAAAAGCCGAAGTGGATGTCGCCGTTATCGAAGTGGGCATGGGAGGACGCTTGGATTGCACCAACATCATAACTCCGGATTTGTCCGTCATTACCAATATCAGCTTTGACCATGTACAATTTTTGGGAAACACCCTTGCGAAAATTGCCGGGGAGAAAGCAGGAATCATCAAGCCCGGAGTTCCAGTAGTCATCGGAGAGGCTACCGAGGAAACGAAAAAGGTTTTCAAGGATAAATCATTGGAGATGAATGCACCAATAAGATTTGCAGAAGAAGAGCATGAAATCATCTCCTCCCGTCCGGAAGGCAATACACGTGTTTACGAGACTCTTCATTACGGAAGTTTTATAGGTGAACTGGGAGGACTCTGCCAAGAAAAGAACACGGCAACCATACTTGCAGCTATTGACGAACTACGAAAAGCCGGTTATATTATTGCGCAAGAACACATTGAACTCGGCTTCGGACACGTCTGCAAACTTACCGGTTTACGAGGTCGTTGGCAGCAACTCGGAACGCGCCCCACTGTAATCTGTGACACTGGACATAATACAGGGGGGATAAGTTATATCGCCGAACAACTGGAATGCGTCCAAGCCGATAAACTCCACATTATAATAGGTATGGTGAATGACAAAGATATTCATTCCGTCCTACAACAACTTCCCAAATGTGCCATCTATTATTTCACAAAAGCAAGCGTCAAACGGGCACTTAACGAACACACACTCCAAACACTCGCCCAAGAAGCCGGATTAAGGGGAACTTCCTGGCCCGACGTACGGTCTGCCTTTCAGGCGGCACGGCAATCTTCTACGGAAAAGGATTTGATTTTCGTAGGAGGCAGCACGTTCGTTGTGGCCGACTTTTTAGCCTTTTATCACCCCGAACAAGCATAATCTGCAAATCTTCTCATTTCTGCATCATCTTTTTCCCCGAAATCTTTTGCAATAAGAAAGTTTTTTTCTTATTTTGCATAACGATAATTTAACTTTAAATCATTAGTCTGATGAGTTTAAAAAATATTAGTGGTCTTAAAAGAGAAGATTTTCAAGCAGAAGTTCAGGGCAAACAAACAGATTTGTTTATCCTGAGAAACAATAAGGGTTGTGAAGTAGCCATTACAAACTACGGAGGAGCATTGGTTGCCATCATGGTTCCTGACCGCGACGGAAAAATGGCAAATGTCATTCAAGGACATGACAACATCCAGGAGGTTATCAGTAGCCCGGAGCCATTCCTCAGTACGCTGATAGGCCGTTATGGTAATCGTATCTGTAAGGGTAAATTCACG
>ENA-ORPF01002957-ORPF01002957.1-human-gut-metagenome-genome-assembly--contig:-NODE-2957-length-10762-cov-2.318857_pt1 | contig 10762 bp, 8 predicted proteins | sample MGYA00242140_ERZ509070 | MGnify/ENA primary metagenome ERZ509070 (study PRJEB26280, sample SAMEA2338713) | human gut metagenome | biome: human gut; feature: human-associated habitat; material: faeces... | reverse complement strand
CTATGTTCTATGTATTTCTTGCAGAAGGCTTTGAAGAAACAGAGGCGCTTGCCCCCGTTGATGTAATGCGCAGGGCAAAGCTTGATGTTAAAACAGTCGGTGTAACAGGCGAATGTGTTACAAGCTCACATGGTGTGCCTGTAAAAGCCGATATCACAATTGACAATATCGACCTTGACGATGTTCAGGGTGTTGTACTCCCCGGCGGTATGCCCGGAACTCTTAATCTTGAGGCAAACGAAAAGGTTATTGAGGCTGTTAAGTATAGCTGTGAAAACGGCAAAATCGTTGCCGCAATCTGTGCCGCTCCGTCAATTCTCGGTCATCTCGGAATCCTTGACGGCAAAAAGGCAACCTGTTTTCCGGGCTTTGAAAAGGAACTCAAGGGTGCAGACTATACAGGCACTCACACCGTAACGGACGGCAATATTATTACCGCAAAGGGCGCAGGCTGTGCAATTGAATTCGGTCACGCAATTGTTTCTCTCGCAGTATCAAAGGATGCTGCCGACAAGGTTATCGGTGATATGCAATGCCTGTGAAAAATGTTCGTGAGCTGAAAAGTCAGCTCCGTGCAAAACATAAAAAAATCCGAAAAAGCTGTCTTCCCGAAAAAAAGCAACAGCTTGACCTCGCCTTGCAGAACGCTTTTCTGGCAAGTGAGGAATACAAAAACTGTGATGTGCTTTTTGCCTTTGTTTCATCACCGATTGAGGTTGACACCTCGCTTATTCTTGAAACAACGCTGAAAGACGGCAAAAGGCTTGCTTTGCCAAAGTGTAAAAATAATTTCGGCGAAATGGATTTTTACCTTGTAAATTCACTTTCTCAGCTTGAAAAGGGTGCGTTTTCAATCATGGAACCAAACCCCGAGGTTTGCGAAAAGTACGAGGATTTCTCACACGGACTCTGCCTTGTTCCGGGACTTTGCTTTGATATGCAGGGATTCCGCCTTGGATTCGGCAAGGGTTACTACGACAGATTTTTACAGAATTTTTCGGGAACAAGCGTTGGGCTTTGCTACTCAAAATGTATAGAGCATACTCTGCCCTCGGGAGTGTTCGACCGCCCCGTTGACGCCGTGATTACCGAAAAATATACCAACCGAACAAATAACGAGTTTGTAAAGGAATGATACATTATGAACCCTGATAATTTTAATATGAGCGAACAGGAGCTTAACGCTCAGCGTCGCAGAAGAGCCGAAAACTTTAAACTTAATATTGATGAAAGCGAGTATGAGGACGATAATTTCGTCAAGTCTGAGGATGAACCGTCAAACCTTAATTCATACAGCGGTCAGGATGTCAAAAAGCAAATGGCCCGTGAATCAAAGCAGGTTTTAAAGCAGAAGAAAAAGGAAGAAAAAAAGGCTCTTAAAGCAAAGAACAAGTATAATCGCAGAACCTTCCGCTTTATCTGGATTATCTCGGTTTTAATTGTCGGAGCAATGGCGGCTGTATATATGATAACAGGCATGAACGATTTGCTTGCCGTGAACAGAACCGACTCCTCAACTGTGAAAATTGAAATCCCCGAAAATCCGACTGTTGACGATGTTACAAAGGTACTTGTTGACAATAAAGTAATCGGTGAGCCGTCATATTTCAAGCTTTTTGTCAATGTCACAAAGTCTGCCGATGATTTTACTCAGGGTACATATGAAATTCGCAGAAATATGGACTACGAGGCAATCATCAACTTCCTTTCGAGTAACAACAACAGAACCGACACGGTTTCCGTTACAATTACCGAGGGTGAAAGCGTTCTTGAAATTGCCAACACTCTTGAAAAGAACGGTGCTTTGGGCGATAGGGACGAGTTTCTTTCTCTTTGCAATTCCGAAAAGTTTGACAGCGACTTTGACTTTATCAAGGCTGAAACAAATGCGGACAAGCGTTACTACAAGCTTGAGGGCTATCTCTATCCGGATACCTACGAATTCTACAGAAATGAAAATGCAGAATCCGTAATCTACAAATTTCTCAACAACTACGAAACAAAGATTAACGAAAAGCAGACTGTTGACGGATATTCAAAGAAAACAACAGTTTTGAAAATGGTTGAAGAGAGCGACACAAAGTATTCGCTTGATCAGGTTATGACAATCGCATCTATCATTCAGGCAGAGGCGGCTGACAAGGAGGATATGTACTACATTTCCTCAATCCTCCACAACCGTCTTACAGCCGACAGCAGTCTCGGCGTGTCAAGCCTCGGTCTTGATTCAACAAAGTTCTATCCGTACAGAAGCCTTGAGGATGTTCCCGAAAATGACAGAAGCACCTACAAGAGCAGATATGATACATATGACAGGAAGGGACTTCCTTACGGTCCTATCTGCAATCCCGGTATGGATGCGATAATTGCCGCACTCAATCCGAACAGCTCGGATTATTACTTCTTCTGTCATGACAGCAAGGGACAGGCTTATTACGCATCAACACTTGAACAGCAAAACGCAAATCTGGAGTATATTGAAAGCTATGATAACTAATTTTGAAAAACCCGAAATTTTGTCACCGGCAGGTGATATGGATTGCCTTAAATCTGCTTTGAACTTTGGCGCAGATGCAGTTTTTCTTGCAGGAAAAATGTTCGGAATGCGTTCCGCACCGCAGAATTTTGATAACGATCAGCTCAAAAAAGCTTGTGACCTTGCCCACGCAAAGGGCGCAAGAATCCATGTGACCTGCAACACACTTCCACGCAATAATGAAATTCCTCATCTTCAGGAATTTATGGAAAATGCTCAGGCTTGCGGAGTTGATGCGTTCATAATTGCCGACCTCGGTGTTTTTGAGGCGGCTAAAAAGTATGCGCCAAAGGTTCAGCGCCACATTTCGACTCAGGCGGGAGTAACAAACTATGCGGCGGCAAATGTGCTTTACAATATGGGTGCGTCAAGGGTTGTGCTTGCAAGAGAAATTCCGCTTGATGAAATTGCCGAAATGCGTGCAAAAGTTCCGAAAGAGCTTGAAATTGAATGCTTTGTACACGGTGCAATGTGTGTTTCATTTTCAGGCAGATGCCTTATTTCAAGCTATATGACAGGCAGAGATGCGAACCACGGTGACTGCGCTCAGCCGTGTCGCTGGAAGTATCATCTTTACGAAGAAAACCGTCAGGGACAGTATTTTCCTGTTGAAGAAACAGGTGACGGCACATATCTCTACAATTCAAGAGATCTCTGTATGATTGAGCATATCCCCGAGCTTGTAAAGGCAGGTATTTCAAGCTTTAAGATTGAGGGCAGAGCAAAGTCGGCTTACTATGTCGCTGTTACAACAAACGCTTACCGTCACGCTGTTGACGATTATTTTGCAGAGGGTGACGATTATGTTCTCAAACCGTGGATAAGGGAAGAACTTGAAAAAATCAGCCACCGTGAGTACAACACAGGCTTCTATTTCGGCAGAGAACCAGGTCAGGTTACGGGCAACGGAGGATATATCCGTCATTATGACAATGTTGCATTGTGTGAAGAGCTTGTTGACGACACAACCGCAGTGATTACTCAGCGCAACAAATTCTATGTGGGCGACACACTTGATGTACTTCCGCCAAGCGGAGTGCCGTTTGAAATCAAGTGTGAATCACTTACAACCGACGAGGGTATGCCCGTTGAAAGTGCGCCGCATCCGATGCAAAGACTTACAATGAAATGCAACGCTCCCGTTCCGTCAGGCTCGGTTATCAGAAAAAAGCGTGATTAACCCCGAATTTTGCTATTGACAACACAAAGAAACAGTTTTATAATCTAAGTACTGATGTTCCCCACCTTAAAAACGGTGGGGAACAATTCAGCCTTTCAGCGTGAGCAAATCTCTCGCTGAAATATTGAGGAGCTGACGCTCCTATGCACTTGATTGCAATCTGTCGCAAACTCTGCTCCTTGCAAGCAAAGCAGAGTGTTGCTCCGATTTAAATTATTTGCTACAATTGAATTACAATATTCGGCTGTGACGGGATTAACCGAGATGTCAGCATTTCAGAGAGAAAGCCGTTTTGGTGCAAGGCTTTTATGTGAAGTTTCGGTGCGCTGCCCCTGAGCTCTGTGTGATTAAGCACAGCGTATTTCTGCGTTAAGGAAATGTAATCTTATGACGATTACTCAAAGCGGACGCTTGGCGTCAATTTGGGTGGTACCGCAGGATATTCCTGTCCCATTGTATTTTTATACAATGGGATTTTTTTATTTTGCTCGGTTGCATACTTTAAACAAATTTGAACGAATATTGTATTCCCCTGTGAATTTGTATAAGGAGAGATTTTTTATGAAGTGGACAGGACTTAACGAATTAAGAGAAAAGTTCCTTGAATTCTTTGAATCAAAGGGTTGTTTAAGACTCCCCAGCTTTTCGCTTGTTCCAAAGGACGACAACAGCCTTCTGCTTATCAACAGCGGTATGGCTCCTATGAAAAAATATTTTACAGGTGAGGTAACACCTCCTCGCAAGCGTGTTACAACCTGTCAGAAATGTATCCGTACTCCCGACATTGAGCGTGTCGGTATCACAGCCCGTCACGGTACATTCTTTGAAATGCTCGGTAACTTCTCATTCGGCGACTATTTTAAGCACGAGGCTACAGCATGGGCATGGGAATTCTTTACAAAGGTTCTTGAAATGCCTCCCGAAAAGCTCTATGTTTCAATCTATGAGGACGATGACGAGGCTTTTGACATTTGGACAAAAGAAGTCGGCGTTGATCCGTCACATATGGTAAGACTCGGCAAGGAAGATAACTTCTGGGAACACGGTTCAGGTCCCTGCGGTCCGTGCTCCGAAATCTACTTTGACCGTGGCGACGAAAAGGGCTGCGGCAGACCCGACTGTCATGTAGGCTGTGAATGTGACCGTTTTGTTGAGGTTTGGAACCTTGTATTTACTCAGTTTGAGAGTGACGGCAAAGGTAACTACACTCCTCTTGAACATCCGAACATTGATACAGGTATGGGACTTGAAAGACTTGCCTGTGTTATGCAGGGTGTTGACAACCTTTTCCTCGTTGACACAATTCAGAATATTATGAAACACATCTCACAGATTACAGGTGTTGAGTACGGCAAAAATGAAAAGAGCGATGTTTCGCTCCGTGTTATCACAGACCATATCCGTAGTACAACATTTATGATTGGTGACGGTGTTCTTCCGTCAAACGAGGGCAAGGGCTATGTGCTTCGCCGTTTGCTCAGAAGAGCCGCTCGTCACGGCAGACTTCTTGGTTACAACGAGCCTTTCCTCTATAAGGTTTGCGATACGGTTATCAAAGAAAATCTCACAGCTTATCCCGAACTCAAGGAAAAGCAGGAGTTCATTACAAAGGTTATCAAGGTTGAGGAAGAAAGCTTTGCCAAGACAATTGATCAGGGCTTTAAGATGCTCAACGGCATTATGGACAGCGAAGATGTTAAGGTTCTCAGCGGTGAGGACGCATTTAAGCTTAACGATACCTACGGCTTCCCGATTGACCTTACAAAAGAAATTCTTTCGGAAAAAGGCATCAAGGTTGATGTTGATCGTTTCCGTGAGCTCATGAAAGAGCAGAAAAAGCGTTCCCGTGACGCAAGAAAGAACGCAGGTGCAGACGCTTGGATTTCTGACACAACAGACCTTTCCGATGTTGCAAATACAGAATTCGTAGGTTACACAGACCTCAAGTCAACTTCAAAGGTTCTTGCAATCGTTAAGGACGGTGTGAGGGTTGACAGTATCGGCGAGGGCGAAAATGCTATCATCGTTCTCGACAAAACTCCGTTCTACGGAGAAGGCGGCGGTCAGGTTGGCGACACAGGTGTTATGGAGTCCGGCAGTTTTTCAGCTGATGTTGACAACACAACAAAGAATCCGTCAGGCACAATTTACCTTCACGCTTGTACAGTAAAGAGCGGCAGCATCAATGTAGGTGCAGAGGTTTCAACTGCTGTTGATGAAGAGCGCCGTGCGGATATCACAAGAAACCACACAGCGGCTCACCTTCTTCAGTCGGCTCTCCGTGAGGTTCTCGGCAACCATGTTCAGCAGGCAGGTCAGCTTGTTTCAGACGATTACTTCCGTTTTGACTTTACTCACTTTGAGGCTCTCACGGCAAAGGAACTGATTGAGGTTCAGAATCTTGTGAATAAAAAGATTCTTGAGGCAATCCCCGTTACAACACAGGAAATGCCTATTGAAGAGGCTAAAAAGCTCGGCGCAATGGCACTCTTCGGTGAAAAGTACGGTGATGTTGTCCGTGTTGTAAGCGCAGGCGACTTCTCTGTTGAATTCTGTGGCGGTACACATGTAAAGAATACCGCAAACCTCGGTCTTTTCAGAATCAGACAGGAGGGTTCGGTTGCCGCAGGTGTAAGAAGAATTGAGGCTCTCACAGGCATGGGCGTTCTCAAGTACATCAACGGTATGAGCGCTGTTATTATGGATGTTTGCTCATTACTCAAAATTGCAAATCCAAAGGCAGTTGTTGAGGGTGTTCAGAAGGCTGAACAGCTTATCAAGGAACAGCAGAGAGAAATCAACGAGCTTAATTCAAAGCTTGCCGTTGCTCAGATCGGTCAGCTTTTTGCAGGCACAACGGAGGAAAACGGTGTAAGAGTGGTAACAGGCAGAATTGACAAGGCTAATGCCGACATTCTTCGCACAATGTGCGAAAAGGCAAGAGATTTTGCCCCGAAGTGCGTATGCGTTCTTGCAACTGAAAATGACGGCAAAGTGACATTTGCCGCAGCCTGCGGTAAAGAGGCTCTTGCTCTCGGTGCAAATGCAGGCAAAATCATAAAGGCTGTTGCTCAGAAGGCCGGAGGCAACGGAGGCGGAAAGCCCGATATGGCTATGGCAGGTGCTAAACAGCCTGAGAAGATTTCAGAGGCTCTTGACAGCGTAAAAGAAACTGTTTATGCAATGTTAAAATAATCGTTTAATGTGTATTTATGGCTTACTTGCCGGTTGAATTGTGGAAAATAGCCAAACGGTTACATAAAATCTTGTGCAATTAACAAAAACGGTTTTAAATCAAAACTATTGCAGTTTTGTTATTTTTATAGTATAATAAGCAATACTAAGATATGAAAATCTATCTTGGATATTTATGAACAATTTTAGGAGGAGATTAAAAATGTTCAAGAAAATTGCAGGTCTTTTTCTTGCAGCAGCAGTAATGTGCAGTTCAGCTGCCATCACAGCTAGCGCTGCAGAAGCAGAGGATGACGCTGCTGTTGCTGCAGCAGATCAGTCAGGCGAGGTTTCAGCCGACGGTTCATCAGAGGTTTCAGCTGACGCTTCTTCAGAAGTTGAAGCAGGCAATGTTATTAAGTTTGATGTTAAGAAGTCAGGCTGGAATAATGTTAAGACAGTATTCTGTCACGTTTGGAAGGCTGACGGTTCAGGCGATTGGCCGGCTTGGCAGTCAAAGAAAGAAAAATGTAAGTACGACGCTTCAACAGGTATCGCTACATATGATCTTTCGATGACAGGTAACACAATCTCTAAGTCAGACGGAAGAGTTTACTGTGTAATCTTCAGTGCTAACACAGGTATGCAGTCATACAACGCTATTATGAACGGTAACTGCATCGGCGACACACTTTATTGCACAGGTAATCAGCTTGAAAACCCTGAGGATTCAGAAAAGAAGGCAAACGAAGCTAAATGGGAAAAAAATTCAGACTGCGGTCCTGAAAAGAAGATTACTTCAACAGGTAAAATCATCGGTTCTGCTTTCCCTGAGGGCGAATCAGATGTAACATTGCTGGCTACATACCTCGTTGCTTACTACGACGATGACGCTAAGACAAGTCATACACAGGACCTTATTAACGAACTCAAGGTTAGCCCAACACAGGTTATGGGTGCTGTGACAGATAGGCTCAACGCTACAAACAGCCCTGATAAGGATAAGATTGCTGCTGCAGTTGAGAAGATTCTCTCAACTTGCACAGATCCTACAAAAGGTGGTAAAAAGGTTGACAAGGATCAGCTCGACAACGCTAAGAAGACAGGTAACAAGGCAGCAGGCGGCAGCTCAAGCAACGGTTCAAGTTCTTCTTCAAGCAACGGTGGCTCAAGCTCATCAGGTTCAGGTTCTTCAAGCACAGGTGCAGTTAAGTCAGGTGTTGAAACAACTATCGTTTTCGTAATGGCAGGTCTTATGGTTTCAGCAGCAGGCGTTATGTTCCTTGCAAGAAAGAAGAAAGAAGACTGATTTTAACGAATTAATCTTTGATTAAGCATTTTTCGGACACTGTCAATCGGCAGTGTCCGTTTTGCTTTTTTAACTCATGGTGCAAAAATATTCAAAAAGTTTTTAAAACATCTTGACAACGCTCGCAGTGTTTGTTAAAATATTAATGTTGCAACGGGATGTAGCGCAGTTTGGTAGCGCGCACGGTTAGGGACCGTGAGGTCGCAAGTTCAAGTCTTGTCATCCCGACCAACTAAAGCCTTTTTGTCTTTTGACAGAAAGGCTTTTTTCTTTACGATAAACTGCTTACTGCAAATAAATTAACGCAAAAGGAGAAAATATGCTTAATATCGGCTCTCATCTTTCAATATCAAAAGGTTTTTACGCAATCGGCATAGATGCACTTTCAATCGGAGCAAACACATTTCAATTTTTTACACGCAACCCTCGTGGCGGATCTGCAAGAAAAATTGATATCGAAGATGTCAATGCACTTATAAAACTTATGACGGAAAATAATTTTGCAAAAATTCTCGCCCATGCACCATACACAATGAACCTCTGTTCGGCAAAACCCGAAACCCGTGAATTTGCTCTGAACACGCTTACGGATGATTTGAAACGAATGGAATATCTCCCGAATAATCTTTATAACTTTCACCCCGGCAGTCACACGGGACAGGGCGTTAAAGCTGCGGTTGAGCAAATCGGCACAGCGTTGAATACTGCAATGTTCGATGATATGACAACCACGGTATTGCTTGAAACAATGGCGGGCAAAGGCACGGAGGTCGGCAGAACCTTTGAAGAACTGCGTATGATTATCGACCGTGTGGAGCGAAACGATAAAATCGGCGTCTGCCTTGATACCTGCCATGTTTTTGACGCCGGTTATGACATTGTGAATAATCTTGACGGAGTTCTTGAAGAATTTGACCGTGTAATCGGGCTTGAAAGACTCAAGGCAATTCATCTCAATGACAGTATGAATCCTATCGGCAACCACAAGGACAGACATCAGAAAATAGGCGAGGGCAACATTGGAATTGATGCGTTCGGAAAAATTATAAATAATGAAAATTTGCGAAATCTTCCGTTTTTCCTTGAAACCCCGAACGAGCTTGACGGTTATGCCAAAGAAATTTCGGCTTTGAGAAATTTGTATTTTGAATGACATTTGCCTTAAAATAAATCAATACAAATTTGTTGCTATTGCAATTTGCAAAAATTAAAAAATTTAAAGTCCTCTCGATTTTTCGAGGGGGCTTTTTTCGCCTTTTTACAATAAAATCGGTTTGCCGTTACACATAATTTGAATACGCAGACAAAGATATAATAATTACCCTTAAATCGGGAACAATAGTAAAAACGATTTACGGAGTGATATTGTGATTCAAAACATACGGAAAAATGAATTTGAAAGCTTAATAAAATCATCAAAGCCGGTGCTTGCCGATTTTTATGCCGAATGGTGTTCACCGTGCAGAATGCTTTCGCCTGTAATCGAAGAAATCGGTGACAAGTACAAAGCGTATTTTGAAACCGTCAAGGTCAATGTTGACGAAAATCCCGAATTGACAGAACGCTACGGTGTATCGGGAATTCCTGCACTTTTGCTCTTTAAAGACGGCAACGAAATTTTGCGTATGTCGGGTGTTCAGACCGAAGAACGGATAATCTCCGCAATCTCCGAAAAAACGGGTGAGAGTTTTGTATGACCTTGTAATTGTCGGCGGAGGTGCGGCAGGACTTACGGCGGCACTCTATGCCTCTCGGAGCGGACTTGACTGCATTGTGCTTGATCCGTCATCACCCGAGGGCAGTTCAATTGCCCTCACGGATGCGGTTGAAAACTACACGGGCTTCAGTGATATTGCAGGCTTTGACCTCATCCAGCACTTTTATTCACACGCAAAGTCATTCGGTGCAAATTTTGTCAGACAATCCCTTGTCAGCATAAGAAAAAATTATGACGGTTTTATCCTTGAATGTTCCGACAGCGAGGTCAAGACAAAATCTGTTATTCTCTGCATGGGCGCAACCCACAAAAAATTGGGAATTGACGGCGAAAATAAGTTTGAGGGCAGAGGAGTAAGCTATTGTGCCGTGTGTGACGGCTATTTTTTCAAAGACAAAACAGTGGCGGAAACACCGCCGTTACCGAGGCGACCTATCTTTCTCATATATGCAAACGGGTTTTTCTTATTCACAGGGGCGACGCATTAAAAGCCGACAGAGTGCTTGTGCAAAAGCTTGAAAAATCGGGTAATGTCAAAATTCTTTACAACACCAATGTTGTGAAAATTGACGGTGACGAAAAGGTTAAATCGGTTACGCTTGACAATGAGAAAATTCTGAAAACTGACGGAGTTTTTGTTGCGGTAGGTCTTGAACCGAGAACCGAATGTGTCAAGGGCTTTGTAAAAACTGATGACAACGGATATGTGATTGCCGATGAAACCTGTCAGACATCCGTGTCGGGAATTTTTGTTGCAGGGGATATCCGCACAAAAAATCTACGACAAATTATAACCGCCTGTTGTGACGGTGCAAATTCTGTTTACGGAATAAACAAATTTTTGAA
>ENA-ORPF01002944-ORPF01002944.1-human-gut-metagenome-genome-assembly--contig:-NODE-2944-length-10797-cov-2.676317_pt1 | contig 10797 bp, 7 predicted proteins | sample MGYA00242140_ERZ509070 | MGnify/ENA primary metagenome ERZ509070 (study PRJEB26280, sample SAMEA2338713) | human gut metagenome | biome: human gut; feature: human-associated habitat; material: faeces... | reverse complement strand
GTCCGACGGGAAATACCGGCCGTACGCGAACCGGTTGTCGGAACCGACCGCGGAGGAGCTACGCCTCGGCGCCGTATTCCATCAGGTAGGCCTTGATGAAGGCATCCAGGTCGCCGTCCATCACCGCCTCGACAGCCGAAGTCTGCACGCCCGTGCGATGGTCTTTCACACGCCGGTCGTCGAAGACATAGGAGCGGATCTGCGATCCCCACTCGATCTTCTTTTTCTGACCCTCCAGCTCGTTCTGCAGCTCCATGCGTTTCTCGAGTTCCCGTTGGTAGAGCTTTGATCGAAGGATGCGCAGCGCGTTCTCCTTGTTCATGATCTGCGAACGCGTTTCCGTGTTCTCGACGACGATGCCCGAGGGCAGGTGACGGAGCCGTACGCCGGTCTCGACCTTGTTGACGTTCTGACCGCCGGCGCCCGACGAGCGGAACGTGTCCCACTCGATGTCCGAGGGGTTGATGACCACCTCGATCGAATCGTCCACAGCGGGCGACACGAAGACCGACGCGAAGGTCGTCTGGCGCTTGTTGTTGGCGTTGAAAGGCGACAGACGCACCATGCGGTGCACGCCGTTTTCGCTTTTGAGATAGCCGTAGGCGTAGTCGCCCTCGATTTCGAGCGTGCAGGACTTGACGCCCACCTCGTCGCCCGCCTGGTAGTCGAGCGTCTTGACCTTGTAGCCGTGGGCCTCGCACCAGCGGGTGTACATGCGCAGCAGCATCGACGCCCAGTCGAGCGCCTCGGTACCGCCGGCTCCGGCGTTGATGTCCAGAATAGCGCCCATCTTGTCCTCGTCGCGGCGCAACATGTTGCGCAGTTCGAGCGCTTCGATGTGGGCGATTGTCTGCGCATAGTGCGCATCCATCTCCTCCTCGGAGATCACCCCCTCTTTCAGGAAATCGGGCATCAGTTCCAGATCCTCGACCTCCTTGCGGATCGTGTCGTAATCGGTGATCCAGCTCTTGATCGACGCCACCCGGCGCAACTGCTCCTGCGCACGCGCCGCATCGTCCCAGAAGTCGGGTTCCTGCGTCTTCTCCTCCTCGTTCTGCAAATCCATGCGCTTGCGTTCGATGTCGAGACACTTCTCCAACGTATCCCGACGGCTCGCCGCCTCCTTGATCTGTTCTGCCAATACCATAAAATTTCCGGCTTGAAATCGATAGGGGACAAAGATACGAATAAGTGAGAGCAATGTCAAATTTATTTGAACATTGCCGAACGCGAGTATCTTCGGCGAAGCCAAAGATACGAAAAGTCGAGCGCAGAAGCAAGCGCCAGCTTGATTGTGCCGAGACGGAGTATCTAAGACGAAGTCAAAGATACGAAAAGTCGAGCGCAATGCAAATATATTGACTTTTGCCGAGACAAAAACGAGTTGCGGACAAGTCGCAACCCGGCAGCCCGGCAGGAGGGCCGACAAACCATGGTACGAGACCGGAAAAAACCGATGAAAATTTCGGGAATCAGCCGGACGGGCCGCCCCTTCGCATCCTCCGGAAAGCTCCGCGACACCCGAATGAAACGGGGTGACGAGATCGGCCGGAAGGCCATTTCTTTCACCTCTCCCGACGATTTTTTGGAAAAAAGCGTATCTTTGGGTTTCGAACGGACAACGAGCAACGATGATTTTTCAGTCCAAATACGATCTCGACGACAACCGCGCAGTCATCCGCCGGCTCCACCGCGGCGACATGGCCTGCTTCGAAGCCTGCTATAAATTCTATTACCGCGGCCTGTGCAGTTTCGCGTCGCGTTGGGTGCCGGTCTCGACGGCCGAGGACATCGTGCAGGACGCGATGCTCTACATCTGGGAAAACCGCGACAAACTGCTCGAAGAGCTGTCGCTCAAAGGGTTGCTCTTTATGATCGTCCGCAACAAGGCGTTCGACCGCATCGCCCACCGGCAGGTCCGGCAGCGCGTCCACCAGCAGTTGAGCGAGCGCTTCGCCGAACGTTTCGAATCCCCCGACTTCTATCTCGGTTCCGAGTTGTCGCGTCTGTACGACGAAGCGCTCGCCCGTCTGCCCGAACAGACGCGCCGCATCTTCGAGATGAGCCGCCGGATGGGGATGACGCACCAGCAGATCGCCGCCGAACTCGGCGTCTCCCCGCAAACGGTCAACTACCATATCTCGCAGGCGCTGCGCACACTCGGCGTAGCCCTCAAAGATTACCTGCCGCTGCTGCTCTGGCTGCTCTCGCTCTCCGGACGCAACGATCTGGTCTGACCGTACCGCAACCGGTTTTCCGGTTTCGACGAAAGAAAACTGTCTTTTCCCCTTAGTAACTTTTCATGTCGGGACGTATTATTATCAAAACCCCGACATCCATGATCGAAATCGACGATACGCTGTTGATCGAATTTCTGGGAGGAAAACTCGACGCCACGACCTCGGCCGAGGTCGAACGATGGTACGACGCCTCCGACGAGAACCGCCGCAGGCTGGAACGGCTCTACCTCGTTTTCTTCACGGGCGAACGCCTGTCGGCCGCAGCCGCGGTCGATCCCAATCTCTCCTGGCAGACGCTGCGTCGGCGCATCGAGGCGCGCAGGCGCCCCGCACCGACGAAACGGCTGCGCACCGTCGTCCGCTATGCGGCCGTCTTCGCCGTCGGACTCCTCACCGCAGGTTCGCTGCTGTTTCCCTACCGGTCTGCGGACGACCGCACCTGTACGGTCACGACCGAAGAGCGGGCCTGCTCGATCCGTCTCTCCGACGGTTCGAACGTACGACTGATGCCCCACTCGCAGCTGCGCTACGCATCCGATTTCGGCAGCGAGGGCCGCACGGTGCATCTGACGGGGGAAGCTTTCTTCGACATCCGCAAAATGGCCGACGCACCGTTTACCGTTGACGCCGGAAAGGAGACCCGCACCGTCGTGCGGGGCACGAAATTCAACATGAAAGCCTACGACGACTGTTCGGACATCGAGACGACGCTCATCGAAGGCGTCGTCGACTTCCACGCGGGCGACCGCACGGTGACGCTGAGCCCCGGACAAAAGATCTCGTACAATCCGGCCAACCGCAAACTGATGCTGCGCGAAGTCAACGTCGATGCGGAACTCGATGCGCAACTGCGTTCGTTCCAGTACGTCCGGCTGTCGAAGGTCGCCGAAAGCATCGGCACCCACTACGGCTGCGACATCGCTTTCGGCCGCGAAGCGCTCGGAGAGATCCTCTTCACCGGCACGCTCGACTACAACATGCCGCTGCGCCATGTCCTCGAAATCGTGACGCTCTCGACCGATACACGCTTCACCCGGAACGGCGACAAAATCACCATTTTATGAATAACTGTCCGAGATAGAAAAGACGCGGCCGCCGGCACACGGCATGCGTCACGATCTTAACTAACTTAACCTAAACCATTCGTCTATGAAACAGAATTTTCGCGGTTCATGGCATGTCCGGGCATTGCTGCTTCTCTGCCTGACATTCCAAATCCCGTGGGGGGGGGAATTATCCCACGCCGCACAGACGGCGCAACAAAACACGATCCGCATCGGGAACGTGACCAACCTGAAAGAACTGATCCGACAGATCGAAGCGCAGACCTCTTACAAGGTCTCCTACCAAGGTAATCTGGCCGACAACATCACGATCAAGGCCGATCCGTCGAAACACAACGTCGAGGAGCTGCTCGCCGATGCACTCCGCGGCACGGGTATCAGCTACGTGATCCGCTACAACACGATCATCCTTACGCAGGAGCAGCCGCGCGCCGAGGCTGCGCAGCAGGCGTCGCAGACGCGTCACATCGCGGGCCGCGTGATCGATGCCGAGACCAAGGAGCCGATCATCGGCGCGACGGTCTGGGTCAAAGATTCGGCGCTGGGAACGAACACCAACGTCGACGGAGCTTTCGACTACACCTTCACGGGACACTACGGCTACATCGCCGTCTCCTACATCGGCTATCAGACACAGGAGTTCCCCGTCACCAACCTTCCCAAGGTGATCGAACTCTCGGCCGGCAACGAACTCGACGAAGTGGTCGTCGTGGGATACGGCACGCAGAAGAAGGCCAGCGTCGTGGGGTCGATCGCCTCGGTCTCGGTCAACGACATCCGGATGCCGACGGCCAAAATCTCCAACAACCTGGCCGGCCAGCTGGCCGGCGTGATCTCGGTGCAGCGTTCGGGCGAACCGGGCGCCAGCTCGACCTTCTGGATCCGCGGCATCTCGACCTTCGGCAGCAGCACGACGCCGCTGGTGCTCGTCGACGGCATCGAACGTGATCTGGATCTGGTCGACATCGAGGACATCAAGGACTTCTCGATCCTCAAAGACGCCGCCGCGACGGCCATCTACGGCGTGCGCGGCGCCAACGGCGTGATCCTCATCACCACGCGCGAGGGTATCGTCGGCAAACCCCAGATCAACATCCGCTTCGAAGCCGGCATGGTGCAGCCTACCAAAGTCCCCGACATGCTCGACGCCGTGCAGTTCGCCGAACTGTGGAACGCCGCCGCGGGCAGCGAGGTCTACACGCCCGAAGTCATCCAGAAATACCGCGACGGCTCCGATCCCGACCTCTATCCCAACGTAGACTGGGTGGACTACCTCTACAAGGATCTCTCGTTCAACGAGCGCGTCAACGTCAACGTGACGGGCGGCGGCAGCACGGCCAAATACTACATTTCGGGCGGTTTCTACAACGAAGACGGTCTGTTCGCCCGCGACAACATGAAGGAGTACAACACGTCGGTCTTCTTCCGCAAGTTCAACTTCCGCTCCAACGTCGAGGTGCAGCTCCACAAATACACCAAGCTCAACGTCAACCTGGCCACCACCTTCGAGCGCAAGAACGAACCGGGAACGGCGGCGTCGACGATTTGGGACTATGCGGTCAAATCGGCTCCCAACGTCTTTCCGGCCGTCTACTCCAACGGCCTGCTGCCCGGCCCCGGCGCCAACAACGGCGAGAACCCCTACGTGCTGCTGACGCAGACCGGTTACCGCGAGAAGTTCTACAACACGGCGCAGTCGCTCTTCTCGCTCACGCAGGACCTCGGCGACTGGGTAACCAAAGGGCTCACCGTCACCGTCAAAGGCTCGTTCGACGCCAAGAACTACAACCATCTGGCACGCACCAAGACACCCCCGCAGTACATGGCCAGCGGCCGAGACGAGTTCGGCGACCTGATCTTGCAGCAGAAGGTTATCGGCGCCGACAACCTGACCTACTCCGAGTCGCACAGCGGCTACACTACCGTTCGGTCTACCTCGAAGCGTCGGTCAACTGGGCGCGCTCCTTCGGCAAGCACGACCTCTCGGCGCTTTTCCTCTACCAGCAGTCGCAGCGCAACAACGTAGGAATCGACAAGTCGCAGCCCGAACTGGCCCTTCCCTACCGGCACCAGGGTATCGCCGGACGTATCACGTACAGCTACGACAACCGCTATTTCATCGAAGGCAACTTCGGCTACAACGGCTCGGAAAACTTCTCGCCGGGCAAACGGTTCGGATTCTTCCCGTCGGTAGCCGCCGGCTACGTGATCTCCAACGAGAAGTTCTTCGAACCGGTGCGGGGCGTGATCGACCTGCTCAAAATCAAGGCCTCCTACGGTATCGTGGGCAACGACAAGATCGGCACGGGCGACAACGTGCGCCGCTTCATCTACAACGAAACGGTCGTTCCGGGCAACTCCTACAACTTCGGTACGAGCACCCAATCCTATGCCGGCACACGGCTCGGCGACTGGGCAAACCCCAACGTCGGTTGGGAAGAGGCGCACAAACTCAACGTGGGCGTCGACCTGTCGCTGTTCAGCAAGCTGAAAATATCGGCCGACTATTTCAAAGAAAGGCGCGAAGGCATCTTTCTGAAACGTGCGTCGATTCCCGTCTACGTCGGTCTGAGTACCAAGCCGTGGGTGAACATCGGCAAGATGCGCAACAGCGGCGTCGACGCTTCGCTGGAATATCACCAGACGATCGGCCAAGACCTGCATCTGACCGTGCGCGGTAACTTCACCTATGCCCGCAACATGATCGTCGACCAGGATCAACCCGACTACAAATACCTCTACATGAACCGCACGGGACAGGCACGCTACCAGACGTTCGGCCTCGTAGCGGCCGGCCTGTTCCGCGATCAGGCCGACATCGACGCATGGCCGAAGCAATCGTTCGGCGACGTCGAACCAGGCGACATCAAGTACCTCGACCTCAACGGCGACGGCGTGGTCGACTCCTACGACGTCAAACCGATCGGCTACACGGCCATTCCGGAGATCGTCTACGGATTCGGCTTCTCGCTGCAATGGAAGGCGTTCGACTTCTCGGCCTTCTTCCAGGGCGTCGGCCACGTAAATTTCTCGACGCGCACCGACCAGACGCAAGGCTTCATCGCCCGCAACAGCCGAGAGGCCAACCTCTTCTCCGATGTCTACGATAACTACTGGACGCCCGAACGGCTCGACGCCAAATATCCGCGGTTGTTCATCGGCACGAATAACAACAACAACCAGAACTCCTCGTTCTGGATGGCCAACGGCCGCTACATGCGCCTGAAAAACCTCGAAATCGGCTATACGCTGCCCAAGCACATCTCCCAGAAGATGGCCATGCAGAACATGCGCGTCTATCTCTCCGGCGTGAACCTGTTCACGTTCAGTCCCTTCAAACTGTGGGACCCCGACTTGCAGACCGGCGCCACGAACTACCCCAACAACCGCATCATCAACATCGGTCTTACGATCGGCTTCTAAACCAACGACAACGACTATGAAAAACATATTGAAAACATTCGGATTGCTGTTATTATCCGGCACCGCGTTCGTAGCCTGCGACGACTATCTCGACCGCCAGCCCGATGAACAACTAACTGCGGCACAAATCTTCCAGAAAGCCAAAACCACGGAGCAGTATCTAACAAACGTCTACGGTTACCAGTCCAATTACAGCGACCCCAGCGGCCAAATACTGCCGTGGTCATGCTGCGACGACGACGGATCGATCGTATTCACCGGCCGCAACTATTCGCTCATCAACTACGATACGTGGAATCCGAACAACGACATCTATCGTTCGCAAACCTACAACAACCTATACAAGGGTATCCGCGAGGCCAACTACTTCATGCAGCACGTCTTCGAATGTCCCGAAATGTCGGAAATTGACAAGGGCTATCACTACAATGAAGCCCGCTTCCTGCGCGCCTACTACTATTCGCTGCTGATGTCCGCCTACGGGCCCGTTTTCCTCATCGGCGACGATCCGGTCGACTTCACGCAGGAGGGGTTGAACGAACGCGAACGCAACACGTGGGAGGAGTGCATCAACTACGTGGCGAATGAACTGTGGGAGACCAGCAAGGGCCTGCCTGATGTATGGACGGGAGAGACGGCCAACTACGGTCGCGCTACCAAGGGCGCCGCACTGGCAATCCGCTCGCGGATGCTTCTCTATTCGGCCCGCAAACTCTTCAACGGCAACGACCTCTACAAGGGCGTGATCGACAAGTACGGCAACCCGCTCTTCCCCACGGTCTACGACGAGAAGAAATGGGAGACGGCCGCACAAGCCGCCAAAGACGTGATCGACCTGAACATCTACGGTCTCATCGGAGCCGACGGAACGGATCCCTATACGAGCATGCACGACCTCTACACGAAGGTCGGTCCGGTCAACGGCGTCACCGAACGGATTTTCTCTTATCTGGTCACCGCCTATAACTGGGGCGTCTCCACGACACCGCGTGCGGCGCGTACCCGAGCCTACGGCTCCTACGGCCCGACGCAGAAACTGGTCGACGCCTTCGCCATGGCCAACGGCCGTTATCCCATCACGGGATATACGAACGGCGACCAGGCTCAGCCGATCATCGATCCCGAATCGGGATACAGCGAGACGGGATTCTCGACCTTCACGCATCCGATTTACGGCGACGAGTTGAAAAACACCTTCATGATGTATCAGAACCGCGAACCGCGCTTCTACATCAACGTCTTCTGGAGCGGCATGACATGGCACAGCGGCAACGTGAAGAAAACCGACATGCAGTTCTACAACGGCGGAAATTCGGGCTACGGAGCCACGCAACAGAACTACACAGCGACGGGATACTTGGCCCACAAGTTCATCGACTACACGCGAGATACAGCCACCAACGGCGATAAATACGACATCGCTACATGGGGTTACCTCGACTGGCCGATCATCCGTTACGCCGAGATTCTGCTCAACTACGTCGAGGCGCTCAACGAATACGATCCCGGCAATCCGGACATCCTTACCTATCTCAACATGGTGCGCAAGCGCGCGGGCGTCCCCGACATCGACAAAGTCTACCCCGAAGCGGTGGGCAACCAGACGCAGATGCGCGAACTGATCCGACGCGAGCGGCACGTCGAACTGTGCTACGAGAACCTGCGCTACTTCGACATCCGCACATGGATGACAGCCGAAACGGAGCACGGCGATGTCTACGGCATGAACGTCGACGCCAAAGACCACAAGCCCAACGGCGATTTCTGGAAACGCACGCTCTGCGCACATGACAGCGCCCGCGACGGACATCGCAAATTCTCGCCGCGCGGCTACCTCTTCCCCATTTCGCAGGAGGAGATGGACCGTACGAATTGCACGCAGAACTACGGTTGGTAACCCTAATTCAATTCAGACAATCATGAAACTCAAACAGTTCATCATACCTGTCGCCGGAGCGTTGCTGCTCGGCGGCTGCGAAGCGGATCACCGCAACGACAACCTGCTGGACTCGGTCGTCTATCTGCTCGAAAGCGACCTGCAAAAAGCCCTCTTCTACGATATCGAAGAGACCATCGACTACTCCTTCCGCGCTTTCAGCAGCGGATACACCGTCACGCCCTCCGAGCTCGGGATCGAACTTTCGGACGACGTCCTCACGGCCTACAACGAAGCCAACGGCACTGCCTATACGGCGCTCGATCCCGCCTGCTACCGGCTGGTGAACAGTACGGGATCGGTCGATGCCGACCACCCCTCGACGACGTTCACCGTGCAGCTCGACTGCTCGGCGATCAAGCAGCTCGGCGATCTGACGTCCTACGTCATCCCGCTGCGCCTGACCTCCTCCTCTTCGAAGGTAAACGAGGAGCTCGGCAGCATCCTGATCAATCCCGAGATGGCGGAGACCCAGGTGCTGGTTCGAAACGCCGGCGTGGTGGAGTGCGATCTGGGCTCCTCCCAGACGCTCGACTTCACCGCCTACGTCGAATTCGACAACAAGTGGGAGACCACGACCGAATACGTCTACGGCGACGAAGTGCTCGACGCCTACAATGCCGAGCACGGTACGAACTACCTGCCGATCCCGACCGACGCCGTCACCTTCACGCCGGCACAGCTCGAAGTGGGCAAGCGCGAGGCCGTGTCGCATTTCGAGATCGACAAGTCGAAGCTGACGCCCGACCGCTTCTACACGCTGGCCGTACAGTTGAAAAGCAACTCCGAATTCAAGATCGGAGCGGACAACACCGTGCTCTACCACATCGCGCTCAATCCCCTCTTCACCGACCGCAGCAAATGGATCCTCGTGGCATGCAGCTCGTGGTACACCGGCCGCGGCCCCGAACTGACGATCGACGGCGACGTATCGACCAAATTCGAGAACCGCTACAACGATATCGGCCAAGGCGACATCGAAACGCTCCCCGTGACGATCGACTGGGATCTGGGCAAGACCTGCTACTACGCCGGCATGAAACTCACGCGCCGCAACGATAGCTACGTCACCGACCTCAAAGCGGGCTGGATCGAAATGTCCGACGACGGCAAAACCTGGATGCCCCTGCAATCCTTCGACTTCGAGGGCAGCAAGACGGTCGTCGGCGATTTCCGCAGCGAACAATGGTTCGGAGCGGGACGCTACCTGCGGCTGAAAATGACCGAATCCGGCCGTCCGGGCAGGAAACTGGTGTCGGTATGCGAATTCGAACCCGTACTGATCGACGCCGGCGAATGATCCCTCCCATGAATCACAGCAACTACCGGCTACCTGCCGTTTGCAGGCAGGACCGGTAGCCGGTTGAAATCATTCGTCATGACCTGCTCCCTGATCTTCGCCGCAGCAGGCTTCTGCCTCGCCGCTACGAACTGTTCGAACGGAAACAAAACGTCCGACACCCCGCCGGCCCTCTCGTTCGAAAACGCATCGAAAACGCTCGAAGTGGGCGAAACCTACCGCCCGACGCTGCGCATCCGCCACGACGGCGATGCGAACGACACCGCATACGACATGGACGGCAACCCGCTGGGCGTGACATTCCGCTCTTCTTCGCCGCAGACGGTTTCGGTCGATGCACGGGGCATCGTCACGGGCCGCAACGTCGGTACGGCGACCGTAACGGCCGAAACGGCCTCCGGCGACGCCCGATGCGCGATCGGCATCACGGTCCGCTCCTCGAACACGACGTGGATCGATGCGCCGCTGAGCGATGGAATCATTTTCAGCCGGTTCGTCCAATTGCCGGCCAATACGGTCATGCAGGGCTTCGACGTCGACTCCCGCGGCGAAATTTTCTACACGCAGGTGACCGATCGATACAAAATTCTGGTTTCGCGCAGTATGCCCGACCGACAGGCTACGGAGTACATGACCCTCTGTTTCCACGGCCACTCCTCGAACATGGCCGTCGAAGAGGCGGGCGACGAGCGTTTCGTCTGGGTAGGCAATTACGCCAATCGGGTGGACGACGGCAACTACTGGCACGAACAGGTCGTCTCGCGCATCCGCTATAACCCCGGCTCGACCCATTACCCGTGGAACTCCGACGAAAATTATTTCATCGAAGCCGGC
>ENA-ORPF01002940-ORPF01002940.1-human-gut-metagenome-genome-assembly--contig:-NODE-2940-length-10800-cov-3.554770_pt1 | contig 10800 bp, 16 predicted proteins | sample MGYA00242140_ERZ509070 | MGnify/ENA primary metagenome ERZ509070 (study PRJEB26280, sample SAMEA2338713) | human gut metagenome | biome: human gut; feature: human-associated habitat; material: faeces... | reverse complement strand
CCGTGACCGCCACTCCCGAGGAGGTCGCATATCTGACGATGCGCATGGAACGGGATGAAAATTTCCTTGCCGGACATTGCGACAACATCGAGGATGTCGACTTCTCCTTTTTACGACCGCCGGAGGAATATTACGGAATGGAGATGAACTGATGACAGATAAAGCAAAACCGCCGCAGCCCATGGCGTTCAAGAACCTTGCCGAGCTGAAACGGTATATTAAACTCGGCACGGAATTCAAAGCGACAAGACACAAATACCACCCCGACATCGTTGGGCTGACCCGTGTGGTGACAAAGGTGCAGACCAACGGCTTTTATTCGAAAATCAAGGATGAGCCGAACCATCGGTTCTCAGACTGCAATGGAGGCAAAGGCTTTTTCACTGAGCTCGGCAAGGCCGGCGGATATATCTTTGACGGCACTGCGGTTAAGGTGTTGGACAAGCGCGGTGAAAACGGCGTTATTTACGAATTGGAATTTTACAGAGAAAACACGGAGGTAAATGAAATGAACGAATATGACCGCCTTCATAGACAGGCACAGAGATACAAAGAGCTCTATCCCGAAGGAACACGGATTCTGCTTCTGCACATGGGTGACGATCCCTGACCTGTCGAGGACGATATGCGCGGCACCGTAATGTTTGTGGATGATACATCCACCGTCCACTGCAAATTCGATAACGGCAGACAGCTCGGCATCATCCCCGGCGAGGACTCCTTCCGCAAGCTCACCGATGAGGAGCTTGCCGAGGAACAGGACGACAGCGAGGACATGGACGAGGACAACGGCCCCGTCATGGGAATGTAGGAGGTTGCCTATTGGAACACGATATTCTTATACCGCAGCCGCAGGCAGATATGCTGCTTCGGGAAGCAGCCGAGCGTGAAGTGTCGGCAGAGGAACTGCTTGCGGAAATTATCAAAAAATATATAGAAAGGAACGAGCGCAATGGCGGATGAAAAGAAAGGCATCACCGTAAAAATCGATGCCGACCTCCATGCCGAAATCAGAGAATATCTCGAACGGCATGAAGGGATGACAATGGCTGAGTTTATCACCCTTGCGGTGGACGATGAGCTCCACCCGAAAATACAACAGAAAGAAGGAAATAGCATGGGCAATATGAGAACGATGGCATTTCAGGTGCCGGAGGAACTGTTTCAGAGAATCAAGGACTACCTGCACCGCAACAATATGAGTCAGAAGGAATTCGTCCTCGGTCTTATTGAAACCGAACTCGACCGAGAACAGACCGAGCGTGAGAGCCAAATTGACGCCGAAAGCCCCACAGAGGATACCTGTGAGGAAGCGGACGAGGAAGCCGCAGAAAACGGCTTTGCGGGCGAATGTGAGGGCGACAACAGCGCCGATGAGGAAACCGAGGATGAGGACGAATCCGAGGGCTTCGGTATGACGATGTAAGGAAAGTGAGGCGGAACGAAAAAAACAACGGTATCGGTCGTATGACTTATGCCGATCAGATTTTTGGATATGTTCGCAGGCATCGGTGGCTTTCGTTCGGGGCTTGAACGGCTCGGCGGTTTTGAGTGCGTCGGCTACTGCGAGATAGACAAATACGCAAAGCAGGCGTATGACGCCATGTACCCAACGGAAGGAGAATTGTATTTTGCAGACGCAAGAACCATTGATCCATACACCCTGCCGGATATCGACCTTATTTGCGGAGGCTTTCCCTGCCAGTCCTTCAGTATCGCAGGACTCCGCCGAGGATTCCAAGATGACACAAGAGGCACTCTCTTTTTTGAGATCGCCCGAATTGCCGCCGTTAAAAGACCACCTTTTCTGCTGCTTGAAAATGTTCCCGGCTTGCTGTCGCATGACAAAGGCCGGACTTTTGCGACCATCCTCGGTGCGCTGGATGAGTTGGGGTACGATGTCGCATGGCAAATCCTTAACAGCAAGGATTTCGGTGTCCCCCAATCCCGAAAGCGCGTGTATATTGTCGGATATCTTAGAGAAAGATGTGCCGGAGAAATACTATATTTCACAAACGCAAATGCAGCGTCTCTTATCCAACTCCTTGGAGGCACAGAGGGCAATCGGGTCTACTCGGACGAGGGAGTCGGCATTACTCTCACAAGCAATGCCGGAGGCTTCGGAGGAAAAACCGGACTCTACGATGTAGCACTGCCTATCAAGGTAGATACAAAATCCGGCTTTCAGCTCGCACACCCCGGCGACAGCATAGATCTTGCCTACCCGACAATGAATACACGGCGAGGCCGAGTCGGAGAAAAGATCGCTCATACCGTAACGCCCGGCAATACGCAGGGCTATTTTTTTATCGACATGAACGCCGATCCGCAGCTTACCGAAACGGCTCGGTGCATTACTGCCCGACAGGACAGCGGCATCAGCAAGCACAAGGGCGAACACTCCGCCGTGTTTATTGAGGACGAGCCGAGAGCTGTAGTGACGCCCGATAAGAAAACCATCCGTCAGCAGGGCCGTTGGATCAAAGAACCCAACGAGCCGATGTTCACCCTTACGGTGCAGGACCGGCACGGTATCCTCCGTTACGGCAGAGTGCGAAAGCTCACGCCGAGAGAATGCTGGCGACTGCAGGGCTTTACCGACGAACAGTTCGACAAAGCCAAGGCTGCGGGACTAAGCGACGGACGGCTCTACAAAATGGCAGGCAACGCCGTAAGCGTACCTGTCGTTTCTGCTGTCGGTGTTGTTATTAAGCGAATCTACCAAGAGCAAATTCAGAAAGGATAAACGAGAATGAACTATAACAGAAAAATCATGAGGCTTGAGCTGTCCGCCGAAAAAGCACTTAACGGCGGATATTATTATGCCGAATTACTGCTGCCTGCAACGGACTATGAAATCAAGGACGCTATGCAGAGAACTCGTGCCGTCGGCAGAGAAAACACGGTTGAAGTCAGTATCCTCGAATGCGATATCCTGCCGGAGCTGCAGGACATCCGCTTGGACACTTTCAGTTTGGATGAACTGAACTTCCTTGCCAAGCGGCTTGCTTCTCTCCCCGACGAGGAACTGCCCGTGTTTTACGCCGTGACCGAGCAGATATTCAACGACGCAGACGAAAACCCCGTCAGCATCAAAGATCTCATCAACTGCACCTACGGCTTGGACGCCGTTCCCGTTGCTCATAATGTAGGCAACCTTGCCGAGCTCGGTTGGTTTGCCTTCGAAAATGAACTGCTTTCCGACCTCGAAGGTATCCCCGAAAGTGCCGTTCCGTTTTTGAATGCAGAACAGATCGGCAGAGTGCAGCAGAAAAACGATAACGGCGTGTTTGAGGGCAGGCTGTATATCCCCACCGTCCATTATGACCGACCGGAGATATATGACGGCGTAACCTTGCCAGACGAGGAATCCGAATCCTCCGACTTTGCCATTCGTCTGCTTGTATCGGGTACGCCGGAGCATATCAAGGGCGATCCCGTAGATAGGGCTATATGGCTGAACCTCCCAATGGCAAGCGACATACTCGCAAATTATGCTGCGGCTTTTAATGAAGCAGACATCGGCGATTGCGTGTACTATGATTTTGAATCGGCAATTCCGCAAATCACCCCGGAGATGTTCGGAAGCATGAAGGATGTCCAAACGCTCAATAAGCTTGCTGCGGAAATCAGCATCATGAGCGAAACCGAACAGGTTAAATTCAAAGCCGTTCTCGACGCCGAAAACACGGCAAGCATTCAGGACGCGCTGAATGCAGCACAAAACCTGTGGCGGTATAAATTTACTGCCGAACCCGACACTGCGGATGCCTTCTTCAAGAAGTATATTCTTGAAAACACAAGCACGGAGTTCGACAGCAGGTGGCTTGAAAATCTGCTACCGAGAAATGAGGCGGATAAATTACTCGGCCGCATTGGTGCAGCCGTCACGGACTACGGCGTTATTTCCGCACGAAACGGACATCTTTTTGAGCCTGTGCCGTATGACGAACCGGAGGCAAAGGAACTCAAAACACAGGCGATGACCGAGGAAAAACTGGATGTCATCGAGGTGCTTGACCGCAGAGCGCTGTTCAGCAACGGGCGGCTCATGCCCGAACAGATCCCCGAAGGCTTGTATGCCTATGACCTCCGCCACAGCGATGACGGCGACCGCTTCTGCTCCATTGAGCCGAAGGTCGGAGTCAACCATGGCGGCACTGTTCTGATGCGGGATATCCTCGACTTCGGCGAAAGCGGATATATTCCGCTTGATGAGGACACCGAGCCGAACTTCCTGGGCGAAACAATGACAGCATCGGAGTTTGCCGAGGAAGAAATCCAAGATGAATCCATGCAGATGGGAGGTATGTAATATGAGCATCAAAACCGTAACCACCGACGACCTTCGCCGAATGAACGGCAAGGAAGGACTTGTTTTGCAGGGCTGCGGCGGTGATCCGCAGGAGTGGCTCGACGGCATCAACGGTCTGCTCACCGATGAGGGTATTCTGAAAAACGGCAGCAAGTTCGAGAATATCTCCGTATTTCAAAACGGAAGTCTCACAAATATCCTCTTTCCCTTTGAGGACGGTGTGGAGATCGACATGGGCAAGCTCGCTATGTGGAGGTTGCATTCCCACGAACAGTTCGGCGGCACCTGGCTGTCGGATTATGTGCCGAACCGCCTCGGCGGGTTTGTTGACAAAGCCGCGCCCGAACGGGAAAAGCCCGACTGCAAGCTCATCGGCGAGGACGGAAACATCTTCAACCTTATGGGGCTTGCCGCCCGTACTCTCCGACATAGCGGACTTGCGGAACAGGCAACGGAAATGACCGGCCGCATTCATGAGTGCGGCAGTTATGACGAAGCTCTCTGCATTATCGGAGAATATGTCAATATCACCGGCGGCGAGGAATCCGAGGATGAGGACGAAGGGATGGGTATGCGCCTATGACCTATAACGAACTGCAAAAGAAAACCGCATAGCTTTACGCATCCGGCGAGGCATATACTTCGCCGGATTTTCAGTGCGACCAAACAGGCGGTTTCCCGACCTCGCTTTGCGTATGTTGGGAAAAGCAAAAGGCGTGGCTCGAACTGAACGAAAATATCCTTATGGACAGAGATGATATGGAGCTCGGTTATTACAGAGATTTGTGTGCCGATTACGGTATCCGCTCCTGCTGTGACATTGAGGACTTTAATCATCTGCTCTGCGGACTCGGCGAGGACGCTGTCCGAACCGCCGAGCTGTTTCCCGATGAGGACGAAAGCATAACGATGGGAGGAATGTAGAATGGAGATCGCCATGCTCATAATCGGCCTGCTCCTCGGCGGTTGCATCAGCTTCTGCATACTCGGATGTATGCAGATCAACCGCATCAACGACTATGAGGACGAGATATGCAGGCTCCGTGCCAAAGAGAGAGGCAAAACAGAATAAGCAATAAATCCACGGCGGTATCAATCGTTTTGAAAACGAAAGATACCGCTTTTTTGTTTTCGGAACGGTTGACCGCCTCAAAGTGAGGTGATCAAAATAAAATCCCCTGTAACCTGGATAGGCAACAAAACCTCTATCCTTCATATCCTGTACGCTCTGTTCCCCATAGGCTGTGACCGCTATGTTGAGCCGTTCGGCGGCTCCGGTGCGGTATTGCTCGGAAAACCTGTGCCGGACAAATTCGAGGTATTCAACGATTACAACCACAACCTCGTGAATTTATTCCGCTGTATGCGTGACCGACCGATGGAGTTCATCCGTGAGCTCGGTTTTTTAAGCCTGAATTCCCGTGACGATTTCGCCGTGCTTAAAAAGTTCTTCGAAAAAGAGGAATTCAACGAGGACTACCTAAAGGCACAGCTTGATCTCACGGAAATACTGCTGCCCGAAGTGACCGCCAAGGAAGTGCGGACGCTGTATTCGGCAGCGAGGAATGACCATGACTTACGCCGTGCTGCCATGTTCCTAAAACTCATCCGTTACAGTTATTCAAGCGGATGCAAGTCCTTTGCCTGTCAGCCGTTTTCCCTCAGAACGCTGTTTGCGCTCGTGCAGGATTTTGCAAAGCGGTGCGAGAATGTGGTCATCGAAAACCAGGACTTTGAAACCCTCATAAAACACTATGACCGACCGACCACCTTCACCTACTGTGATCCACCGTACTTCACAAGCGAATATGTGTATGACTGCGGCTTCACTTGGGAGGATCATCTGCGGCTCTACCATGCGCTTGCGGGTGTGAAAGGCAAATTCCTGCTGTCCTACAATGATTGCCCCGAAATTAGGGAGTTATATAAGGAATATAACTTTTTCGACTTCAAGCGGGTGCATAGCATGGCGCAGAAGTACGAGGCCGGCAAGGAGTTTCCCGAACTGCTCATAGCCAATTATGACCTCTTTGAGCGTGAACGGCAGCAACCACACCAGCTCACCTTGTTCGATTCCATCGACAAGCCACTCGACTACGAAAAAATATTAAAGGAGAACATCGTATGCAGAATAAAAAGATAAAAACCGAAATCATTATGCTTCCCGTGCCTGCCGAGCTGTTCCTCGAAGCTGGAATGTTCGAGGGCGATCCCATGCAGATGTACGCAGACGGACATAAGATCGTCATTGAAAACATCGACGATCCGAAGGATATCGTCTGTGACGGCGATTGCGAAAACTGTCCCATTGCCGACATTGACTGTGACGGCGACTGCGAGGACTGTCCTTGCAGCGAGAATTGTGACGAAAGCGAGGCAAACTGATATGACAAAGCTATACCGTGTCCTTGGCAAAAGAGGGCGCATCACTATCCCGTTTGAGATCCGGCAGCGTGTGGGCTTCACCTATAACGATGTGCTGTCCTTCACCGAATCACCGGACGGCAGAACTGTCACCGTCAAGCGTGAAAAGATTTGCGATAACTGCTCCGGCACCAAGACAGCCGACAAGGAAACCGAGATGACGCTTGAGGATTTCCTCGACAGCCTCTCTGCTGAACAGCAGCGTGTAGCCCTTGTGCATCTTTCGGTCAAGTGGGCTGAGCAGAAAGCAGGTGGACACAATGCCGGAGCATAAGCCGTTGTATCTCTATTCCCTCAAGGAAGCTGCGGAATGGGATGAAAAGGACGAATGGCGTGAAAGCTACCTCGAAAACTGCGACTGCGCCCGTGCCATTGAAAGAGTCATTGACGAACACTATGACGGTCAGCGCCTTAATCCCTGCGCCCAGGAAGTTATCGACCGATACGGCTTTGACCGTGTCAACTTCGTTCTCGCCGCCACCGTGCGTCAGGGAATCCATGACGGCAGATATTCCGAGGACAACAAAAATTGGGCGAGGCGTTTTTCTGTTATGGACAAGGAAAACGCATGGCAATACCATGTCCGCAGTCACCCCGGACTCGTCAATCTCTTTGTCTCCGACGCAAGGCGGCAGTGGGAGGCACTCGGATTATATGACGGCAGTCAGTGCGACAGTGAGCGAAGCGGACAGCTCGACTATACCGATCACATCTTGGTGCTTGATCCATCCGTTCTCAAGGACGAGTGCAAAACGCCGCAGGATCAGTTGTTCTACGCCACCCACGGCAACGGCTGCCGCCTGGATTCTCTCGGTACGAAGGTGTTCGGATTCCATGTGTCGGACGGAGAAAAAACCTATTACCGCCGCACGGATTTTGTGGGCGCACTGAAAGAGGAGCTCATCCCCGAATGGGCAAAGGAAAATACGCAGAAATATCTTGAAGCCGACGACCTTGCCGACGAACCCGATGAGGACGGCGGCATGACAATGAATATGTAATCAGGAGGAATTATTATGGCAACCAAGAAAGCAAACAACGCATCGCAATCCAAAATTCCGGTCAGTGCTAAAATCGACCGCATGATCGACCGTGAAAATGCCACGGTCAAGGCGTATGCAAGTGTGAATATCGGCGGCGCGTTCGTTATTAAGGACATCGCCGTGGTGGACGGTCAGAAAGGAATGTTCGCCCGGATGCCCTTTCGCTCCTACAAAACCGGCAGCGGCGAAACAAAATATTCCGACATTGCCTTCGCCCTCACCGATGAGGCAAGACAGAGTCTTAACGACGCCGTCCTCGGCGCTTACCGTGAAGCTCTGGAGGAATCCGAGGACGAATTACCCGATGAGGACGAAAGCCCTGCACAAAAGATGTGACTTTTTTCTGAAAAGTGCAGATTTCGCTGGACTTTCCGAATTTTTTCGGTATCCTGTAGGTAGAGGTGGTAAATATGAGAAAGACGAAAATGCTCGCAGCCCTCCTCGCAGGACTGATCACGCTGAGCCTTGCGGGATGCGGTGCGAATAAGACAGAAAGTACAAACAGTGAGTCAGCAAATGCAGAAAGCGGTATCACAGCAACGGTAACGGACAACGCTTCCGAGCCGACCGCCGAGAGCAGCCTGCCTGCTGACAGCGAATCAAAGTCAGACGAATCCACAGCAGAAATAGAACAGGCCGAAGGCAATGCCCCTGCCGACAGTGGCAGTAAGGCAGACACCAAGACGCCTGCCGAATCAAATCAGCAGACCAAGACACCGTCCAAGCAGACTGAAGCTCCGAAGCCTGCCGAGGAAAAACCGCAGACGCCTGCACCCACAGAAAAGCCCGAAGCTCCTGCCGAAACACCTACCGCCAATGAGGTGGCAAGGAAAACGGCAGAAAAGATAAATGCACTAAGGCAATCCCAAGGCTCACCGGCTGCAACCATCCTTCCCGGACTCGGCAAGGTCGCAACCTATCGCTCCGAGCAGCTTATAACAAACTTCTCGCATGAATCAAGTCCCGACGCCTGCACCGTACTCAAATACGGAGAATATGTAGATATGTCGGACTGCGGAATGCCCGAAGCCAGCTACTACCGAGGATACAATGCCGAGGCCGCCGCCAAAGGAAATTGGACGGGTACGGCAGACGAGATAGCCGATAAAATAGCCAATGGTTTCAAGAACAGTGCCGGCCATTGGCGCTATGTGGGAAGTGCCGAATACACCTACATGGCGGTCGGCATCACCTACAAAGGCGGCACATGGTACTGCTGCGTATGCGTAAGCAGCCAAAACTACGGCGGATAACCACCCGATATACTCCCATCACGAACGCTTGATAAAATCAGGCGTTCTTTTTTTATACAATCAAACTTGAAAGGATGAGTCAATATGAACAGAAAGAAATTGTTATCCTTGCTCCTTGCATTGGTAATGGTACTCAGCGCTTTCCCAATCTCGGCGTTTGCGGCACCTGCCTCGGACATTCCCGATAAAATGCTCGACAACCCCATCGTCAGAGCGCTTGCCTATACGGGCTACAATGTGCAAAAGCAGAAGGATAACGGCACGATCTATCAGACCGGACACTACGGCGGCGCACTGAAACGAAATGCACCGAGTATCCTCTCGGATATTCATTACAGCACCTCGCTATCCGGCAAGGAAACGGTTTCCGACTCCTCGACCGTAACGGGCAAAGCACCGAATATCGCAAGGTTTGAACAGTACGGCCTCTGCTGTGCAAGTTTCGTGACCTACTATATTTGCAACTACCTGCCTAACATTGAGGGCGTGGATACGCAGTTTATTACCGACGCCATCAACGCTACGGGAATGAACTCGCAGGCCGTTGTGACTTGGCAGAACGCGCTGAATAAACTTGCCTCGCAGGGTAAGGTCGAAAAGGTCGGCACGAGTCCGAGTAATGTGGACTATTCCAAGCTCACCCCTGGCGACATTATCATCTTCGGCAACAGCTCAAGCAGCCATGTCCATGCGGCTATTTTTGCAGGCGTGTATAACGGCAAGCACTTCATTATCCATGTAGGTAATGAGAGAGGCCCCGAAATCAACACCACCGAAGGTATGGCACACTCCTCAAACGGAGATAAGGCATCCACGCCGAACGGATATTATCATCTTCCGGACGAGTTCTTTATCGAAAACGGTTTTATGGAGGTTAAAAAGACCGATGAAAACGGCAAGGCACTTGCCGGAGCCGTATTCGTTGCCACAAACCAAAAGACGGGTAAGGCATATAAGATCGGCCCGACCAATGCTTCCGGCTATGCCAAGGCTGCCGATCCGATCCCGTTCGGCACTTATACCGTCAAGGAAACCGTGTTCCCGAAGGACTACCGTGCTTACGGAAAATCCGAATGGACGGTCACACTCAACAAGAACACCCCGAACGCCACGATTACCATTAAGGCTGTCAACGAACTGATCCCCGGCAGTGCAAAAATCGTCAAGGTCAGCGAGGACGGCAAGGTGGGCGTGAGAGGAAAGCTCGTGACCCGATCGGGTCAGGCCATTGCCTCTGCGCTCTCCGTCGGCCTGCTTTCGGGACTGGGCGAATCGATCACCCGCTCTTCCGAGGAGGTGACGACGTCGATCACCGGCACGCAGAGCAAGCGATACAAGAACGCCTGGATGTCCGGCATGGGCGAAGGCCTCTCCGACTCCATGGACCGCATCACCGACTACTACCTGAGACTCGCCGACCGCATCTTCCCCGTGCTTGAGGTGGATGCCGGCCGCCCCGTCGACCTCGTCTTCTCGCAGGGCGTGCTGCTCGCCGATCCCTCGAAGCGATAACGACAAACACAACACAGGAATCCAGCCATGATTCGAAACGAGACCGCACGCCTTCTGCGCCGAACGGCCCCTGCACTTGCCACACTTCCCCTTGCCCTCGCCCTCTCGGGCTGCGGGACCCTCACGGGCCTCAACGCCGAGAACGACTTCAGCTGCCCGATGACGCCGGGGGTCTCCTGCCGTTCGCTCTCCGACACCTACGAGGACAGCGTCCGCGGCCGCACGCCCGACAGGATCGAACGCGACAAGGCAA